>ERZ1674239.296-NODE-296-length-11681-cov-4.161190_pt1 | contig 11681 bp, 9 predicted proteins | sample MGYA00581208_ERZ1674239 | MGnify/ENA primary metagenome ERZ1674239 (study PRJEB41354, sample SAMEA4873308) | human saliva metagenome | biome: human-associated habitat [ENVO:00009003]; feature: mouth environment [ENVO:08000002]; material: saliva material... | reverse complement strand
ATAGTGATCGAGATCAAATAAACAGGTAAGATGACTTACAACTTTTGAGGTATTTGTGAATGAAGTACAACGTGCGGTTGATTTTGGGACGATTTTTGCCGAATAGAAAGCATTTCACGGTAAATTAGAAAAGGTTAAAATAAACTAAATTTTATGTTGGGAGTCTCGATGTTTTTTGTTTATCTCATCGTCGCTTTAGCGGCAGGCGTAGCACTCGCCACGCAATCAGCGATTAATACGCAATTGGCGAAAGCCATGAGTGGCGAAGCAGTGATTGCTACCTTCATTTCTTTTGCAGTAGGTACGATTTTTCTCTTTTTTATCGCATTGGCTAAAACTGATTTATGGGGCAATTTATCTACGATTCCATCACAACCTTGGTGGAAATTAATTGGTGGGGTACTCGGCGCAGTTGTCGTGTTCACAACCGTTTTGCTTGCACCTAAATTAGGCATTACTGCGATGTTATTTTTTATCATCGTCGGACAATTAATTACGGCAACAACCATCGATCATTTTGGTCTTATTGGTATGCCGATCCGAGAAGTAAATATCACAAAACTCATCGGATTAATTATTGTCGCCTTTGGATTAGTATTTTATTTCTTTGGGGATAAGTTGGTTGAGCTATTTGGGGCGAGATAAGATAGAATACGCCTCTATTTATTGATTAATCGCGTAATTGGGGAAACTATGCGAAAGCGTTGCCTGTGGGTGTTGATTATTTTGTTGCTATTGATCGTAATAAGCATTGGCTTATTACGCGTTTTTGCGACCCCGAAACGTGTAGCGCAACTTACCAATCATTTTTTAGCACCGCATTATCACATTGAATTAGCCGATGATTGGCAATGGGAAACAACAGGTTTAACGCTGCCAGAGCTAAAAGTGAAAACCGACCAATGTACGCTTGTGAACCTGAATAATACTCAGGTGACTTGGTGGAATACGCATAGTCTTGATGTTGAAAAGGCTAGCTTGAATTATGATTGTTTAACCCATTTACCCAGTGATAATGCTGAAAAAACACCGCCAAATTTGACCGCACTTTGGGCAGCATTGCCTATTTCTCATGTTAACGTTAAACACTTTCAATTAACGAATGCCGAAGCCTTGACACAAGAGGCGTTAAAACCTTTCTTATCAGCTGATTGGGCGTTAGACGCAAACTATAACGGCAACCAATTAGCACTCGACGCTCAAGCCAATAATGACGGGCTTGACCTTCATCATCAATCCACTGTCACGCCACAAGATGGCATTTTCCAATGGGCGGGAAGTACCGACATCAAACAAGGGGGAAATAAAACCTACGATCTTCATTTCTCTGCGAATTTTGAGCCCGATCTTTCTCAGCTTCCTCAACAAGGCAATGTCTTACTTAACTGGAATAACCCAGAACTAGCCGTCACAAAAGGCGAGGCAAAAGTGTCGTGGCAAGGTGCAGACGGTCAGTTAAACGCTCAAGATTTAACAGCAAATTCGCCGTTGTTGGATGTGCCTTTTGTGTTCACCAAAGATGGCTTGGATATTTCGTGGGGGAAATTTTATTGGACCTTTGATAGCTATCAACCAGTCAAAGGTTTCCTTGGGTTATCTATTCACCGTGCGGCAGAAGGCTTATTGCCATTAAGCATTGATATGAACGTGATCTTGCAAACCTTTGGTGAAATGGGCAAAGGGGAGATTGTGATTTCAGGCAAAAATGGTGAAATCGGCGGTGGCGATGACAATAACGAATTGGATTTTGAGCTGAAAACACGCGGGGATTTACGTTATAACACTACTGTGGCACAAACCAATTTAACCTATCATCTCGGCGGGCTCTTCACCCATCCAGTGGTGTATTTTTACCCGGGTTCCGTCTTTAAAATGGATACCGTTCAGCCAGAAACCAAATTACATGTTCGTTTACCGTTAGATGACATTATTATCGGTCGTTATGGCTTAGAAGGGCGTTTGCAGGCAACGTTGAATGGCACAACTCCGCAGTTTGAAAACCTCAATCTAAAATTAGACGGAAATGCCCACGAGTTTATTGCCGGTATTAAAACCGTGTTTGATTTGCGAGATGAAGAACATAAGTTGCAGTCTGTGGAAAAACAAGCGACAAACCGTTGGGATTGGACAATCAATGGCGGTGCAAACTGGAAATCCTTAAATACGCCAGTCAAAATGGAAGGGAAAGGCTTTTGGGAAGCGGATCATATTGAATTAAATCAGCTTTCTGCACGTTCTAATGAAGTGAATATGAAAGAGGTGAAAATGGCACCACTTTCATTGGAGCTTAAAGATCGACTCCGCTGGGATTATGAAGAAGAGCATATTCGAGGTTTGTTGCAAGCGAAAACAGATTGGATTGAACTGGCTTATGGCGGTCGTTTTGTTTCGCCTGTTTTCGGTTTAGGTATTGATGGTAAGAGTATCAGTAACTTCAATTTCGCAGGTGATTTAAAGGCGGGCTCGCTTGGGCCTTTAGATGTCTTGGGTGTATATCAAAATACCGCACTTTCAGGCAAAATCAGCTGGAAAGAACAATCTGCAAAAGTATTCCAATCACTTTTCCCTCAACAATGGAATTGGTTAATTCATGAGGGCAGCATTAAAGGACAAAGTGAATTCGCAATCAATGGCAATGGCGTGAAGATGAAGGGGGAGCTGAATCTTAAAAATGGCAAAATCACTATGCCAGATGGTGAGATTTATGGCTTGAATATTCGTTTCCCAATGAATTATGAAAACTCGGCATTGCAAGTGGCTTCGAGTAAACCGATCCATATTTCGGCTCACAATATTCGCTATGGCGCGCTTTCCGTCGCAGATGGGGAATTGGATTTATTTGGGCGTTATCCGAACACCATGAAAAATCCGCTTACTTTGAGAAATGTGAAACTTTCCTTATTTGATGGCGTATTGACGGTGCCTCAGCTCAGTTTCCCACAAAGTAAAATGGCGACGCTTTCTTTTACCAATATTGATTTAGCCCAAGTGTTAGCTTTGGCACAATATAATCAAGTAACCTTAACCGGCCGCGCCAATGCAGTGATGCCATTTTGGCTTGGGCATAAGGAATGTTTGATTTGTAATGGCACATTGGAACAAGTGGGGAATGTGTCCATCAAATTAACCGATGAAATGGTGAAAGGATTGAAAAAAGGCGGGTGGACAGAGAATATCTTGGTGGATTTATTAAAAGAAATGGAACTGCAAAATTCCCATGCAGCGGTGACGCTCGATCCTAAAGGGCAAATGACGTTGCGGGCGAGTATCAGCGGATTTAATCCAACCAAGCGAACCAATAATCCGATAACGTTAAATTATACGCACCAAGAAAATATGTTTGAATTGTGGAATATGATTGACTACGGCTCGCAATTTGAACAAAATCTGCAATATAAACTTTATAAGCAATTAGACAAAGACAAATGATAAAACACCTTAAATTTCAACCGCACTTTTTTATTTTTGCGGCTATGTTTACACTTACGGCTTGCACACCGACCATTCAATTGGACACACCAAAGGAAGGCATCACCATTAACATGAATGTGGTGGTGGACCACAATATTAAAGTGGAAATGGATGAAAAATCTCAGAAAGCAGTGGGAGAAGTGGAACCTGCGTGGAGATAAGAGAGTCAAGTAAAAAGGCCGTATCAATTTTTAGATGGCCTTTTGATATTAATATTTCATAATTTTAGGTTTCTTAAATACTCAACTAATTCCCCAATTGATGTTGATGGATTATCAGTCACTGTCTTTTGGTTAGATTTACTAATCTGTTTAGCATAAGCTATAGCTGTATCAAGCTTATCTATCAAATCAATAAAAATACCTTCTTTATTCTTTTCGTAATCTGGGTAAAAATTTTTTAGTTCGCTAATTACATATTCTGCTGCACTTTTATTTCCTGAAGAAGTAAATGGTTTGCAACTGTATGTAAAATGTAACAGTATCCAATACTCAAAACATGGTACGGAAGTAATTGAAAAGAAAACTCCTTTAGGAGTTATATTTTCTATTTCAAGAATAGTTTGCTCATATGTTGTATGCTCATCCTTATCAAAAATACAGTAAACTCTATCAAAAGGATTTCCATCTTGCTTAGCTTTATTAAATAATTCTTTTGCTTTGGCTAGAATTGTTGTAGGAGATGAACCGCACTCACCAGTTATTTCTATATTTGCTGTATGCAATCCATAATATTCACGCAATTCCATAAAATATGACGGTTCAGTTTTCTCTCCTTCGCAAACGATTAGTACCCTATCATAAGGCTTTCGCATTGCTACTTTACGTTGATGGTCCTTAAGTTTTTTGGCTTTTCGCTTTTTGAATAAATCATCACTCCCCATTTTTTACTCCATATTAAAAGAACGAATAAATGGTAAAGCTCCGTATCTTCCCGATAAATAAGATCTTTCTAAATTTTCCTTTCCTTTTTTAGGGCTAAAATCAGAAAGTGGATACAATGATGTGGATTGCATTTTATTTCGCTCACAGAACCAAATTTGATCTCTACGGAAGACATCTTGACTTAAGATCGAAGTTTCATGTGTTGTAAAAATTAATTGAGCATTTTTAGGATTTGTTTCTTTATTATGAAATAGCTTAACAAGAAACTGAACTAACTTAGGATGTAAATTATCATGTAATTCATCAATAAATAAAACATAGCCATTTTTTAATACATCCATCCAAGGGCCAGCAAAAGCAAATAATTTTTTTGTTCCGTCAGACTCATCTTCGAAATCAAAAAATACTGCCTCATTATGATTATTTAAATGAGCTGTTCTAACATCTACAACCTGTCCACCTTTCATATTATTAATTAGTAATTCTTTTAAAAAAGCTGGCATATCTGAAGGCAATGCAGAAGGATTAAACTCTTCTTTTTTAATTTCAATATCATTAATATTTAAATCTGCGGCTCGTAAGAATTTCATGATATCGTTTTTTTTATTTTCAACACATAGAGAAATACTATATTCTGGGGAAAAACCTCCAATATCACCAAATTTGAGTTTTTTATCAAACCAATCAAATAAAGGTTTCAATTGTTCACTATTTAATTGTACTGCTGTAGATAAAAATAGTGCATTTTCTCGTGTAGCCTCTTTCCATAATTGCTTAGTCCCTCCTAGTAATGAACTAAAACTCCAATCATAATTTTGTGTTTCAAAATTGAAAATTCGTTTAAACCATTTTTGAGCTCTCCCTTTAGGATATGCAAATAACCATTCTTCAAAAATTTTATCCTCAGTTGCTGAAAATCCATATTGGTAACGAATTCCATCAATAATAAAGATTACCTCAAACTCACTAGGTTGATTTAAAATTGTTGGGTCCAATTTAAATGGTACAACTGGTAATTTGTCCCCACGCTGTGAAGTTTGCGTTACAACTTTCTTCATTGTACGTAAGGATCTTAATAAATTAGACTTACCACTCGCATTAGCTCCATAAATGACAGCCGAATTTAATAGGCTTAAATCCTTTACACCTTCAATATTAAACGTATTTTCCGGTAATTCATCACCTTTTCCTTTCACCAAAGTAAATGTCTGGGTATCACGGAAAGAGCGAAAATTAGTCACATTCATCTCAACAAACATATTAACACCTAATCTCAATCATATTTTTGGAAAATTTTTCCAAAAATAGCACCAAAATTAATTTTGGTCAAACGTTAATTAATGTTAGTTTAAGCAAAATCGTGCCAATATCTTTCAACTCACTCTAAAAAATTTGAAATACTTTATAGAAATACTTAGTTAGCTTTACTTTTAACTTTACGAAAGTTCAAGAAATTTTTTCAGTGGTGGATAAAGCTAGTGATGGCACATAGATAAAAAGGTGGTCTTAATAGAACACATAAAATGAATTTCAGATAGCTTTTTTCTTTCCTTTAAAAGTTCGGTTATTTTGTAAATTATTATTCAATAATCTAATAGCTTATACTATCCTTATCCCCAATTATTATATAGTAAACTTGCTGAATTAATTTGCATCCAACTTATACAGTTTATGCTATAACACGGAGCATCGCTGACTTGCGCAATATTGTTGCTTTTAGCAATGCGTTGCTTAACCAGTGGTTCTATTACAGCATTTTTTGGTAATAATTTTCGCAAAATAGCAAGCCCGTAAGCTCGCGATACGTTGATTTTTTTCCCAAGACTACTCATCCTAATCCAGAGTTTTACCCCGCTAAAACCGACGTCATGCTGAACGATCCTGCAATCAGGTTATCGTTGAAAAACGTAATATCGTCTTGTGGTTCACGTAATGCCATGATGTACAACAACGGCAAATAATGATCTGGCGTAGGCACAGAAAGCTCGGCTTTTTCACCTAACTGGTCATAATGCACCAAAGTTTCATCATCTTGCGTCGCAATCGCCTGATTGACTGTTTCACGGAAAGCAAACGCCCAGTCATACCCCGCGCCGATTTGATCAATATGTTCCCAGCTTATCGCTCTCAGATTATGCACAATGTTGCCGCTCCCAATAATCAACACACCTTGTTCTCGCAAAGCAGATAATTTTTTCGCCAAATTGAAATGCCATTCTGCCGATTGCAAACGGTTAAGGCTAAGTTGCACCACAGGAATATCGGTATTGGGATAGAGATATTTCAACACCGCCCATGCACCATGATCAAAACCACGCGTTGGATTTAGTTCGACATTTTCTGGCTGTAATAATGATCGCACTTGCTCCGCCAACTCAGGCGAACCGGGTGCGGGATATTGCACTTGGCTGAGTTCTTCAGGAAAACCATAGAAATCGTAAATCATTTCAGGGTGTTCACCTGATGTCACCTGCAAACGGCTGCTGTACCAATGCGCTGAAATCATCAAAATGGCTTTTGGTTTTGGAAAGTTTTGTGTAATTAGGCTGAAATTCTGATTGAACGGGTTTTCTTTATCTAACACGTTCATCGGGCTACCATGCCCAACAAACAATACAGGCATTTTTTTCATTATTTTCTCCTCAATATTTGATGGGGAGGATTGTACGGTTAAATCTTTGTGTGAAAAATACCCGTTTATGAACAACATTTTTTACTAATCGGAAATAATTAATAGTAAGGTTTAGAGATATGGGCGTATTAAATAGGGGGAAATATTACAAAGCGCGGTTAAATTTCACGAAAATTTTACTTAATTTTTACTTCATTTACAGTTTATTATCTTTATATTTAGGCGTATGATGACTATTAGTTTTACATAACCCCTAAATTTATTTAGGTAAATATATTATTTCTATTTAATAGGAGATTGAATAATGAAAAAATTATTCACAGCGGTACTTTCTGCGGCAGCCATTGCTGTACCTTTTTTTGCTTCTGCGAATACTGCACCACAAACAGAACAAAGTGCAGTACAACCGGAAAAAGCAAAAGGCGTTTGGATTGATGTACGTTCAGCCGAGGAATTTAACGCAGGTCATTTGCAAGATGCGGTGAATATTCCACACGATAAAATTGTTGAAGGCGTTAAAGCGATTGGCTCAGATAAAGATGCACCAATCAACCTTTATTGTCGTAGTGGCCGTCGTGCCGAAGCCGCACTAACAGAGCTGAAAAATGCAGGCTACACCAATGTAACCAACCATGGTGGTTATGAAGATTTGGTGAAAAAAGGTTTGAAATAAATCTCACATCATTAAAAACAAAAATCCCCTAGCATAAAGCGCTAGGGGATTTTTTCATTCCAAAGAGCGCTCAAATTTTGAGGTGTTTTTGCAAATCATCTTAAAAATTAGACCGCTTGTATTGTCCTCATTACACTAATTCTTATCTATTCGCTTAATCAATAAAAAGACCGCCAGTACTAATGCAATCGCACCGCAAATCAAGCTTGGTATTGGGATACCATTGAGCTGAGGGAGATTTTCGTTCAACGATAAAATAGACGCTGCAATAATGAGTGCGGCAATAATCAACATAATGCCCACTCGTTCGACAGTCTTACGAAAATGCTCTAATCCGTGGATTTCATGTTCAAGACGAATTTCCTTATTGCTGATTTTTTGTAAGAAAATTTTGACTTCTTCCGGAAGCGAAAGCCAGTTGTTGTAGCTGTCAGCAATTTTTTCGAAATTTTCACTCATCACGCGTTTAGGTGAAAATCGTTTCTTGAGCATTTGTGTAACATAAGGTTTAAGTACGGCTGCAATATCTAATTCAGGATAGAGATAACGTCCGATCCCCTCAATCTGGGCAAAACCTTTTGCTAGCAAATAAACGCCCTCAGGCATAATAATGCTATTTTCGCTCATAATTTTGGTAAAACGATTCATCAATTCACTGATATCTAACCCTGCCAAATTGCTTTCAGTGAGGAGCATGAAAATCTCAGAAAGATCATTTTCTAGCGCTTTTTCATTCGGCACATTATAACTGACAGCAAGCTGCTTAATGGTCTCGATGATTTTTCGCACATTTTTTTGAGAGGCATAGTACAAACAATTTCCAAGTAATTCGCGTTCTTTAGGGCTGAGTTTGCCCATTGCCCCCAAGTCAATAAAAGCAATCCGCCCGTCAGGCGTTAATAGAATGTTGCCTGGGTGGGGATCAGCATGAAAGAAGCCAAACTCAAATACTTGTTTCATATAGAGATCTAATCCAAGTAAAGCAACATCTTTAGCCAGTAAACCTTGTTGTTCAATCTGTGCTTTATTGGTTACTTTTGAGCCATACACAAAATCCATACAAAGAATGTTATTGTTTGATAAATTTGAATAGGTTTGTGGGACTAAAATACGTGAATCTTGCTTAAAATTATTAGCAAAACGCTCAATGCTACGACGCTCACTTTCAAGGGAGAGTTCTGTTGTAATGGATTCTTTGAAGGTATTTAATAACGCTTTAGGTTGAAGGTTAGAAATAATGTCGTTGCATTGTTCTAGAAAATTCACGAGATCTTGTAAGATAAGTAAATCTGCCTTAATGACCTCATCAATGCCTTCTCGTTTGATTTTTACCGCAACATCTTGTCCGTTTTTCAACCGCCCTTTGAATACTTGACCGATAGAAGCTGATGCCATAGGCTCTGAAGCAAGCATTTCGAAATGTTCATGAATATCTATGCCTAATTCACGCTGAAATTTCTCTGCAATATCAATGGGCTGAACTTCTACTTTATCTTGCAATTTTTGTAGTTCAGTAATCATTTCAACTGGTAGCAAATCACGGCGATCACTTAACATCTGCCCTAATTTAACGTAAGTTGTGCCCAGCTCTTCCATCGCTCGACGGATACGTTCATATACAGACACGCTTCCACTTGATTCATTGGCTAACTTATTTGAAAGGGATTCCGGTAACCACTTCTCTAAATTACTGCGTTCAAAAAACTCATCTAAACCATAACGTAATAAGATTTCTGCAACCTGCTTGGTACGTTGAAATTTGTTAAAAATGGCCATTGTAACTTTCCTCTTTGTGCATGCTATTTAGCGAGTGTTTAAAATAAGGTTGATTTGCGACTAAATTGAGACAGGTCTTTTACATCTCTAACTGAAGATTTTCGAAAATTGCTGATGATTTCAGTTTATCCATTCTTCAATTGGATCTCTACAATTATTTACAAGGCAAGCCACATTAGATTTTTTTAATTTAATACTAATAATCAAAATCTCAATGCGCTAAGTTTTGAAGGCTTTTGATTTAAAAGAGCGGTCAAATTTTGAAGTGTTTTTGCAAATCATCTTAAAAATTCGACCGCTTGTATTTTTACTTTAATTTAACTGCAATAACCCCTTGTTTAAAGTCGTGTTTTCAATGTCGGCAATATTGCATCCCAAGCGGTTAAAGCCTCTTTCTCACTGAGTGGCGAACCCTTGGTATTTTTCTCATTGGTACCGAAAGTCATCTTAAATCTCACACTACCATCATCTTTTTCCCAGATAAATAGATATCGATTTCCTTGCCACTTAACCAGTTTTTCACTGCCGGTCATGCCATTGATGTTGCGCTTTCCTTTGCGGATGGTGCTGTATTTCGCCCACGAGAAGAGTTTATCCAAAGCACTATCTTTAGCGAAAAGGTCTCGTTCTAATAGCGGTTTATCACCTTCCTCCAAAGATCCACCCGTCGTTAGCTCTGCATAAACGTCTTTATAGTCTTTGATTTTAATGCCCGCACTGCCAAAAAACGGCTCAGTTCCCTTATCGGTAATAAATCCCTCTGTTAAACAGACACCTTGTTGCTGTGGCATTTCAGTATCTTTACGATCTCTCAGCTTGTCGAAAAAATCATTCCGTATATGCCCAATAGCTTCGTCAACTTTACTTTTTTCCAGCTGTTTCAGGTTTGGTGGCGCTTTGCCGTTGACAGGCATAATGCTTGCAAGAGTTGTAATGGAATAGGCATCATTCTTGCCTAACTTGAAATAGAACGTGACATAATAGATCATGCCTTTTAGGTGCTTTGATACCGAGTGTTCCCATGAACCAGGAGCCTGTGTGACCATCGCTATCGCTTTATTAGGAATAATTATGCGGTTTTCTATAAAACTCTCGTTTCCGTTATATCCTTTTTCTTTAACCTCTAATACGGATTCTACTTCCAGATTCCAATAATCTGGTCGCACTCTTATCTGCCAACCATTGTATTTAAGCCAGCCCGTCCCACTTATACGGTTAGATGGTAAGTTAATTTGGTAACGCCCACTACAAAATGGCTGCTCAGTCCAATACGTTGCCGCATTTTGAGCATAATTGCTTGCTGTATTTTCAACTGTTGAGTGGGTTTGTGCGTGTTGACTGCAAGAAGACAACATAACACTGGTTAAAACAGTGCTATAAAACATCAGTCTAGAACATTTCATCTTCGGCATGTGATTTCTTCCTTACTGTAAATTTGAGAATGCTAAATAAAATGGAATTTTTAATCTGCTAACTCCTACTTCTCTTAGTTGTTCTACCATCACTTACAAAATTCAATAGTAAAAGGCTGTCTGAAATCTAACTTAAAGTTTCAGACAGTCTGTTATTGTAAAGACAATGTTTCTAGATACACATTGGCCAACAAGCACTACATCCTGTTAATACTATTGCTATAGCACCATATAATAAGCCAATCTTAAATATATTTTTTCTACGATATTTACGGTTCATTTTTGTCTCTTTCTTAAGCTTTAAAGTTAATAAATTTAGTAAGTTGCTATTCATTAAAAATCTGATCAAATTCGTTTTTTCAATGTCGGCAATATTGCATCCCAAGCGGTTAAAGCTTCTTTCTCACTGAGTGGCGAACCCTTGGTATTTTTCTCATTGGCACCGAAAGTCATCTTAAATCTCACACTGCCATCATCTTTTTCCCAGATAAATAGATATCGATTTCCCTGCCATTTCACCAATTTTTCATTACCCGCCATACCATTAATATCGCGTTTTCCTTTGCGGATGGTGCTGTATTTCGCCCACGAGAAGAGTTTATCCAAACTACTATCTTTAGCGAAAAGATCGCGTTCTAATAGCGGTTTATCACCTTCCTCCAAAGATCCACCCGTCGTTAGCTCGGCATAAACGCCTTTATAGTCTTTGATCTTGATACCCGCACTGCCAAAAAACGGCTCGGTTCCCTTATCGGCAATAAATCCTTCTGTTAAACATACACCTTGTTGCTGTGGCATTTCAGTATCTTTACGATCTCTCAGCTTGTCGAAAA
>ERZ1674239.288-NODE-288-length-12019-cov-2.751087_pt1 | contig 12019 bp, 10 predicted proteins | sample MGYA00581208_ERZ1674239 | MGnify/ENA primary metagenome ERZ1674239 (study PRJEB41354, sample SAMEA4873308) | human saliva metagenome | biome: human-associated habitat [ENVO:00009003]; feature: mouth environment [ENVO:08000002]; material: saliva material... | reverse complement strand
TCAGTATGAGTGGAAGTGTATAGAAGTTAACAAAGAAGGATATTGTGATCTTCCTATGGAAAATAAAGATATAAGAAATTGATCAGGGTTTCAAAATGAAAATGGTCCTGACTGACACTATGATACAGCTCATAAATGATGTTTTTTCTCTACAAGGGAAGATTGTGAAAAAAATAAATGTGAGTGGCGTTCAGGAGGTAATCCGCTATCTCTTGGGAAAATACCTGTTTGTGCTGATAAATCTGCTCCTAATGATCGTAGCAAGGATAGTAAGAATCGAAAAGCAGATTGTAAAGTTCCTATTCCTGATTGTGGGTCAAAAGTTCCTCAGCTTGGTTGTGAATCAGAAGATCATACTACGGTAGATATCGGTTTTCCAAGACAAGTAAATTTTGTTAATTGTAAAAATATTGGTGTTAATTGTGGTTCAGAACTAGAGAGAAGAAAATGGATTTCTGATGAAACAACGTATTACTATTTTATCTGAAAATATTGAGGAGATATTCTTTATGTCCCTATTGGCTACTATGTAAGTCATCCAGATGCTGGAGTTGAATGAGAATTAGAAATTAATGCAGATGTCTGAAATTCAGAAGGGGTTGAAAATACAACTTGAACTTATTATATAAAAACAAATAAAGAGGGGAAAATTTGATTAGCTTTTATGCAAATTCCTTTTGATAAACAGATTAATAAGTTTGGATCTCGTTATGAAAGAATGCCTTGTAATACTTCTTCCGAAAGCCTATGAGGTTGTAGGATTACGATTAAAAATGCTAAGCTTAAGCTTCCTATGATTTTAAATAAGGATCCTAGGTGTTGGAATTGTGTTCTAGATTATGGTGAGAAAAAATGTATGCCATTACAATTATCATTATGATTGCAGTATGGTGATCCATCTTTAAAATGGTTTTACTGTCCTTATCGTACGGTGGCGGGTAAGAAAGTTCTTACTTGTCCTACATTTAAATCAGAAGAGCAAACTGAATGAAGAGAAGTATTGGCTTGGAATCGTCTTTCGGTAGCTAAAAGCAGAGGAATGAGTAATCGATGGAATAAACCTTTATGGATATCTCTTAATTTGTCAGGATCTCCGGAATTTAAGTGAGTGTGACAGGACTTTTGGGATGATACTCTTTCTCAAAATGTGTGTCTTGCAAATCATAAAACTTGATTAGGAAAGTGTGTTCCTGTTATGGAAACTGATTTATTGCCACCTTGAGAGGTAGAATATTCTCCTTTTGAGATAAATCTGAATTCAACAAGTGGAAATAATTATCATGTTTCTATTAATTTGGATCGTAGATTTAAAGAAATAAAAGGAATAATTAATGAGAGAGGGGAGATATTTAAGGATTGGAATAATATAAATAAGCTTTATCAAGCTAACGGATGATCTTTATGTAAAATCACTAAAGAGGGCTATTGTGATAGTAAATTACAGTGAATTGATTGTGATTTTGTCGCAAATGGTCATTCTGAATCAGAATGCAGAGCATTAAGTTCGGATCCTTATTCTTGTAAAAACAAATATTTCTGTGCTCTTAAACACAAAAATTAATTTATTTGAGAAGTGGTGGGGAAACATTACAAATAGATCGATTTGTATTTCTTTAAATTAAGTTTATCAAAAAGAAAAACTCTGACTAATAATCAGAGTTTTTTATTATTAAGAACGTCTATAATCCCCCAGAGGCACTTCAATGGTATAGGGTGATGTATTAATTGTATGCCAAATTTTACAAGGATAAAAACGCATTTGCCCTGTTGATTTACAATCTTCTCGAGATTCCCATTGTGGCCATTTATTGTTTATTTTATCACCACTACAATCTACCTTTTGTATTTTAACTACATCTCATTTTTTTATCTTTAAATTTGGATAGTGTTCTTTTAAATTAGCAATATATTCACCTCCTCAATTGTGTCTAAATGTGAAATGACGCTCAAAAGGTGTATAGGAGGAGGATTTTCATTCAACTTTGATTCGTACCATACAACTAAGGTAACTCTGTCAAGGATTTTCCCATTTTAATTTAACTGTTACATCAGCTTCTTCAGCAATGTCTTGTTTTACACACTTCCCAGACTTATAAGTATATTCTTTCTTACACTGAAATGAGCAGATTTCTGATTTATTTGTGCTATAGAAATAAGTTTTATCTGATGAAATGGGGTCTTTATCGTTATTTGCAACAGCATTCACTGGTAAATTTAAACAAAAATAACTTTGATCTGAAGCAGGACACTCAAATTCAGTTCCATCTTTCGTAAGAACATGAGCTACATAATCCCAACTCCAATCACTTTGCCTTTCACATCCAGGAAGATAGCATTCATCGAGTGATGATTCAAATTCTTCTCAGATACTAACACTAAACTTTTCATCAACAATTTCTTCTTGATAATGATTCTGATTTGGTCAATCTTTCTGCCTGATAAATCCAGATATCTTTCCCGATATAGATTTTATTTTATCGTTGATATTCTCTCCATTCAGAGAAATTTTTTCTATTGAAGCTCTACAACTATTTGACCACTCATCCCCTACTCATGCTCAACCACAGTCTTTTCTTACTTTTATTTGAACATTTTCACAAGAAAAATTTTCTGATTTAACACAAGCTCCATTCTGCAAGGTATAATTAGCTGGACAAGAAACATGACAAGTTGGAGAGGGTTTTCATCCATTTAATCATGCACATTTCCATTCTAGCTTACCATTCAAGATTACAGGAGGATTAATCAAAGTTCCTGGGCTACAGAAGAGAGATGAATTAGCCTGAGCATAACCTACTAATTTAGTACCATCAACAGGAACCGTAACATTCTGAGCACATGCTCCTGTTACTGCAACTGCTTTTTTCACACAGGTATTACCACTTGGTTCATAACCAGTTGCACATGACCACTGACAAGGACTTAGAGAAGTTGCATTTTCTACATAGACCCAAGACTTTGTAGCAGGAGCAGACCATGTCCCCTTATAATTTGGATTATCTAGATCTGGATTCCAGATACGAGAATATGTTGTAGCTCAAATTTTAACTCAGTTACCAGATGGCTGACGACGCAAATTACACTGACCATTACTAGTATTAGCAATACATGTTCCTCACTCTAGATGAGTATTAGCACGACATTTACAAATATCTCCATGTTTTTCTAATCCTTTATTAGCATCACATTTCCAATCACAATCATTTGCAGAACCATTACCAATGTATGTAGAAAAATCAGAAAGAGTACCTTTAACATTATCTACCCAATAATCAATATTCTCTTGTTTATTCGTACAGTTTGTACATTCTTTAGATTTTCAACCAGCAGACCAAGTACCCACTTTACAATATACACAGGCATTGTACGAAACAGGAAAAAAAGAAGTTCACATTTTTACTCAGTCTTTTTCAAGGGGAGTTCCCTGACCAGGAAGTGGATTAGTCCCTATTCCTCCTTTTCATCCTTCTCCACGACCTACTGATATACCTAAATCTAAAGCTTGACTACCTAAATCAGCACTCAAAGAATCTCTTGAATCATGTTTTCCTTTCCCATTAAAAAAGTAAGCATAACGAGCATCACAGGTAAAATCACATGCATTTTTCCCTGTCCCTTTAGTATCAAAAGTATAATAATGTGTTCAGAGCGACGGACTGATAGTCCCCGTTGAAAGCCTTTCTGGTGCGTTACAGTTCTTACAAACTTTATCTTGATTATCATTCTCTGTATAAGTTCCTACCTCACAATCTGAACATGTTCTCTGTGTGGAAGAATTAGTATATTTAAAGCTCGCCTTACAGGTAAAATCACAGTTATCATTTCCTGTTCCTGCTGTTTTCCATCTGAATTTATTCACTACTTCACTACAAGCTTTACACGCTCAAACCTGAAGCCACCCTTCTGGATCATTTGCACCAGGATGAAATCAAATTTTACAATTATATTCACAGGCACCTAACTTATCCCTAGACGAATATTTCCATCCCATTGGTTCTCGTTTATCTGACTCATGATTCCATCGAGAGTATGCAGAACTTTCTCACATATTAGTAGCGTTTGAATCTGTGTTAATAGTTCCGATACACTTTACTTTCCCAAGAGTTTTACAAGCAGCAACTTTCTCCGGAGTCATATCAGAGGTAAGGGGAATCCATTCTTTTCCATCACATCCACAGAACACCGATCCTGCATAAGAAGTAACACCAGCCGAACTCTGAGAACAATTCTTAGGTTCAGTCTTTGCTATCTTCAAAACCCCTACATTTCCAAGATCAAGTTTTGTTCTAGGAGCAGTAGTATTAAGTCCAAATCCATTTGCTGCATTTACATAAAAGGCATTTGAATGTTCAGGTGCAAACTCTTCGTCACTATCTGACCAAACAAAAATCTGATTTTTACCTCCTGCATTAATTGATTTCCCAAGGAGTATTGAATTTGAGGCAAGAGTCTTCTTCCCAGCTCAGAAAGCAACACTATTTTCAACATCTTGTGCAACTACTTGTCACCCTATTGCTGCAACATTCCTAGTTTTATTACTAAATGAAGAATTTGTTGTTCCAATATTAAGGACATTATCAGAAGTTCTAATCTCTGACTTTGCAGATCCAATCACAACAGAACCTCCCCCCTGGGAAACTCAAAATCTTCCAGGAATAGCACCATTAAGTCTAGCAAAATTAATCGTATTGTTTTCTCACCCTACAATCAAATTATTAGAAGTTTGACCATCTACTCTATTTCCCATTCATCAAAAAACAGCATTTCCTTCTACGGAAGAGTTATTGTTAATTTGTCCAGCATCAATAACGAGAGCATCTGCATTAACTCTCCCATTCACACGAAGAGCATCAATACCTCCATCATACTGAATAGTAATGAGTTGAGATGAAGTTCATGGAGCATGCAATACCAGAGAAGTCAGATACTGAACAACATTTTCCACCCCATCTACAGTCACTTTATCTTCGTTTTCAATAGGCTTAGCATGACTAAAAACTCCGAAAACATGAAGAACTAAAGCAACACTCACTCCAACAATTCACAAAAGAATTGGGAATGAAACCTCTTTTAGTTTAAAAAATTTTGTTTGATGAGCTGTCATTATACGGCGATTAAAGTATAAAAAGAAAGTTCTCACAAATAAGTATAGCCATTTATAATCCTTTGTCAAATTTTTCTGAGGATTTCTCTTTCCATACTTCTTTACAAAAAGAAAAATTAATATATAAAGTAATGTTAAATTTTAGAAAAACAAAAAAAGAATAAAAAATCTGAGAAAGCACTTGCATATTTTAAAAAAATAACTAAAAGGAAGTTAGCTTTATTCTTTTACAAAAAACGACAATGACAAAAAAAGAAAAAACAACTGGAGAAAAAATTGATGCAATGACAGATAAAATCCAAGAAGTTGCTTCTGAACTATGAGGAAAGTTTGAAAGTGGAGCAGAAGAAACAAAAAAGGCCGCATCAAGTCTAAAAAAATGGCGAGATAAATCTTCTACAGAAGAAATCACTACAACAATCCTTGGAGGAGTCCTTTTGCTACTAGCACTTTGGGAATTGAGAATGTTTATCTGGGGAGTATTGCTTTTACTTGCTGGAGTACTTTGCGTAACTGGATACTTCAACCCACTCCTTAGAGATCTTCTTGAAAAAGTAGAAAAAAAAGCTGACTCAAAACAGAAAAAAACTTCTAAATCAGAAGAAGAAAACGACTAGAAATTTAAAACAATGTATACTTTCCGGAATGGGGAATTGATTTTTATTCTTACTTGTAAAAAATCTCTATTTCCCCATGAAGGAAAAACATAAAACAAAAAAGAATCTTCTTCGTTCTAATCTCAAAGATAATGATCCATTTTTTTGTATAACCACAAAGTAGGGAAAATGAAGAATATTCGTTTTGTTTAAAATAGTATTTTTTAAAAAATTCTTACTTCTACATCATTAATCCTCAATTATTTCTATGACTCACGAAGAAAAAACCACCTTTATTCACAACATTTTCAAACTTATTATTGGAACTGTTTTTTTGATGACATGCCTAAATTATCTTAGAACACATCCTGCAGAAAAAATTGCACTGTACTCGGGATTCAAAAACATCATCCAAAAAATAGAAGTACTTAGTTTCACTCTTATAGGAAAGAATGGACAACTTCTAGAAGAAAAGTATAAACTAGAAGCAACCTATTTAGATACCATCCACTTAGCAGAGGAAAAGGGCTGTGTAGATGCAGTTTTTTTAGAAGAACTACACAACAGCCATGATAGCCTACTCAAAGAAGATAAGGATCAAGTAGAACATTATATTACCAAATATAGAATCTTACAAAACGACTATATTAGTAGGATTCTTTCTTCAGATTGCTAATTTTGAATATGCATATTGGAATTGATATTGACGAAGTTCTTTGTGAAACCCTAGAATTTGCCTTGCAGTTTTTTGGTGGAAAAATTGCCTGAAACCCACTAAGCAGAGCTCAAGTATCTGACTATTACTTACCAAATATCCCTTGATATGAAACGGTTTCTCGTGAAGAAGCAGTTAGGTTTTTTGTTGAAGCTCAAAACGCTCCACGTGCATTAGAAGAATTAAGACCTGTTCATTGAGCTTATGAAATGCTCAAAAAATGGGAATCAGAATGACACATTCTTTATGCAATAACCGCAAGAGGAGAACCAGTAAAACATGCTACCGAAAAATGGATACAAAAATATTTTCCGAATCTTTTTGATGAAATCATCTTCTGCAATCACTATCGAGACGCTCACCCTCATTTCTCAAAAGAAGAAATCTGTAAGCAAAAAGGAATTAAACTTTTTGTCGAAGATAATCCAAAATATGCGATCGATCTTGAAACCGTAGGAATTAAAGTTTTCTTGTTAGATAAACCTCGAAATCAATTCTTTGTCGAACAAGAACATCCTTGAATACAAAAAGTCAGTGGACGAGAAGCCATAAAAAATGTATCAATTTCTTAACGATACCCTAGTTTTCTCCTCTTAAAAATTTCCCAAGTTCAGAAAGTGATTCCTGGGAAGCCATTGATCCAAGCTTTGTTGTCAAAAAACCGGGATAGGTTTCATAAAAGACTTCGTCTTTACTTACTTCTGGTTTCCAATCTTTAGTTAGTCCCCGCATTGGATAGAGCTTGATATGAAGATGATTCACACCCATTCCTTCCATAATCATTCCCACTCTTTGAACTCCAAGTTTTGATTTTAAAAGTCTTGCTACCTCACGGACAGCCTGAAGATAACGAGTATAAAAATCAAAATCTTCAATCATAAAGAAATCTGAATCAAAATGCTCTTTAGGGATCACAAGGGTTTGTCCTTTACAGTTTGGAAAGAGATCAAGAAAAGCATAAAATTCGTCATTTTCTCGTACCTTATGAGAAGGAATTTCTCCATCTACAATCTTACAAAAAAGGCAGTCAGGATTTTTCATTTTTTTATGAATAAAAAATAAAACTCGCCTTAAAACTAAGGAAAGTTTACGAAAATGCAAGTAAAAGCTTAATTACAAGTTACTTGTTGCAGCTTACAATACTGACTTTCTAATTTAAAACAGACATCCTGCTTACCCTTTTGACGAATAGAAAACGATAAAGAAGAAACATTCCCTTCATTAATTTCACATGTAGGAGAAAAGGGCTTATATCTCACTTTTACTAAATCAAGACTCGAACTATCACCAGTCAAACCAGTAATTATAAAGTTTCCAAAAAGATCTCCGCTCTGATTTTGAATTTCTGAAGATTCACCTAAATAAGAGTAAGAAAACTTTGAATCTCCACCTGAAAGCGTAAGCTCAATACCCGTATATACCTTTTGATTCTGATAATTAGAAATATTAATCTGCAGAAAAATTGCATCAAAAAAGGCTGTCAACTCCTCTCTCGCTGATTTTGCTTTAATTTGATCAAGACTACTCCAATTAAGTCCCAATCCAATAACCATCAAGATTCCGATAATAACAATAACAACTAACATTTCCACAAGAGTAAATCCCCTTTTACTGTTTTTTTTCATATCTTCAAGAGAAATAAAGCTAGACTCCTACATTTTCCATCACAGAGAATACAACTCAAAAAATTCCTGATGCTACCAATGCAACAATAACTCACATAAAAATAAGAATCACTGGCTCTAAAATTTTTGAAAATTGAGTAATTGAATTATCAAGCTCTTCTTGATACATTGCAATAATATTTCCCATAGAATCTTCTAAATGGGCAGTTTCCTCCCCTACTCTAATCATTACTGCAACATTAGGATAGATCAAATCTGTTTCGTCTTTAATAGTATCATAGATTGTTTTTCCAATTTGAAGCCCAGCCATCACTTTTTCAATCATTTCTTGATAGGCAGGAATTGCAAGCACTCCTCTAAGTAAACGAAAAGTCTGTACATAATCCAAACCTGAACTAATCATTAGTTTCATATATCTTGCCCATTTAATGAGATAATAGGTCTTCGTCATTTTTCATACAAGAGGAAACGACATCATAAATTTTGAAAGGGACTTCTTTCCCTGATCTGTAGTCCCATAAATTCAAACTACTGCAATAGCAGTAAAAAGCACAACAAGAATCGTTTTCCAAGAAGTAACAAAAAAATCTGAAGTAGACTTGAGAATACGAGTAATTAAAGGTAATTTCTCCATTTCTCCAACAAACATCTCCAAAATTCCAGGAAGTACTGAAGAAAAAAGAAATAAAACTGCTCCAATCGACATAATGATTAAAATAATTGGATAGGTCAAAGCTGACTTATATTTATTCTTGATACTATTTAGATAGGAGTATTCATTCGCCAACTCTTGCAAGACAGTATCGAGATTACCAGTACTTTCTCCAGTTTTAATGATCGCGCTATCTGATTCATCAAAATATTCTGGTAAACGACTTAATGCATAAGAAAAACTTTTCCCCTCGTTAAGATGGAAGGAAATACTAGTAACAATCGCTTTAAGTGCATAATTAGTTGTCGATTTTTTGATAGTATCGACTGCCTGCATAATTGACACTCCACCATGAAGCATATAAACAAGCTCTTTATAGAAAAGAATTTTATCTTTAGCAGAAAATGAACTTTTATCCACACTACTCATAATAGAAATAATTATTTTCTCTAAGAATCCTCATTCAGATTTTATATTTTCTGTAGGAATCATTGCTAACTAGTTTAATTAAAATAATAAGCTGAAAGCTGAATTTCAGTCGTTTGAGTCTCATCATATGCCATCATATCGTAGGAAACTTCATCAATCTGGTAAAGAATACGATCCTCTACATTAGGGATAATAAATCTTTCAATATTATCTACAAAAGAAATCAAATCATCTTTATCTGAAAAGGTAACTTTTATCTTTATAGGTAGTTTAAAGAAAACAGAGTCTTTGGCTACAGGTTCTGGTTCTCAAATCTCAATCTCTTCAATCTGTCCATTTGGTGTAGAAACCTTTTCTGCAGGATTATTCTTGATTAGGTATTGATCCAGATTTTTCAAAATTTTTTTCTCATCAATTTTCATTTTCTCAGAACTTAGATTTCCCATCTGAAGATAAGAAACAGCTGGTCAAAGATTAGATTTTAAATTATCTGGAAGCGCAGAACACTCTCTCTTTTCATTCACACATACGAGAATCTGATCTGCATACTTATTCAAATTTAGAAGCTGTAATTTATCTTGAGTCAATTGTTCTATTTTCTGCTTTAAATTTATTAATTCAGTTTGCTTTTGCTGATAATTTGTTTGCACTGAACGATAATAAGCATAAGCATCTGGCAAATATTTACTTCACAAAAGAACTCATAAAATAAGGAGAATAATAACATAAACCTTATATTTTGCAGTTACCACTCTTGTAACTGCTAGTTGATTATCACCATCATCTATGGCAAGTTGTTGGGCATAAGCAGTCGTTTTCTGCTGCTCAAGCAAATTATTGATTAACTGTGGATTCTGTTCAGACATTGTTCACAACTTTAGCAGATAAAGTAAATTTAAAACCTCTCGTTCCTTCACTCTTTTCGTATTTTCTAATAGTAATATCTTTGAGAAATTCTAAACCGTTAAATTCATCTAAGAGAGAAAGACCAGATCCTCCACTTGGAGCAAGATAAAGAGCCTTGAGGTTTCCAACAATTCCTTCCAAGGAAAGTTCTTCCAAATTTACCTTAAAATCAGATAATAAAACATTTCCTCTTCATTCTTCTACTCCCTTCACCTTTGCAAGGATACTAAGAATTTTCTCAATATAATCACTCCATGGTAAGTGATTTCTTGTAGCGTCCAATTCTTTTATAGCAAGAAACTCTTTAAAGCCCGTATTTTGATAAAAACGATCAATATCCTGATTTTTAATCTGAATTTCCTGCTCTAATCAAACCATATTTCTCTCTTGAAAATAAGAAACTCCATAAAAATAAAACAAAACCCCAATTGCTCCAAGAAAGAGGAAAAGCAAAAGATAATAACGGGATTTCCAAGCTTGAGTTCCTTTAGATAGACTCATTGTCAATCTTTTAAAAAGATAAAATCTGACTTAATTGTAGTCGTTTTCTCAAATTTTGCAAATTTATAAAAAGTTTTTTTATTCCTCTCGAATAAAGTTACACCAATGATAAAGAGACTGAATATCTATATTAGAAAGTATATTTTCTCATTTTTCTTGTTTCTTTTTAAGAAGATTAAAAAACTCTTCCCTATATTCCAAACCAAAGTAAGCATCTACTCTAGATAAGAAACCAAAAAACTCTTTAATACTATCTTCTAGTCTTAATTGCATAGAAGGTGTTTTTCTCCACAAAGAAATTTGATCAAAATCTCAGACAATAAGAGAAAGTTCTCCATTTTTTACTTTTAAAAAATAAGCATCCCAGGGCAACAAAATTCCTTGCTCTGATCACTTAACAAGAAGTGAATAAGCCTGTTCAAAGAAAGCATCTTTATTGCTTATTTTTTCAAAAATATGTTCAGATTTTGCTTTTTCTCTATCCTTGGATTCATTATGAGGAGAAAAGAGAAGTGAACCATCTGCATTTCCGAGTGTCATCAAAACTTCAAAGGTTCTATTTATGCCTCTATAGGTTGTCCGAGTCGGCAGTTTTGCTTCCTTCACTTTTTGATATCTTAAATGTGATATACATGCGTCTTGTGAAGTTTCAAACGATTTTTTTGCGAAACGAAGCTTTTTGCCTTTATAATCTACCAATACTTCAGAAACATCTCCGTAAAAACCTTTTCATATCGGTTTCTCATCAAGAATTTGAACTAAAGAAGTAGAGACTTTCTTCAAGTCTTTATCATAGCGGGTTATTTCTTGAAAAGGGATTTCTAAAGTCTGCTTCATAACAAAAAAATAAATTATGCTAAAAATACTTAAGATAAGTATAATCTGAAATTCTAATAAAGCAAATTTTTCGCTCCGAAGCTATTGCATTTCCATTTAATTTAGCTATGCTCAAAGTTAGGATTTATCTCTGAAATAAAAGCAAATGCCAAAGGCAAAAAAAACTGATCTCAAAGCTGACATTTTGAATAGCCCAATAGGAAGCCAAAACCTCGCTCTTTCCGAAGAAGAAATTGTTTTCCAAGGGATCAGAACCCATAACCTCAAAGATATTGATCTCACTTTACCGAAAAATAAGCTCATTACCATCACTTGAGTGAGTGGTTCAGGGAAATCCTCTCTGGCTTTTGAAACTATTTATAAAGAGGGACAATACAGGTATATTGAATCGCTTTCCAGCTATCTTAGGCAGTTTTTCAACCTTGGAGATAGACCAGAGATTGACTACTGTAGCGGACTTTCTCCTGCGATTGCAATTGAGCAGAACAAAAGAAGTGGAAATTCAAGATCTACCGTGGGAACGCTTACAGAAATTGATGACTATATCAGGTTGCTATTTGCAAAGCTTGGTGATACCTACTGTTATCACTGCGGTGCGAAGATTGAGCCGAAGACCATGGCAGATCTTTACTATAATGTAAAAAATATCGTAGG
>ERZ1674239.287-NODE-287-length-12115-cov-2.755224_pt1 | contig 12115 bp, 9 predicted proteins | sample MGYA00581208_ERZ1674239 | MGnify/ENA primary metagenome ERZ1674239 (study PRJEB41354, sample SAMEA4873308) | human saliva metagenome | biome: human-associated habitat [ENVO:00009003]; feature: mouth environment [ENVO:08000002]; material: saliva material... | reverse complement strand
GTCTGTTAAGCCACCCACTGTACTTTCTGTTGTTGGTAATGTTGCAGGAATCTTATCGTATCCGTAAATACGGCCTACTTCTTCTACTAAGTCTGCTTCGATAGAAATATCAAATCTCCATGCAGGGATTGTCACGTCGAAACGCGTTCCTTCTACAGTTGTTGGATATTCCAATTGTGCAAATACTTGTTTCACTTCATCTAGTGTTAAGCTTGTTCCTAAAACGTGATTTAAGCGTTCTAGAGTGATGCTTACAACTGGTAATTCTAAATCGTAGCTTTGTACAGAAGCAAATTCTTCTTTCACTGTTCCGCCACCAAGCTCAGCAATCAATGCTGCAGCGCGTTTTCCGGCTTGAACGATGGTTGCTTTGTTAATGCCTTTTTCAAAACGAGCACTTGATTCACTACGCAAGTTATGTTTTTGTGATGCTAGACGAATCGCTTTAGGATCGAACAGAGCTGCTTCTAATAAGACTGTAGTTGTCTCGTCAGAGATTTCAGTGTCTAATCCACCCATTACCCCAGCTAATGCGACAGGTTTGCCGCCTGAAGTAATCACGATTTCGTTTTCTAGTGTACGTTCTTCCCCATCTAAAGTCACTAATGTTTCGCCTTCAGTTGCGCGACGAACATGGATGGCTTTTTCAGGTAATTTATCGTAGTCAAATGCATGAAGCGGTTGACCGTATTCCATTAAGATGTAGTTTGTTACGTCCACTAAATTATTGATTGGACGAACGCCAGCTGCGATTAAACGGTTTTGCATCCATTGTGGACTTGGAGCCACTTTAACGCCTTCGATTAAGAATGCGTGGTATGCAGGAGCATCTGCTTCGTTTTCTACAGAAACTGTAACAACGCCTGGAATTTCAGAAGAAGTTCCTTTTTCGAATGCATCTGGTTCTAAATTGTTCTTCAAGTTGTAAATCGCACCGATTTCGTGAACAGAACCGCGCATGCTTAACGCGTCAGAACGGTTTGCAGTGATATCAAGTTCCACGATTGCTGAATCAAGCGCTAATGCATGAACGGCGTCGCTTCCCACTTCAATGCTGTCATCTGTGAAAACGTAAATCCCATCTTCGTATTCTTTTGGTACTAAGTTACTTGGCACACCGATTTCTTGTAAGGAACAAATCATCCCTTGAGATTCTACGCCACGTAATTTCCCACGTTTAATTTTATGACCACCAGCAATGCGTGAACCGTGAGTCGCCACGATAATCTTTTGGCCTGCTGCAATGTTTGGAGCGCCACACACGATTTGAAGTGGCTCGTCAGCTCCTACGTCTACTGTGACAACGTGTAAGTGGTCTGAGTCTGGATGGTCAACGACTTCTGTTGCTAAACCAACCACTAGTCCTTTTAAGCCTTCGCCTGGAACCGTTACGCTATCGACTTCGATCCCTGTACGAGACATTTTTTCTCCTAATTCTTGAGGAGTGATTTGTGATAAATCAATATATTCATTTAACCATTCGTATGATAATTTCATGTTCTTCCTCCTCTTATGATTCTTTCGTAAATTGGCTTAAGAAACGCACATCGTTTGTATACAATGAACGAATATCATCAATCCCATATTTCAACATTGCGATACGGTCTTGACCTAACCCGAAGGCAAATCCACCGTAGACAGTTGAATCCACACCGGCAGCTTCAAGGACGTTTGGATGTACCATCCCACTACCTAACACTTCAATCCAACCTGTTCCTTTACATACAGAACAGCCTTCACCACCACATTTGAAGCAGCTAATATCCACTTCTAGAGATGGCTCAGTGAATGGGAAGTAACTTGGACGAAGACGCACTTCACGGTCTTCCCCGAACATTTCTTTGGCAAATGCCGCAAGAGTCCCTTTTAAGTCTGACATCGTAATGTGTTTATCAATCACAAGACCTTCGATTTGATAGAACTGATGTGAGTGAGTCGCATCATCGTTATCACGACGGAATACACGACCCGGACTTAACATCTTCAATGGGCCTTTTGTAAAGTCATGTTTTTCCATTGTACGTGCTTGTACTGGAGAAGTTTGTGTACGAAGTAAGTACTCAGGAGTGATGTAAAATGTATCTTGCATATCACGCGCTGGGTGATCTTTTGGCAAGTTCATCATCTCGAAGTTATAGTGGTCTGATTCCACTTCTGGGCCTTCTACGACTTGGTATCCAAGGCCGATGAAGAAATCTTCCACTTGGTCTTGAACGTGCGCTAATACGTGCGCAGTTCCACGTTCCATTGGACGTCCTGGCATTGTGACGTCGATGGTTTCAGATTGTAACGCTTCTTCTAATGCTTTTGCTTCTAGCACTTCTTTAACAGAAGCGATTTTTTCTTCTAATACAGAACGTAATTCATTGGCAAGAGCCCCCACTTTTGGTTTCTCTTCGTTGGCTAAGTTTTTAATGTTTTTAAGAACTTCTGTGATTGGTCCTTTTTTCCCTAATTGTTGTACACGAATTTGATCGAGCTCTTTTAAGTTTGTTACTTCTTCTAATGAAGCAAGCACATCTTTACGAATCGCATCAAACTGTACTTTCATTTCTTCTAAATTCATTGTATTCCTCCTTATAAAAATAAAAATCCCTTATAGCCAATAGACTATAAGGGACGAAATTTCGCGGTACCACCCTTGTTCCTTGAGACAGGCTCAAGACACTTGGACGCTGTTAACGGGGGCGACCCGAACCATTATTCATCAGTGAATCCCAATGGTCACTCCGGAAGTGAAAAGTTTGAAACGTGACTTGGAAGACTTGCAGTCAGGATCTTCCTCCCTGAAAAGCTTTGTTAAAAACCCTTTTCCATCAATGTGTTTTCTATATATGCTTTATCCTATCATAATGATGTGAAAATGAAAAGGAAAGTCATCATTTCAATCGATAGAGTTCAAAGATACCAATCGTATTCTCCAAATGGTATTTTTGATCAATCGTATTTTTAACATACTGATCGATTTCGGTTTTGATTTCACTATTCTTTCGATAAATAATGTACTTAGGAAGACTCTTTTCAAAACTATCAACAAACAACTGATAAATCGGTTTGACATCTGTTAATGCTGGAATGAAGAAAAATCGTGTGCTTGATAAACGATTAGCATCAAGATAAACAATTCCTCCAATATTATGAGCATAGATTCTCTCATCTGGTTCCGTTTTTTCTTGAAGATACTGTCCAACATATTGTTCCGTAATCGCATGATCATCATAACGATGATTCCACTTATCTTTAATCGTCTTAAAATTATTGAAGTACAATACGACAATCAGTGTTGAAAATAAGAGTACTTTTTTGACTGTAAAATACTTCTCTGCTTCACCTAGTACAGCAGCAATATATGGAATATAGAATGGCAATAGCACAATAAAATAATGCAAATATTGTCTTCTAGAAATCAATGTTAAATATAAACACCAAAGAAAAGTAATATTTAAAACCCAAAATGCTGTTTTTTTCTTCTTCGCAAAAATTGCTGTGGCAAGAATCATTATTAAATTCAAGTATAAACTATTGCTTAAAGTAAAGTACCATTCCAGCATTTTCCCTATTGTAATTTCACTTGCTTCTTTAGAGTATATTATATTTAAAGATATAGATTGAAAAATCATCTCTGAAAAAGAACCTGTTATCCCTAAATAGAGAAAGACAGGAAGTGCAAATATCAAAGCTCCCCCAACAAAATAGAGAATGACTTCTAACAGTCGCTTGTATGCTTTATTGTAAATAAAGTCCACTAATAAGAAGATTGAAAAAACAAACCAAAGACCAATCATATTAGCCTTCGTAAGTAAAACAACTGCAAATGAGAACCCCACGAATAAGATATCTCTATTTTTTAATTGCTCGTACAATAAATATTTAATAAATACATAAAGGGAAAAGGCAATAAAGGGAAGTATATAGCCTTCTAAGCCCCATCCACCATCAAAGTAAACAACGAATATAAAATAGATTATCGTATCAACAAAAAATATAGAGGTCACGCTCGCAAATAATCTGCTAATGGCAAAGCAAATATTAAAAAAGATAAAAATACAGAGTAAATATAAGCATTTTATCCCAAATGGACCAGCCAGAGCGTATCCTAAATAATTTAAAAAGAATATTACAGGACCTTTGTGGTCAAAAATATTTAAGTACGGAACGTCTCCTTTAGTCATCGCAAACCCAAAGTATTCAAAAAGCCCCGCATCTAAAAATGGCAACCCCTTTCGAACACTTGTTGCCATTACTGCCCAAACCATAAGTGTAAAAAAGCCACTTAATAATACGGATTGAACTCTTTTGTTCTTTAGCATTGCCTTTAGCTGTGACAGTTGTTCCATAAACCTATCCTCCCCGATATTAATTACATCCCTACTCTTCCTCTTTAATTTCGTAAGTCCGCTCCCCAATAATATATCGAGGACGCTCCTTGGCTTCTAAATAAATCTTACCGATGTATTCACCGATAACACCAAGACTGATTAATTGTACCCCACCAAGTAGACTTACAATGGCATATGTACTTGCCCAACCAGCAACAGAGTTATTGGAGAATTTAGCCCATAGAACCCAAATGATTAGCGCAAAACTAAAGAACGACGTCAATACACCAATCGCAGTAATAATACGAATTGGCTTAATAGATAAACTTGTAATTCCATCTATTGCAAGACCTAACATTTTTGCTAGAGGATAATGACTCTCTCCCGCAATCCGTTCATGACGTTTGTAAGTTACATAAGAGTACTTAAATCCAACAAGGGGCATAATCCCACGAAGGAATAAATTCACTTCCTTGAACTTCTCTAACTCTTGAATAAATCGTTTAGAGACAAGGCGATAGTCTGCATGATTAAAGACCACGTCCGCTCCAAAAAGATGCATCACTTTATAGAAGCCTTCAGCCGTAATTCTCTTAAACGCTGAGTCCGTATCACGATTGTCACGAACACCATAGACAATCTCCGAACCGTCTTTATATTCTGCAACCATTTGATCCATGCAGTTAATATCATCTTGACCATCTGCATCAATCGTAATAACGATATCTGCGAATCTCGCAGCTTCTTCCATCCCTGCTAAAACACTACTTTGGTGTCCGCGGTTTCTGCTTTGTGCAATCCCAACAACATGGCTGTTTTCTTTTGCATATTGTTGGATTAGTGACCACGTTTGATCTTTACTACCATCATTGACATACATCACTTTACTACTTGGATGTACTTGTCCTGTATTGATTAAAGACTCAATCTTTTCAATAAATATTGGATTCGTGTAAGGTAATACTTTTTCTTCGTTATAACAAGGAATAACAATATATAAAATTGGATTATTTCTGTTCATTCTTCTCTCCTATCATTTTTAAACCAAAAGGAAAATTGGTCCCTCTGAAAATTTGTACAATGATTTCACATCCCAAAACAGCTAAAACTGTTGTGAGGGCCGCTGAAACATATCCATTAACAAATATGCCCGTATATTTAGCTGCTAATTGAGCTACTAATTTTTCAGCAAGCACAAGAACAATTGGTGAATGTACACCATAATAAATTAATGTCTTTTTACCAATTGATTTAAACCACTCTGCTTCTGGAATCACTTTGAACAAAGTAATTGTAGCCCAGATTCCTGCGATTGCAGAAATATAAAATAACAAATGGTTGCCAATTTGTTGGTAGTATAAATCTACTCTGTAGCCACTTAGTTTATAGTTTAGTAACCCTACTGCAATACTGATGACTGTAGCAATCGGTAAAAACTTAAGAGTTAGGTACTTTTCTATCTCAGATAAATGTCTTCTTGTGAGGACTCCTAGCAAAATAAAAATGGTTGCTACTGGAACTAAATCCCAGTTCCAAATTAAATACCAGTTAGACTCATACGCTTTTTGTCCCACGAAGACAAGACATCCTAAGGCAATAGCAACACCTATCTGTAAGTTTCTATTTCTTGCATATTTTAATACAAAATAACATACAATCTCAGAAAAAAACAAGACATTTAAAAACCATAATTGAAAATAACTATGCAACCTATCCGATAATAGCAATTGTTTTGCAAAGTGAATCAAACTAAAACTTAAGACTTGATCAGGATACAAAATAAAGAGTTGTACTAAAAATACGAATACATTCATAAGAACGAATGGGACAACAATCCCTTTAAATTTATTCCAGAAAAAGCTACTAAAATTAGCATACTTATCAATCGAAAATGTAAAACCAGATAAGAAGAAAAACAAAGGTATATGAAATAGATAAAGAATTGTTTTCCCCATACTTGGTGTAAAGGATATATGCCCAATAATTACTAAAATAATAGCTAATCCTTTCGCCATATCAATATATCCAATTCGCTTTTTCATATTCCCCTCCTTAATCTGCTTTAAGTTTATAAATACTCATATCAGAAGTAACCTTTTCAACTTCTTCAAAATATACCGTCTTTTGATAATGTTCTTTAAAAATTGTAATAATTCGATTCATGCTTCCAGAGTCTTTAGACCAGAAGAAAATAATCTCATTATTATTAACTGCTGAAGATAATAAATTATTTGTATCTTCAATTTTATATCGTTTTAGCAAGTTCGTGTAGTGTGGTGAAAATGTCTGCCAATTCCCAAGTGTCGTTGTATTAGAAACAACTTGATTCGTACAAATTCTGAAAGTTGACAGCGATGGTTGCGAATTGACAAGAGTTCCATACCCACCAAAAATAATTAGTTGGTCTGGATGATTTTCAACAACTTGATGATACGTCGCGTTCATTGAATCATTAATAGTAGGGAACCAATACCATTCTTTTTTCATAAATCCTATCCATTTATACCCTACGATTAGTAAAATTACTTGGACACATAAAAATACGACTTTCTTTTTGAACCATTGTCTCTTCTCATAAAATTCTGGTGAATATATTAAAAAGAACATTAAGAATGAGACCATTAATGGTAAGTACACTCTTTCTACTACTCTTTGTCGGACAAAAAGTGCATCTATTAAGATGAATGGAGTTATTGGTAATAACCAAGCCCAGATATTTTTTGGTTTGAAAATGATAAGCCATCCAGCAAACAAGATGAGATACGCTACTAAAAGAATATTTTTCAGTAAATGAACGAATTGACTGGATTTTTTCTAGCATCTCATTATTTAAAGCCTTCTTCTCAGCAAAAAGCCAATAAGTAGAAGTTTGCAAGTCGTTCTCACTAATTCCAAGCTTTTCAAATTCTTCACGATGCTTTTCATAGTTAATTTCTGGGAAATCTCTTAAATTAGTACTCAATTCATTCCACTTAAGATATTCTTGTACATTCGGTTGAGTCATCGAATACACTTTGTTTGATACATTAATTGATAATACTATTCCTATAAGGAACAGCATTTCTTTCCATTTTTTGTTCTTTAGAATCTCGTAAATTAAAAATGGTAACACTAACACGATTAAACTAGAGGCAATTTGTGGTCTTATTGAGACCCCTATTGCTACTGTCAATATTCCCATTACTAGAGACTGGTTAAACAAAAGTAAAATCCCTGCAGCAGCTACTAAGTATGAAATTACAGAAAATGAAAAATACTTAATGAACACACATTGCATAAGAAGTGTTAATGGTATCAGAACATATAATTTTTTCTTATAAAAGAAGTCGTTAAAAATACTGATACTTCCACAATATGATAATACTAGAAAAATAAAGTAGATATTCCAGCCTTGAAAAATCTTTTGTAAAGCAACGAGTAAAGTTGACAACCCAATCCCAACATATGGCAATAGCATATTTTCATGCGACAAAATCGTTTGATTAATCATGATGTCATCTACAACTGGATACTCAAAACCTTTTTCCCAAATATACGCATAAAATAACACAAACGGAATAAGCCATAATGCTATTCTAATTCCTTTATTTAGTCTCATTCATTAATCCTCTTTATATACATATTAACTATAACTATATCATTTTTTATAACTTTTCACCATGTTAGAAAAACATTTGAATCGCAAGTATAATGATTAAAAGAACCACCACTGAAACTAGCCACACATTTAAGAAATGATTGTATTTTCGAAGGCCTGATTTTGGAGTACGGTGTACTTGTACACTTTCTTCCTCATGTTCAGAATGAAAACCTTCTTCTCCTTCAAAAGACGACAAACGACTGTCCCTTCGCTCTCTCTGCTCGTCTAGTTCTTCTAACTCTCGATTCTGTTTTTCTAATTGTTCTTTATACGATTTTCTCGTTAATAAAGGTTCATTTGGCATTGATTATTCTCCTTTATGCATCCAAGCATACTGTGCCGCAATAATCGTCTTCGCATCCGCAATTTCGCCAGCCTGGATTTTTTCCATCACTTCTTCGAGTGGTATCCATAAGATTTCGACAAATTCATCTTCATCTGCAGGTTTTGCATCTTCCTTGACCGTCACATTTTTTGCTTGGAATAATGTGATTTTCTCATCGCAAAATCCAGGGGTTGAGACCATTTCCATCATCTTCACCCATTCCTTTGCAACAAGATTTGTTTCTTCTTCTAATTCACGTTTTGCGGCTTCTAGAGGCACTTCTTCCTTCGAGTCTAATTTCCCCGCTGGAATTTCTAAGAAATGCATTTCTAATGGCTTTCTATATTGACGAACAAGCAACATCTTTCCGTCACGAATGACAAGCACTGCTACTGCTCCTGTATGGAATACGAGGTCCCTCGTAGAAGTTTTCCCATTTGGTAGTTCCACGATATCTTGTGTCACCGTAAAAATGCGTCCTGAATATTTAACATCTCGTTGAATTGTTTTTTCTGTAAAGTCCATAATTTCGCCTCCATTTTGCTTTATTATAATTGGTTTTAAGCATTTCAACAATTGATTTTACTAAACTTTAATGACAAAAAACTGAGCGGCACAACGACCACTCAGTTCCTTTTTAACGTCGGTTATTTTGTTGTTGTCGAATTTGTGAGTTTACAGTCGCTTCATTCGTTTGTGAAGAACTATTTGTTTTTGCGAAGTACGCATCATAAACTTGTTTAGCTACTTTAGCCGCATAGTCAGATGGTGAACCATCTTTGAAATACGGAGCAACAACAGCCACTACGATTTCTGGATTATCATATGGCGCATATGAGATAAAGGATGAATTTTCAACGGCTTCATTTTTATACGCTGGATTTGGTCCCGAATAGAACGCTTCGGTAGTCCCTGTTTTACCAGCGACTTGTGGAGAATACGTTCTAAATGTCGTTGCAGACGTTCCGTTTTCACCATGCGTTACACGGTATAGCCCTTCTTTAATATGATCCAAGATTTCTTTACTTACTTGAATCGAATTCATAATCTTCGTTGGAACAACGTCTTCAAGGTTTCCAATGCCACCACTTGGACTTGTTTCATGAATTTCTTTCACTAAACGTGGGGCAATACGTGTACCACCATTAGCAATGGTAGACATATATTGCGCTAATTGCAGCGGTGTATATAAGTCAAACTGACCGAACGCAAAGTCAAGTGCAGAGAAAGCATCGGCTGTTCCACCGTTATACCCTTTGCCTTCATTTGGAAGGTCAATCCCTGTACGAACACCAAGACCGAACTGTGCGTAATACTCACGGAGTTTGTCAAATAGGCTTAGATTAATATTTAAACGTCCGCCTTTTTCGTACGTTGTTTGTCCACCCATCTTCATCGCCAGTTTAATCATATAAACGTTTGATGAACGTTCTAAGGCATCTAAGTCTGTTAATTCCATTTTACCGTTACGGTTAAACCAAGAACTCTTTGGTTTAGACGCTTCGAATTCAATCGGCTCATCGACAATTGTATTATCATCAAGCGTGATCGCTCCATCCATATATCCTGAAAGAACGGTCGCCGGTTTTACAACAGACCCCATTCCAAATGAGTTATTGATGGCACCAAGAGCATCGTCTTCGACACCCGTTGAATGAAAGTTTTCATCAAATTTCTTTTTCTTCCCTGTAATTCCAAGAATGTCTCCATTTTTTGGATTCATTACAACGATATACACACGGTCCGCAGCAGGATCCGTCATCTCTTCAACAGACTTCTTTGCAATCTCTTCAATTTTCTTTTGGAATTCAGTATCAATCGTTAAGACAAGGTTTGACCCGCCTTTACCTGGATACGTTTCAGTCGTATTCACCACTTCACCTTTTGTATTGGTTTGTGATTTTACAACTGTCTTCGTTCCGCTAAGCACTGTTTCATATTGTTCTTCTAAATAACTTGTTCCCACACGGTCATTGAGTGAGTAGCCTTGCGCTAGAAGTGATTTCACTTTATCCGAAGGAAGCCCCGTCTTTTCAGACGATACCGTTCCAAGGATTGTCTTCAACATATCTCCCATTGGGTATTCACGGTCCCAGTCAGAATCAACGTCGACCCCGCGAAGCTCTCCAAGACGTTCACTAATTTTAGCGACCTCTTGTTCTGTGACCCCTTCATTTTTAAGTGTCACTGTTGATAAGGCATACGCACTATTCATTTTCGTAAAAATAGCAATCACTTGTTTTTCTGCATCGCTATAATTTAATTCGTCAGCAGGAATATGTGCCAATTGCATTTCGTATGTTTGACTCGTTGAGAGATTTTCTTTCGCGATTCTCTTCTTCTCTTCTGCTGTTAGAAGGCTATCAACTTTGTCAGGGTTTGTCGCTACCCAATAGTCTTTCAAGTCACGCTCTTTTAACTCGGAAGCATCTACAGAAATCAATGTCGTTAATTTCTTAGCGATTTCTAACATCGTTGACGCTTTAACATCTGCAGGTCTTGTATAGTTAATAGCGAGCTTTGGTTTGTTTCCCACTAAAATACGTCCTTGGCTATCGTAAATCGACCCACGCGGAACTGATTTTTTAGCAGTGGTTGTCTCTGTACGTTGTACCAGCGCAACAAACTCGTCCCCTTTTACTAATTGGATATACGCCAAACGGCTAATTAAGGCAATAAATGAAAAGAATACAATTAAAAATAATAAATTTAATCGAAATGGAATATGTGATTTTTTCTTTTTCTTCTTTAATTTTCTTTTAGTAAGCATAATACACTCCATATAACATCTAGTAACTCATAACAGTATACCATAAATCTTGCCCTAATCTGTATAAAAAAGGGGTTATAAAGTGGTTAAGATTTTTTTGCGTTAAAGACTAATTTTCCGTGCAGGCTCCGCGTTTCCATGCTATGCTAACAGTAGCACTATGAAAGGAGGTTTCCCATGCAAAAATTAATGACTAAAAAGACTTATTATACGCTTAGCTTTTTGATTCCATCGATGATGATTTTAACAATTTTCCTACTCTTTACAATCACCCCATTTGGAAATCGAACATGGCTAACGATCGACCTTGGACAGCAATATGTCGACTTCTTTAGTTACTACCAAGACACTCTCTTGCATCACCCAGAGCAATTCTTCTATAGCTTCTCGAAGTCTATTGGCGGAGAAATGGTGAGTTTATGGGCGTACTATTTGTTGAGTCCTTTTAATCTTCTCTTTTTACTCATTCCTCACTCGGCCATCGCCATGGGTGTCTCTCTTCTTATTTTCTTGAAACTCGTTTCTTGTACAGTTAGTTTTGCAGTGTTGCTGGATGTGAAATTCAAACAAAGAAATTGGACGACGCTTCTTTTTGCACTCTCATACGGATTTATGAGTTATCTTTCAGCCAATCAATTTAATCTGATGTGGTTAGATGCCCTCATTGGCCTTCCACTCATCGTCCTTGGCGTGGATGCACTCTTAAAAAAACGAAATCCATTATATTATGTACTTCCTTTATCGCTCACGATTTTGAGTAACTACTATACGGGATATATGATTTGCCTATTCTTAGGTCTCTATTTCCCGTATGCCTATTTAATGTTAAATGATTCCTTCTCATGGAAGAATTTTATAAAACAGTTTGGACGCTTTATCTTTTATAGCCTCCTTGCTGTTGGACTTATAATGTTCATTCTACTTCCAACGTTTTATAGCCTACTTGGTAGTAAAGGAACAGCGACTACCATCGCTTGGAGTCTAAAGTCTGAATATAATCCACTGCTCATGGCTTCCAAGCTCTTTATCGGTAGTTTCGACTTCCATGAAATGCAAAAAGG
>ERZ1674239.284-NODE-284-length-12209-cov-2.707586_pt1 | contig 12209 bp, 9 predicted proteins | sample MGYA00581208_ERZ1674239 | MGnify/ENA primary metagenome ERZ1674239 (study PRJEB41354, sample SAMEA4873308) | human saliva metagenome | biome: human-associated habitat [ENVO:00009003]; feature: mouth environment [ENVO:08000002]; material: saliva material... | reverse complement strand
TTCATTAACGTAGTGGTAAGTGCCTGTTGTCCCACTACAGAAGCAAACGACATAGGGCGGTATTTACGTGCCGATACAATGTATTCTCCCATATTTTTCTATTTCTTTTGGTGTTGCAAAGATAATAAAAAGTAAGAAAACGAAACAGAAGAGATATCGAATTAATTGTTAATTAGCATAAAATATCAACACCGCTCCGCCTTTTTTAAAAAGTTTTCTGTACTTTTGCAGCTAATAGCAACAATGGCATTCAGACTGCTTATCTACGCTACTGCATTGCAAAAGACTATAAACTATAACTAAAATAAAGAGGTGAACAAGTTTACAGGACACGTTTTTACATTTATAAGTCGCTTTAGATACCAAATAGTAATAGTACTTGGTATACTTATAGTGGGCGTTTTCGATGAGAATAGCTTCCGTCGTAGCATAGAATGTTACTACGAAATACAAGACCTAAACACCGATATCGCAAAATATAAAAAGCAATATTACAGCGATATGCAGCGATTAAAGGACCTAAATACAAGTCCCGATGCCATTGCAAAAATAGCTCGCGAACGCTATTTTATGAAGGCAGACGATGAGGATATCTTCGTTCTTAGCGATGACGAACAGCCATTTAAAGGCAAAAATATATATGAAACAACTAAGTAAAATAGAAACAATAATTTATGCAATCGGCGGTTTAATGATGGCATTGGGTACTGGACTCTACGCATTCTTCATTAAACAAGACATCGCTTGCATTGTTATGCTGATTGGAGCTATAGGATTTGCCACCATACAAATGCGGCAACAATACCTTGGAACAAACTTTGCTATACGCCGTTTGCGTAGAATTATGGTGATAGCAGATATAGGATTCATTCTCGCCGGACTATTTATGGTGGAAGATGTATATGGAATTATACGTCCGTATGCCGTTAATTCCATCGAAGGATATACCACTTACGTAAACATTGTGTACCATAACTGGGTGGTAATACTACTGATTGCCACTGTAATAGAGTTCTATACAATACACCGAATAGACCATCTTCTAAAAAGAGAACAACAGTCTGGAACTTAAAAAAAGCCTAAATACATTACAGATGTCTTAAAATCAATGAAAAACTTTCGCCACTTCACAATTACATTGTACCTTTGTGAGACGGTATAAATAAACTTTTAGTAAAGCAAATCGACTATGATGAACTCGCTTGAACACGCCGCAGCAATGAGACGCACCAGCGAATGAAACATAAAAGAATACATTCTATGAATAAAATACTTTACGCTCTCGTTATATTATTGGCGCTAACATCGTGCACTAAGTCATATTATATACACGGAACGTCAAACATTTCTAGTCTCGATGGACGGCAACTCTATTTAAAAGGAGGCTCTGGCGACTCGCTAATAACACTCGATTCATGTGAAGTAGTGCATGGAAACTTCTCCTTTAAGGGTACTCTCGATTCTGTACAGGTAGCTCAAATCTATATGGATGATATGAATTTGCAGTTCCCAATAGTGTTAGAAGAAGGCGATATACAGCTTAAACTCGACAATACTCTACTCCGTGTGAGCGGAACTCCCCTAAATGAGAAGCTCAATACCTTCTGGACGAAGTTCACACAACTACGAAATCAATTCATAGAAATAGACCATGAAGAAGGTGTTTCCATAATGAATGGACACGACGAAGAGGCTACTAACGCCCGATTAATAAAGAAAGCACTGCTTGTTTATGCCAATATAGATAAGCTTTTCACGGCTTTCGTTACCAATAACTTTGATAACACACTCTCTACGTGGGGCTTTCTCACACGAGTTTCCTACGATATGACACCTAACGCCTACCCTATTTGGATGAACGACTACCTATATGCAAATGCTGTAAGCCAACTTCCATCGTGGGTAGAGTTTATTATGGCGAAAGCTCCTGACGTGTTTAAGAACAACGCTGCCATAAAAGACTTCTACGAAAAGTTCCAACGTGCACAGAAAGAAATGAACGGAATGGAGCTACCAACGCAGGAAACAATGCCCAACAATAGCAATATTGCTCCACCAACTCCTGCCGAAATGGCTGGCGATACTACGATAGCAAAATAAAAAAAGATACACATTATATATATATACATACAAAATGAGGAAACTCATTCAAGGCGGAACGATAGTAAATGAAGGAAAAACATTCAATGGCACAATCGTCATTGAAGACAATCGAATAGCCGAAATCATAACAGAAAATACAACACCCCGTGGCAATTTCGACGAAATAGTCGATGCCACGGGGTGTTTTGTTTTACCAGGAATCATTGATTCGCACGTGCATTTCCGTGAACCGGGAATGGAAAACAAGGCTGATATTGAAAGCGAAAGCCGTGCTGCAGCGTTCGGGGGCGTTACTTCGTTCTTCGAAATGCCCAACACCAATCCGCAAACCACCACTATCGAAGCGCTAAACGATAAGTTTGAACGTGCCAAACACAGCTCTCACATTAACTATTCGTTCTTTTTCGGAGCCACAAACTGCAATGCCGATACCATAAAACTACTCGACGAACACACCATACCTGGGGTTAAACTGTTTATGGGAGCCTCTACGGGAAATATGTTGGTGGACAGACGGAGCGCATTAGAGCAGATTTTTGCTACAGCAGCAGCCAAAAACCTACCCGTTATGACGCATTGCGAAGACTCAAACATTATTGCCAACAATATGAAAAAGGCAAAAATGCTCTACGGAGACGACCCCGATATCTGTCATCACTACGAAATTAGGAGCGAAGATGCCTGCTTCCAGAGTTCGAAACTCGCTGTAGAATTGGCGCTGAAACACCATACCCAACTACACATTGCACACCTTTCAACGGCTCGCGAACTACATTTGCTGCAACAACCGCACGTTTGCGACTTCGTTACAATGGAGGCTGTAATTGCGCATTTGTACTTTACAAACAACGATTATGCCACAAAGGGAGCGTTAATTAAGTGTAATCCGTCTATAAAAACAGCGCACGACCGTGCCGAACTGCACCGAGCACTTGCCGATGGACGTATTACCACTGTGGCAACCGACCATGCTCCGCATCTTTTATCGCAGAAACAGGGTGGCTGTGCTACCGCTTCTTCGGGTATGCCAATGGTGCAATACTCGCTACCAACTATGCTCGAACTGGTTGATAACGGCATTATTACAATAGAACAGTTGGTTAAACTTATGGCACATGCGCCTGCTCAGCGTTTCAAAATAGACGAAAGGGGCTTTTTAAGAAAAGACTATCGTGCCGACATTACTATTGTTAAGCCGAAAACAATATGGACGGTTAGCAAGGAAAACATACAAAGCAAATGTAAATGGAGTCCTATGATGGGACACGAATACCATTGGAAAGTGGTGCATACTTTCTGCAATGGGGTGCATATTCTTAACCAAAACCAATTCGATTCCCACTATCGCGGAGAACAAATCACATTCAGAAACTTTAATAATAAATAGATATGATAGCACGAATTGTTATTCCTTTACTACTCATCATCGTTCTTTCCGATGTTTATATAGATATTCACTACTTCCGAAAACGTATTCATATCACGTGGCAACAACGGTTAGTATGGTGGATTCCTACTATTTTTCTTGTGATATACACCTGTGTTTTAGCGTCTATACACAACTTTGCACCTACTAATCTTACGTGGCTTAACACCTATTTATTCCTTTTAGGCGCTTTCGTAGCACCAAAAACCATCTTTGGTATATGCTCGCTCGTTGGTTCATTGGTGTGCAAAACCATTGTAAAAACACGCAGAAACTATGGCCATTACGTGGGAGTGGTGGCTGCAATTGCCATTTTCGTGGTATATGTGTATGGACTTACATTCGGTTTTTCCCAAATTCGGGTGCGCCATATCACCCTTAATGTAAGCAATTTACCCAAAAACTTCGATGGATACCGCATTGTTCAGGTATCAGATATGCACATTGGTACTTTCAATGGGTGGCGACGGTTTATTCTGGAACACGAAATGGACAGCATAAAACACCAGAATGCCAACCTAATAGTGTTTACGGGAGACCTCCAAAATATGCGTCCAAGCGAAATTCTGCCCTTTACAAACCTCCTGAAAACCAGTATGAAGAATGCCATTGCGGTGCGTGGAAATCACGATTATACCGAATATGTAAAACTAAACCCTAAGGAGGCTGAACAACAAAATAACGATTTTGCTAACATTGTACGCCATAAATTAGGGTGGAACTTGTTAGAAAACAACCACATAACCATAAAACGGGGCAACGATAGCATTGTTATTGCAGGTACAGAGAACGATGGTAAGCCGCCATTTCCACAAAAAGCCAACTACCAAAAAGCACTTCAAGGGGTTGCCAAAGGGGCTTTCGTTATTATGCTTCAGCACGATCCATCGGCATGGAGACGCCATATACTGCCTAAAAACATAGCGCAAATAACACTGTGTGGACATACACACGGCGGACAAATGCAGTTTTTGGGATTTCGACCAACCGAAATTAGAGAGGAAAACGACTATGGTGTGTATCGCAGTGGCAACCATTTTCTAAACGTTACCGATGGTTTGGGCGGCTTTGCACCCTTCCGTGTGAATATGCCAAACGAGATTGTGGTTATCACACTTAAGGCTAAAACAACATAATAAGCAACATCTTACAAACACTATGCAACAAAACTACAACAAAAAAACTACACAAACTGGACACAAAACTATTGTTGGCACGTTGCTCACACTGCTCTATCGGATATACGTGCTGTTTGTTTTCCTTCCGCTTTTCCTGGTTGCTTCCATTATAACAGCAACGGTTACAGCCATAGGCTGCCGCTTAGGCAACGGCCATTTCTGGGGTTATCACCCCGGACGACTATGGGGAAAGTTCACTATTCGTGCTCTTTTGCTGCCTGTAAAGGTAGAAGGACGCGAACATTTGCACCAAAACCAAAGCTATGTGTTTGTTTCTAACCATCAAGGATCGTTCGATATATTCCTCATTTATGGCTTTTTAGGACGAAATTTTAAGTGGATGATGAAGAAGAGCATACGCAAAATACCATTCATTGGAATAGCTTGCGAATGTGCACACCATATTTTTGTAGACAAATCGGGGGCGAGTAAAATTAAGCGAACCTACGATCAAGCACGCGAAACTCTACGCGAAGGTATGTCGGTTGTGGTATTTCCAGAAGGCGCACGCACCTTTACAGGGCATCTGGGAGTATTCCGTCGTGGAGCATTTATGCTAGCCGACGAGCTTCAATTGCCAGTTTGTCCCATCACTATTAATGGTGCTTTCGATGTTATGCCCCGCACACGCGACTGGCATTTCCCTGTTTGGCACCCACTTTCGCTCACCATTCACGAACCAATTCCACCAAAAGGAAAGGGCGTTGAATTTGAAAAAGAAACCATGAAGGAGGCTTACAACAGCATTGAAAATGGATTAGAAGAACAATACAAAGGCTTTATTGAAAATCCAGATCAATAAAATCTAAAAACAAAATCCACCTTTTTGCTGTGTAATATATACACCTACGAACACCCACGTGTGGGTACTTTTTCCGCAAATGTATGGCAGCGAACACACCACAAGGCGTAGGGGCCGATTCATCGCGCCCGCATCACAATCAAAAACAATTGGTTTTGGTATGCAAAATGGTACGAATTGCGATACCAACAGTGGAAATACGCGACACCAATAACACAAATAGAACATCAGGAAAATAACACGGCGTAACTATTTGAACAACAACGCCTTACCAAAAACCTACTTTTTGCATTGCAAAAACCCACTTTTTGTACGCCAAAAACCATACTTTTGCAATGCAAAAAGGGGGTTTTTGGTTTTTAAATACTATACATCACAGTTGTTAAAGCGGCTCTAAAGCAAACCATCACCACTATAAACGCCACGTACGTTTGGGATTCTATAACACCCATATTGCCGAAAATAACAACTAAACATGGTAAACTTAACACCCATAGAAAGCAACATTGTGCAACACTTTCTATGCAAACACCATAGCAAACAGCAGAAAGTTTTCTTGTTAAACCGCTTTCTTTTTCGTAACTTTGTACATTGTATGGTAAAGAAAGTTATTAAATTTGCTAAATGGATAGTGGGTTTACTGTTTGTATCCACTATATTAAGCGTTATTGTATACCGCTTTATACCTGTTTATTTTACGCCTTTAATGCTGGTGCGATGCTTTGAACAGATTGGAAATGGCGAGAAAATAAAACTCTATCACCACTGGATTCCAATAGAAAAAATGTCGCCTTCTATGCCTGTTGCCGTCATAGCGAGCGAAGACCAACGTTTTCTTACACACCACGGATTCGACTATCAGGCTATAGAACAGGCAGCAAAGGACAACCTAAACGGCAAAAAGCGTATGCGTGGTGGGTCTACCATTTCGCAACAAACGGCAAAAAACGTGTTCTTATGGCAAGGAAGGTCGTGGCTGCGCAAAGGTTTAGAGGCTTATTTCACCTTTCTTATAGAAACGTTTTGGAGCAAACAACGCATTATGGAGGTATATCTCAACTCCATAGAAATGGGCGATGGCATATACGGAGTACAGGCTTGTGCAGAGAAAAACTTCGATGTAGATGCCATAAACCTTACCCGTTCCGACTGTGCACTTATTGCAGCGACACTCCCCAACCCCCGTCGCTTCTCGTCGAAAGCACCAGGACCGTATATGAGAAAGCGGTTAAGGCAGATTGAAACACAGATGAAACACATACCAGCCTTCCCATTAAACAATTAGAAAACGCTACCATTACAACACAAATGCAAGAGGATAAACAAGAAAAAATAGAACAACTGCTCGCACAACTCAACGAAAATCAACGCGAAGCAGTAGAATATTGCAACGGACCATCGCTGGTTGTGGCTGGCGCAGGCTCGGGAAAAACACGCGTTCTTACCTATAAAATAGCCTATTTAATAATGTATGGTGTGCTGCCCTACCGCATTTTAGCACTCACTTTCACCAATAAAGCTGCACGAGAAATGAAAGAACGCATTGCAAAACTGGTAAATCAGGAACAAGCCAGTCAGCTTTATATGGGCACATTCCACTCTGTTTTCTCTCGCATTCTTAGAGCAGAGGCACAACATATAGGCTATAACAGCAACTTTACCATATACGATGAAACCGATTCGCGGTCGCTTCTAAAGTCGATTATTAAGACTTTGGGACTGAACGATAAGGATTATAAGCCATCTACAGTACACAATATTATATCGATGGCTAAGAATCAGCTCATCGGTCCCGATGCTTTTGGTAGTAGCTATGGTGGACAAAGTGGTTTAAGAGGGGCAAAACTGCAAGCTGTTACACGCATTTATACAGTGTATCAAGCACGTTGCCGACAAGCGAACGCTATGGATTTCGACGATATTTTGGTGAATACGTTTCGCCTTCTCAACGAAAATGCCGACATTCGCAATAAGTATGCCGACCGCTTTCAGTATATTTTGGTAGACGAATACCAGGATACCAACTCTGTACAAGTGGCTATTGTTAAACTACTAACCGTAAAACACCAACGTGTTTGCGTGGTGGGCGACGACTATCAAAGCATCTATTCGTTTAGAGGAGCCAACATAGACAACATATTAGACTACCAAAAAAAGTTCGATAATGTACAGGTTTTCAAGCTCGAACGCAACTATCGGTCTACCCAAAAGATAGTAGAAGCAGCCAATTCGCTTATGAAACACAATGTAAAACAAATTCCAAAGGAGGTTTATTCTAAGGAAAGCGAAGGCTCAAAAATAAGCTATCACTCGTGCTACAGCGATAAAGAGGAAGCTATGGTGGTGGTAAAAGAAATTAAAAAACTACACAGCACAAAAGCATTTCAATACAATTGCTTTGCCATTTTGTACAGAACAAACGCACAAAGTCGTAGCTTTGAAGACGAATTGCGTAAGGCTTCAATACCATATAAGATATTTGGCGGACTGTCGTTCTACCAACGAAAAGAGATAAAAGACATTATAGCCTACTTCCGTTTGGTGGCTAACCCGAACGACGAAGAGGCTTTTAAACGCATCATAAACTATCCAACACGAGGCATCGGAGGCACTACGCTACAAAAAATAATAGAATGTGCCAATGCAAAAGGGGCAAGTTTGTGGGACGTTATCACCAATCCGCCAACCTATAACTTAGATATTAATAAGGGAACAACCACAAAACTAACTGCGTTTGTAGAGCTTATTAGCAACTTTATACGCCAATTGGCAATGACAGATGCATACTCTTTGGGTACAGAAATAATAAAACAAAGTGGCATCTGGGCTGATTTGGCACAGGGAACATCGCCCGACGACATTGCAAGACGTGAGAATTTGGAAGAACTTTTGGCAGGAATGCAAGCCTTTGTAGACGAAAGAAGAGAGGAAGGAAGGGAAGATGAAACTTTCTTAACCGACTTTTTGCAAGAGGTTGCACTCTATTCCGACTTGGATAAGGCGGACGATGGCAGCCCGAAAGTGTCGCTTATGACTATCCATGCTGCCAAAGGTTTGGAGTTTCCGGTAGTGTTTGTGGTGGGATTAGAGGAGAATATATTCCCCAATGCCATAGCTGCCAGTTCGCGAAAAGAGCTTGAAGAGGAACGCCGGCTACTATATGTGGCTATAACAAGGGCAGAACAGCTTTGCTATCTCACCAATGCGAAGAACCGTTACCACTTTGGTTCTATGCAATTCAATAATCCGAGCCGCTTTTTAAAGGACATTGACCCTGCTTATATAGACGCTGAGAACCTGCCATTTGGTGGTATTGGCAACCGTATGCCGTGGGACGAGCCTGCAAAAGATAGCCGATGGCAAAACGCAAACCCTGTGGCAACACAGTTTAAGGCTGACCCTCGACCCAAAATTACAGCCCCACGAATGCCCGAACGTGCAGTAAATCCGCTATCGGAACGCACAAAACAACGACTGATAAGCGAGGGAGGAAACTTTAAAAGACTATCGGCAGCCATATCAAACGGTGGCAGACAAACCGAAACATCTACCCTATCTGCTGGCGTTGGTGGCAATTCTGTACAGTCGCCAACAGGCTCTTCTACAACATTTGGCACAGTTTCAGCCAGTCAGTTATCTGTTGGTGCAACCATAGAACACCTCCGTTTCGGTATAGGTGTGGTAGAAGCAATTGAAGGAAGTGGCGAAAACACCAAAGCAACCGTAACGTTTCGCAATGCAGGAAGGAAACAATTGCTGTTGAAATTTGCCAAATTCAAGGTGCTGTAAGCATTTAAAAATTACAGAAATTGGGTACGAATTGCGATACTAACAGTGGAAATATGCAACATTATTTCGGGGAATTACGTGGGTACGGGCACGATAAATCGGTCCCTACGCCTACGGAATGAACGTGGAAAAATACGCTATTCATTAAACATACCTGGCAGAATATTCAACAGAATGGTATTAAAAGAATATCAGAAGAAACAATGTAACACAACCATTCGTACGCTAATGTTTGGCAAAAACAACACGCTTGCATAACCACCTAATACTTAACACATTACAACAACCATATTTTTGCGTTGCAAAAACCCCCTTTTTGTCTTCCAAAAACCCCCTTTTTGCATTGCCAAAAGGGGGTTTTTGTTTTGTAAAAAGGGGGTTTTTGTTTTTCGTTAGAATTATTTTCAAAAACGAGGGTGGTATTTCTATTCTTTTCATACCCCCATAACAACACCATTACGGCTATATTTTTAACCTCTTTGTTCGGCTATTTTTGTCCGCAAAGCTGGTTGTATGGGCAGTTCTCACATATCTTTTGGTTGGTTGTTGGGATAAATGTTTCGCTGTTAAACAGTTCTTCCAACTTCTCTTTTAAGAAGTTTTCAAAATCGTTTTCGTAGGTTGCAGCATTCGTAACAGGTGCTCCTTCCAGCACCACAACGGGCGAATAGTTCTCTCTATTAGCGTGTTGTATGAAGAGCAATGCCGGACTTACTGGTTTGTGGTTGGGGTTGTTGGTGTTGTCTTCGGTCTGTTCTATAATGCTATATAGTATTGCTTGGAATATATAATCGTTCTTTTCGTTCAATATTTTTGCCGGATTGAATATATCTTCCACCTTTTTTAACTCTCCTGCAACCTTATTTCCAGTTTTATAATCAACCACTCTCAGTTGCTCTTGGGGGGTGTTCAGCTTTATTTCGTCTAACCTATCTACACGCCCGCCCACCGTTATTGTTTTCTGTTTTCCTCCAACATTTATTGTAAAACGCTTGTAAATGTCGAACTCGTGGCGTATTACTCGCATAGGAGATGTATGCAAATCTATCTGAAGAAGGTGTCGCAAGAACTTCACAATCACCTCTTTCTTAATAATTTGCAGTCCATTTAGCTTTGGGTGGCGGGTGTTTCCAGGTTTCTGAAGATACAGTTCTCTGGCAAAAGCTTCGCTCACAACGCTGTCTAAAGAGGCGTTTGCGTTGCCCGATGTAGGCGATTGCACCGACCGCCCGGTGCTTAAAAGTCGTTCAATATCGCTGCTTTTAATTACCTCGCGTGGTAAAAGTTGCTCGTACATAAGCTGTGCAGCACAGTGAAAAATATTACCAAACACACGTCCATCTATATCGTCTGTGTCGTTGTCGTTGCTTTCTAATAGTTCTGCAACATACTTATAATAAAACATTACGGGGCATCGTTGGTAGGTGTTTATGGCAGTTGGCGAGAAATAAGATATGCTATTGAGTTTCTTCAACACGGTTTCGTCTTTGCAAATGGTTTGTTTTTGCAAGCGCAACGGCTCTTGTCCGGCTTGCAATGCCCATTGTTTTATGTTTAATTTACTCTCTACTAAGAGTTGCAACATAAACCTACTCATTTCTCCTACCCGTGTTCCTTCGGTAGAATTGTTATACAACAGTGTAACGTTTTTGGCTCTTTGCAACAGTCTATGGAAGTAATAGCTAAACACAGAAACCTTATTATCGATGGTGGTAAGCCCGTATGCTTTTCGCACAAAGTGTGGAATAAACGACACATCGCTTACCCCTTTGGGCATATTTCCCTCGTTACAAGAAAGCAACAACACGTTTTCAAAGTCGAGATTACGTGTTTCCAGCACTCCCATTACCTGTACTCCGCGAGCTGGTTCGCCATGAAATGGAATGGAAGTAGATGCTATTAGCTGACTGAATAGGCGGCGAAACATAACAAAATCTGCCATTAGGTCGCCTTCTTTCATTAGTTCTAACAGCTTGTTAAGTAGGGTATACATTCGGAAAGTAGACTCTTGAAATAGCTGATTGTGGTTTTCTGCCCCATTAGTAGCTATGGTTCTAACCATCTCTACCAGCCATTCCACCAACGCTTCCACTGGTTTATCAACGTGTTTAAGGCGTGTTCGTTCCACTTTAATGTAGTATTGCTTCTCCGTTTGCAGTTCTGCAAGCAGGTTGTTAGCATCTATTCCCAAATATTTTCCATAGGGGTGGCGTAGCACATGTGCCAATTGTTGCAATCTGTAAGACCCCTCTTGTGCCGAAAAGCCTTCGGTTTGCAAGGCTATAAGTTGCCAAACCATAGAGCTAATGGGTGTTTGCGACAGTGGATAACCCGTTGTTACGTTGAGCGTATCAACCTCTGGTGGAATGCAATGTATAACAGTTTGCAACAGCATTTCGTTGCACATAACCACCGCAGTATGCCTTCCTGCCTTGTAACGTTGGTTTTCTAACAACCATTCGGACACGTAACGAGCTTGCAAATTCTCGGTTGGTGCCGACACGTAGCGCACTTCTTTTGCTGCTTCGAAGCCAGTATAGAGAGGGTTATCGGCAGCAAATTCGTTAGGAAAATCACGCAACCACTTATTAATATACACGCCTGCTTCGTTAGATTGTGCCATATAGTAGTGGTCGTAGTCCCAATAAAAGCGTGCCTTTCCCTCGCTTTTCAGAGCCGAAAACAGTTTTTGTTCTACCTTTTGTAGCACATTGAAACCCACAAAAATATAGGTATCGTAGCGGTTAGGTAGTTGTTTTTGCTCTATAACATCACGATATAACATACCTTCGTAAGCCAAATTCTCTTTGCGTAACCTGGTTTTAAACTCCGAATAAATATTGTATAGCTTGCTCCAAAGTCTTAGAAAGCGGTCTTTTAGTATGCTCGAATCGCCAGTAAAGTTAGCAAA
>ERZ1674239.283-NODE-283-length-12216-cov-2.049420_pt1 | contig 12216 bp, 11 predicted proteins | sample MGYA00581208_ERZ1674239 | MGnify/ENA primary metagenome ERZ1674239 (study PRJEB41354, sample SAMEA4873308) | human saliva metagenome | biome: human-associated habitat [ENVO:00009003]; feature: mouth environment [ENVO:08000002]; material: saliva material... | reverse complement strand
TTTAACCGCGTTTGCATTTGCACCAGGGGTATTGAAAACTACGATTCCCTGATCAGCGCATGATTCTAAAGGAATATTGTTTACTCCTGCACCAGCTCTTGCAATAGCAAGAAGTGATTCATCAAACTGCATATCGTGCATAGCCTGACTGCGAACGAGAACACCTGCAGAACCATCTATTCCGTTTGCGCCGTCTACTATCTCGTAGGCATCTGTAAAGCGGGCTAGACCCACCGGGGAAATTTTGTTGAGCGTTGAAATCTTATACATTTATAGCCTCCTAAGTATTTATATTTAATCCTAAAGCTTCACAATAAGCTTCACTGAAATATAGCACTAAAGTCATTCAAATTATTATAGCACTGGATTGCGTAGCTTTCAATATAGTGATAAAATAAGAAGGGTCTATAACTAGAAACTTAATTCAATTTATATAATATAAGCTAAAGGAGCAATAACATGGACAAAAGAGTTTTTAACTTCTCAGCAGGACCATCTGTATTGCCACTTGAGGTGATGGAGGATGCAGCAGCAAATTTGACTAATTACAAGGGCTGTGGACAGTCCGTTATGGAGATGAGCCATAGATCAAAGGATTTTCAGCAGATTATAGATGATGCTGAGGCTAATCTCAGAAAGCTTATGAATATACCTGATAATTACAAGGTTCTATTCCTTCAGGGTGGTGGAACGCTTCAGTTTTCGATGGTTCCAATTAACCTTTTGAGAAAATCAAAGAAGGCAGACTACATAGTAACCGGAAATTGGGCGAAGAAGGCGGCTGAAGAGGCTGAGAAGTTCGGTGATATCAAGGTTATCGCAAGCTCCAAGGACGAGAATTACACATATATTCCTAAGGTAAAGAAAGAGGATATCAGAGAGGATGCAGACTATGTTTACATCTGTCTCAACAACACTATCTTTGGATCACACTTCCCATATATCCCTGAGACGGGGGATATTCCTCTAGTTGCAGATATGTCAAGCTGCATACTTTCAGAGGAAGTTGATGTGACTAAATATGGATTAATTTATGCTGGAGCTCAGAAGAACATTGCACCAGCGGGAGTTACAATTGTTATTATCAGGGAAGATCTTCTTGGATTTGCACCTGAGAATACTCCAATTTATCTAGATTATAAGACACATGCAGATAAGGATTCGATGTACAATACACCGCCTTGCTTTACGATTTACATTGCAGGAGAGGTTTTTAAGTATCTTGACAGAATAGGCGGAATCAAGAAGATTCACGAGATTAATGTTAAGAAGGCAAATATGCTCTACGACTACATCGACTCAAGCGATTTCTACAAAGCACCAGTTCGCAAGGAAGATCGTTCACTAATGAACGTAGTCTTCGTTACAGGAGATGAGGCATTAGATAAGAAGTTCATCGCAGAGGCTAAGGAGAGAGGACTTATTAACCTTTCAGGTCATAGAATCCTTGGCGGAATGCGTGCAAGTATATATAATGCTATGCCTGTTGAGGGCGTAGAAGCTTTGATAGAATTCATGAAAGAATTTAAGGAGGCTAATTAAGTATGAAGTATCTGATTGTAGTGCCAGACGGCTCAGGAGATGACGAAATTGCGTCATTGGGAGGCAAGACACCGCTTGAAGTATCTAACATACCTAACATTAATAAACTAGCAAGTAAGGCACTCGTTGGGATGGTTAGGACAATTCCACCAGGAATTCCACCAGGAAGCGATGCAGCAAATTTAGGACTCATGGGATATGACGCAAGGACTGATCTTGCAGGTAGATCACCGCTTGAGGTCATCAGTATTGGCATAGATATGGAGCCTGATGATGTTGCCTTTCGTACAAACTTCATCACGGTAAGTGGTGATGGAAAGTACGAGGATATGACCATAGTAAACCACGATGCAGGCTGCATTTCATCAGAGGAATCAGCTGAGCTTATTGAAGCTTTGAACAAAGAGTTTGGCTCAGATAAGCTAAGATATTACACAGGAACTCAGTATAGACATTGCCTTCTTGTGCATGGTGGAAGAACGGACTATGAGACGGTACCACCACATGACCATTTAGACAAGAGGGTTGGAGACTGGCTTCCTAAGGGTGAGGATGCAGAATTTCTCATCGATATGATGAGAAGAAGCTACGACATAATGAACGAGCATCCAGTTAATCAGAAGCGTAGAGAGCAAGGTCTTATGCCAGCAAACTCAATTTGGATATGGGGACAGGGAAAGAGACCTAATCTCGTTAACTTTGAGGACAAGTACTCCGTAAAAGGAAGTGTTATAAGTGCGATTGACCTTATCAGAGGTATCGCTATGTACGCTGGTCTTGGAACCGTTATCGTTCCAGGTGCGACGGGAAGCCTTAATACAAACTATGAGGGTAAGGCTCAGGCGGCGCTGGATCTCTTTGATGGAGGAAATGACTTCGTCTATGTACATGTTGAGGGACCTGATGAGTCATCTCATGCAGGATCACTAGAGGACAAAATTGCATGCATAGAGAACATAGATTCAAGAATAGTAAAGCCTATAGTTGAGGGACTTAGAGAAAGAGGTGAGGACTTCAGAGTTCTCATTGCACCTGACCATAGGACGCCTCTTGCAATCCGTACGCACTCTAGCGACCCTGTTCCATTTGTTATCTACGATAGTAGAAATGAGCTTCCAGAGGATGAGCGCAAGCAGTTTAATGAGCGTGCAGCTATAGCTACAGGTGTCTATGTTGATGAAGCATTTAAGCTAACGGACATACTTTTCGAAAAGATGAAGTATTAGTTTTGATGTGGTATGGCCTCTGCATGCACAGGGGTAACATGATGGAGATATTAACAATAAATGAGTAGAAACAAAAGAATAAAGGTATACCTAAGTGTATTGCTCATTTTGATGATGCTGTTCACATATTGCTTTGCCTTCGCAGAGGATGAGGTCGCTCCGCCTGCCGAAAACGAGACGGAACAGACAAATGAAGCTGAAGAAAACCAATCACAAAATCAGCAAGGCGAGGAACAGAAAGCCACCGAATTTGATATTGATAAGGCGAGTGAAGCTAATTTTGGATCAACGAACAAAGTAGATAAAGGTGTTGTAAAAGTAGATAAGAATGGAAAGCCTGAACTTAAATCTGGTTCTGCGATAATCTACTGCAAGAATACTGGAGAAAAGGTTTATGCTAAGTCTGAGAAGAAAAAGTTTGCACCATATAGCTTGACCAAGCTCATGACAGCTATTTTGGTTACTCAGAAGCTTTCACTGGATGCTAAGGTAACCATATCTGCAGAGGCTGCGAAGCTAAGCAACCAGGAGAAGGGGATTCAGCTCAAAGAAGGCGAAATTCTAACAGTAGATCAGCTTCTTCATGCTATGCTAATCATGTCAGATAATGGCGCCGCATACGCTTTGGGCGAAGCAGTTTCAGGAAGCATGGATGAGTTTATCAAGCTCATGAATGAGACATCAAAGAACATCGGCTGCAAGGACACACTGTTTGCAACTCCTAACGGTTTGATCGATGATGTTTCAGCAGAGCACACTACAGCTTCAGATTTTCTTGAGATAGCTAAGGTAGCCTTCGGAAACAAGACGATTTTAAAGGTGTCAGGAACTAAGAACTATAGGATACCTAAGAACGAGATGAGCGACGTCCGTTTTTTGAAAAATAGCAATAAGCTTTTATCGGGAAGTAAATCTGGGTATGTATCAGGTAAACTGGGATATATCAGCGAAAACAGTACATCGATAACCATGGTCTATAAGCAAAATGGTATGGAGCTTATCATGGTTTCACTCGGCGTAGGCAAGAATACACGCTACACGATTTGCGAAAAGATGGTTGATTATGCCAAGACTAAAATCAAGGGCATAGAGGTCGTTCCAAAGGGTAAGATTTTAGGAAAGGCGCGAGTTAAGCACGGCGTCAAGACTAGAGTTGAGGTGGAATCTGCGAGCTCAGCAATGGCCTACCTGCCAGCTCAGGGCTCCAAGGATTTGATTAAGACCGAGGTGGTTTTGAAGAGCGATGTCGAAGCACCTATCAAAAAGGGAGACGTAATGGGTAGCTACCGCATCTACGTTTCTGATGAGCAGGTCAATGAGATAGACCTAGTTTCCACAGAATCTGTTGGAACAGGCTGGATTCCTTCATATATAGGAATCTCAAACAAAACGACTATAATAGTTCTTTTTGTAATATTTTTGATAGTATCGCTTTTGATGCTTAGAACGGTAAACAAAGCCAAGACCAAAGCGCGAAGGCGCAAGCTTCGCAAGGAGCGCATTAAGCAGCTTGCTATGGAAGAGCTGATGAGAGAGCACGAACGAAACAATAGATACAATCGCTATAGATAGAGGATTAGGCGATACAATGTTTGATATTAAAGAGAATCTCAAAAAACTCCCGGACACCCCGGGAGTTTATATGCATAAGGACAAATTAGGGCAGGTCATCTATGTCGGAAAGGCAATTTCGCTGAGGAACAGGGTTCGTCAGTACTTCCAAAGCTACGGCAAGTCGACAGCAAAGCTCAGGGCGTTAACGGCGAATATAGCGGAGTTTGACTATATCACATGCGCAACTGAGATGGAGGCCCTTATCTTAGAGTGCAATTTAATTAAGAAATACATGCCTAAGTACAATGTGCTGCTTAGAGATGATAAGACCTATCCTTACATTGTGGTTACGCTTAGTGAGAAATACCCTAGGGTTATGAAAACCAGAATCATCAAAAAGGATGGCAATAAGTATTTTGGACCTTACAGCGATGTGGGTGCAGTGAATTTGATGATAGAGCTTTTAAATAATGTCTACGGTCTAAAGCGTTGTTCGGCACAGGATTTTCCGCCAGGATTTAGGCCATGTCTGAACTATCATATAGAGCAGTGCAAGGGAATATGCACAGGGAACATCAGCGAAGCGGAGTATCGCAAGTCCATTGACGATGTGCTAGAATTCCTATCTGGTAAGAAATCAAAGCTTGTAGAAAGCCTAAGACAAAAAATGGAGGAAGCCTCAGAAGAGCTTAGGTTTGAGGATGCAGCAAGATATCGCGATGCTATTGCAGCAGCTGAGGAACTTTCAGAAACTCAGAGGGTTACAATGGCTGGCGATAACGATATGGATATAGTTCTTCCTGTTAAGGACATTGAGAATGCCTTTATCGTTTTGTTTACGGTCAGAAATGGAAAGCTCGTGGGAAGGGAATCCTTCCAGGTTCAGGAGGGCATTAGTGAAAACCGCAGGGAGATGACGGCTGAGTTCATTAAGCAGTACTATAGCAGGTGGGCTGAGGTCCCTCACGAAATCATAGTTGAGGAGCTCCCAGAGGAATCCACTTTGATAGAAGAATTCTTATCTCAGGGCAGGCATAAGGTGAGAATAAGTGTGCCAAAGCGTGGCGATAAGCTGAGCATGCTAAAGCTCGCGCAGCAGGATAGGCTTGAGATGAGTAAGACCATAAGCGAAAAGAATAGGTCAAAGGCAGAAAAGCAGCTTCAGCTAAGGAAGGAAATAAAGGCTGCGTTGCTAGAAGGGAATATTGACATAGAACCTAGGGGAGAGAGCTACCGCATTGAGTCCTACGATATATCTAACACCAATGGAATCGATTCTGTTGGTGCTATGGTTGTCTTTGAGGGAACAAACAAAATTCGAAAGGACTACCGAAGGTTTAAGATAAAGACAATTGAAGGACCAGATGATTACGGAAGTCTTCAGGAGATGATTTACAGGCGCTTTAGCAGGGCCCAAAAGGGTGATCCTGCCTTTGCAATACTTCCAGACTGTATATTCATGGACGGAGGCAGAGGGCAGGTTACTGCAGCTAAGAAGGTTCTCGATGCACTGAGACTAGATGTTCCTGCCATCGGTCTTGTCAAGGATGACAGCCACAGAACTAGGGGCATAATGTTTGAGGACGGAAGAGAGATAAGCCTAAAGGATAGGCCTTTGTTATTTGCTTATGCTGGTACAATTCAGGAGGAGGTCCATAGGTTTGCCATTGAGTACCACAGAAACCTTCGCGGAAAGAAGACCATAAGTTCCATTCTCGATGAAATTAAGGGAATAGGTCCAAGAAGGAGAAATGCACTTCTTGCTCACTTTGGCTCGATTGATTCAATCAAAAAGGCAAGTCTTGCTGAGCTTACCGAAGTCGAGGGTATGAGTGAAGAATCAGCAAGAAATGTAATTGAGTTTTTTAAATAGACAAATAGGGGATTTTGACGAATAAATGCCCTTATGCAGTTGCTTTAAAATATGTTTGGTGATATAGTTAATCAGAGGTGTCAATTGGACACTAAGGATGTTAATAACCGGAGGTAAAAATGTCAGATAAGAAGCAGACCGTTCAGGACGAAGCCGCAATCATCACTTTAGAATTTGATGACGGTGAAGTTATTGAATGTGAAGAGATGGGAATTTTTGATTACGACGGCAAGGACTACATCGCACTTATTCCACTAGATGGCAGTGATGATGTATATATTTATGGATACAAGGAAGTTGGAGATGACGAGTTTGAGCTCGTTGATATCGAAGACGACGCATTGTTTGCCAAGGTAGTTGAAGAGTTCGACACCATTATGGACGCAAACCAGGAATAATTAAGTAAGTGAAGACCTCATCGTAAGATGAGGTTTTTCTATGCTAAATTTTGCTGATTTTTGTTCAGCCAGCCTATGTGAATATAAAAAGTTTAATTTTTTGATGTATTAAGAAAGTCTTAAATCACTTGCATTGGGTTCTGATAAATCTTATAATATTTTAAATAAGCTTTCAGAGTTTAACTAAAATTCAGGGGGTAAAACATGAGACGTTACTTTAAAAGAACAATGCTACTAGCAGTAAGCTTGATAGCGATAGTTGCAATGGTTGGATGCCAAGGTGGCAGCAGCAATACTGACAACAAAAATCTCAGCAAGGACGAAATCCTTGAGAAGAGTTTTCAGGGTTTTGAGCAGCTAAAGAACGGTAAGATAGTATTACTACTAAACATAATGGTGTAAAAAAGAACCCGAAGGAGGGGGAGGAGCCTAAATATTGGCGTGAGAAAAAGTTCAAGGGAAGTTTTGAACTAAGGCCAAACCGTGTTTCAGGTGAGGCTATAGTCACAGGAACTACAATGGCACATAAGAAGATAGAATACAAGTATTATGGTGACTCAATGCTAAGCTATGAATTACCTCAGGTGCCTAAGAAAAGTAAGGTTTGGACTACAAACCAGTATTCGGATGAATTTTACGGACAGCCACTTGGCTTCAATTATGATTTCATTGAATTCCTTAGAGAACACAAGAAGGATGTTAAGCTTTCAGAGGAGAAGGATAGCTATACATTTACATATGAGACAAGTGATTTAAAGCTTGTAGACCCAAACAACTATCTGATATTTGGTGCTCTAGATACTGCATTTGGTCTATATGATTTCTACTATAGTGGAAGTGCAAAAATTGTATTTAAGGTATCCAAGGAAGACTTTACACCTATGGGAATAACCTATACAGGTGAGTATGACGCAGAATATGCATCAGAAAAAATGACAAGCAAGGTTACTTATTCAGACCAGAATACAGGTATTGTAGTTGAGACTCCTGACGGAGTTGATAAAGCAGAAGTAAAGTAGAATGGAGTGTGAGATAATAATGAAGAATAAAAGATTTTTAGCACTTGCACTACTTGTGCTTATGTTATGTGTGGTTCTTACGAGCTGTGGAAATAAGCCAGAATCTAATGTTAAGTCTTATGTAAAGTCAATCGGCGAAGCAAAGAACTTAGAATATACAATAAAGATATATAGAAAAAATCATATGTATAATGATAAGGAGCAAATTTTTAGGTCAGAGACAAAGGCTAGACAAGGAAAAATACAGCTTGATCCATTAAGCTATAGTGAATTCTATGTAGATGGTGACTCTAAATTCGATTACTTCGGTGGAACAGGTGAGTATGCATTAGCAGATAAAAGGCGTATTGAAGAGGCTTTAACAACCTATGGTAGTAGTGATTCACTTTTTAACAAGGATAAATATTATGCGCCAAATGATAAGGAACTTTACAAAGCAAGCTCTGATTATAAATCTGGTAAATGGAACTGGAAGGTCGCAGATCCAAAAGAGCATACAGTACCAGAAATAGGAAATAAAGAAGCCGTACTAAAACTTTACGAAAAATACGCAGATAAGTTTGTTAGGACGGAGAAAAATGATTATGTATTCCTCGAATTCAAGGGTGATGTAACTAAGGATATCGATGATATCAAAAAACTTCAGGGCGCATTTGTAAAGAGTAATCTATATAGAGAAAAGAGTCTTGTTAAGTCTATCAATATAAAAATTACGTTAGTGATGAAGAAGGAAGGATCCTTTGGGAAGCTCATTCCTTGTGAAGCCATAATTGGCACAGATACTAAGCTAGAGTCTACTAAGGAAAACTGGAAGATGAATAACGAAGATCACTTCGAGATTTACTACAAAAACATCAATGACACAGAGGTTAAGCCATTTCCAGATTTTGATAAATCAAAGATAGAAACAAAAAAGTAAAACAAAAAAGAAAAAAGTTGGGAACAAAACCCCAACTTTTTTATTGCAATTTATAGCTTTGAAATTTCATTAACACTAGGCTTTCTTCATATAGACACTTGCCTTGAAGAGGTCACCGTCTATCTCGATTTCAAACTTACCGTGCATTAGTTTTACAAGGTCTTTTGCGATGCTTAGACCAAGACCGCTTCCATCGGTATTTCTTGAACGGTCGCCACGTCTAAATCTTTCCATAAGCTCATCTGGATTGATGTTTAGTGGAGAATTTGAAACATTTTTGATCTCCAAAGCGTAGTAGGTATCAACATCGTATAAATTGATATATGCTCTGCTTCCGGTAACGGAGTACTTGCAAACATTTGTAAAGAGATTGTCAATAACTCTCCAAAGCTGCTGACCGTCTGCATAGACAAAGGCACTCTCCAAATTTGTATTCATAACCGGAGTTATGTCTTTATTTTTGAATGCATCTGCTTCTTCAGCAATGGCCTGTCTTACGAGTGAAACCATCTCGATTTTAGTGAGTTCGACAGGTATGTCTCCGCTAGAAATCTTAGCGGCCTCAAAGAGGTCATCCGTGAGCTTTGATAGCCTGTTAGTCTTGTCTGTTATTATATCTAAATACTCAGGGGCTTTTTCGCTGTCTAGACCCTCAAATCTGAGCAAATCTAGATAAGATACCATAGATGTGAGCGGAGTTCTGAGATCGTGCGATACGTGCGATATGAGTTCGGATTTTAGTCTCTGATTATGAAGCTCGTTTGCCACTACAATTTCCTGAGCATCTGCTATTGAGTTTATATCCATTGATAATCTATCTAACTCGCCATTTGAGTAAATCGGGATGTTGTAGTCGTAGTTTCCAGCTTTGACCTCTCGTATACCGCGCTTTAGCTCAGCATATTTTCTTAGCTGAACGGGAACGAATATGAAGATCAAAATAAGAACTATGAACGCGCCCCATCCAGTTGCGGCAAGAAGGGTGCAGAAGATGAAGCATCCTATTATCTTAGCAAAGAGGTATTTCTCACCGCCTGCGAGTTTAAATGTATGTGTTAGGATATAGCCTAAGATGGTTCTTTTTAGGAGCTCGCCACTTTTGATTTTCTTTGATAGCGAATGAATTGTCATGATATCCAAAAAGAAAATGACAAAAGCTATTGTCAGGCTCAAAACCAGCTGAACCCAGTGTGGCTCAATGAATATGCCAGAGCTGCTAAAGGAACTTAAATTTTCTTCAATGAAGCCTCTGATAGCCTCATTGTTTGGCACTGAGTTGTATGCTTGCTTGAATACAGCAGCAATAGGGCTATCTAGTAGATGGCTTCTATATATCCAGGTGCGAATGAGCTCATCTGAAAGTACGATACCTGTGCTTGCAAGGAAAAGCTGAATATCAGAGAAAATTTTGTCGAACCAATTAAGCTTGATCTTGCCGTTTTGGCCAAATTCACCAGCTCTCATTATCGAAATTACAAAAGTAATTGGCACAAGAACAAGTGCAGGAATTAGGACTATCCATGGGATGCTAAGATATTTTCCTGTACGAATACGTGCGACATCTACACTTTTCATTTCGATTTCATCGGAATAGTAGGCTGCACTAAAAACGGATGAAACTGACAGTATATATACCGTCAGTACAAATGCTATCAAAATCGTAATCATAAAGCCTGCCGTAGAGGCTATATATGTTATGCGTCTTCTTCTATTTAAATCGTTCAGATTCTCAGCACTGAGGCTGCTGATATCCGATATGTGTTCCTTCCCCATCAAAAACTCCAATTTCAAAAAATATTTTGATGTTATAATCAAAGAAAGTTTTTTTCGAAAGGAATCGAGGGCGAAATGAAAGTAGGAATAAAGAATCAGATAAAGAAAACTGTCGTTGAGGAACTTACAGCAAAGGTGATGGGAAGCGGAAGACTTGATGTTTTCGCAACACCAGCTATGGTAGCTATGATGGAGGAGGCTGCTCACACATCAGTTGAAGCTGAGCTAGAGGAAGGACAGGGCACTGTTGGAACATCTATGACAGTATCACACCTTGCAGCAACACCAGTTGGCATGGAGGTTACATGCGAAAGCGAGCTTGTTGAGGTAGACGGAAGAAAGCTCGTATTTGAAATCAAAGCCATGGACGAAGCTGGTCTAATAGGTGAGGCAAGGCATGAGCGCTTCATCATCGAAAACGAAAAGTTCCTAGCAAAGACTAATGCCAAACTCAAGTAGATTTATCGAATAGGCTAAAGCAAAACCGCCACAGTAGTTTATGTGGCGGCTTTTATTTTCTACAATAGGAATCTGTCATGAGCCGGTAATCTAGCGCTGGCAGCTTGGACAAAAACAAGAACTTCGCCCACCTATTGTCAATTTTTCTATTTTAGTACCACAGACCTTGCATTTCTTGCCCGACTTTTGATAGACATTCATCTTTTCGAGATCCGAATACTGCTCGCTTGCACCTAGCATATAGGCTTCGATTGAACGTCGATTTGCCTTAATTCCATTAGAAATGACATTGTTTATTGCATCATACAAGGAAAGTGTGCGGGTCTTGCTTATGTCACAGGCTCTAGTCTGAGGAAGTATTCCCGCTTCAAAGAGAATTTCATCAGAGTAGATATTTCCTATACCTGAAACTATGCTTTGGTCTAAAAGGACGGTTTTTATTTGCCTCTGGGTTTTTGCAAGACATTTGCAAAGATATTCTTTGCTGAAATCCGCAGTTAAAGGTTCGGGACCAAGTCTATCTATTCCGCAAGCTTTATAATCTTCGTCACTTGAGTAAAACCACAGCCTGCCGAACTTTCTCTGGTCGCAGAAGCAGAGCAAGCTACCGTCATTCAAGGTGAAAATAACGCGCGTGTGCCTTGGGAGGCCGTTTTCGTCTGACTTAATATTTATCTTTGAGCTTCCATCCATGTAAAGCAAGTTGCCAGTCATACGAAGGTGGACTACCATCTTTGATGCATCATCAAAATCAAAGATAAGATACTTAGCATTTCGTCTCATATCGAGGATTTTCCTGCCGAGAATAGCACTGCAAAAGCTATCTGGTTCAGGTCTTGCGATAGCCTTGGCATCAAGGATTTCTAGCTTTGATATTTTTTTGTTTAAAACTCGTTTTTCGAGCATGCTTCTTATCGATTCGACCTCTGGTAATTCTGGCATGATATCCTCCTAAATAATATTTTATAAAGCATAACACAAAATCGGTTCACTGTAAAAATTTGCTTAAAGCAGCATTGGTAGAACTAAAGGAATATTTATTTGTATGCTCAAAAATGGTATTATATTCATGTCTATTTATCACGATTTTTGTCAGGAGAGAAATATTTGATGAATGAATTAAAGGTAGAAGCTATTGACATTTTGGAACTTGCCAAGGAAGCAGATGAACTATTTTCCGGTGGCGAGGCTGCATGCAGCATCCAGAGGCGTCAGTGTAAGCTTTTGATAGATAAGCTAAGCAATAGCAATATGACAATTGCAGTCATAGGACAGTTCAAGAGGGGAAAGAGTACCTTGAGCAACTGCATACTTGGTAAGAATTACATGCCGGTCGGGATAGTCCCGATTACCTCGGCGGTGACCAAGGTCGTTTACGGAAAGCAATCTGCAGAGGTTTGCTTTGAAAACGGAGAAATTAGGCCCGTTGAAATAGATGAACTTTCCGCATATA
>ERZ1674239.282-NODE-282-length-12256-cov-3.235800_pt1 | contig 12256 bp, 7 predicted proteins | sample MGYA00581208_ERZ1674239 | MGnify/ENA primary metagenome ERZ1674239 (study PRJEB41354, sample SAMEA4873308) | human saliva metagenome | biome: human-associated habitat [ENVO:00009003]; feature: mouth environment [ENVO:08000002]; material: saliva material... | reverse complement strand
TAACAAACATGTTCCGGTTGTTTTTACCTTTCAAACAGAAGGCAGATGCAACTGGAGCAGCTGCCACCAAAAGGAGAAATGGGTTGTTTTTACCTTTCAAACAGAAGGCAGATGCAACTGATATTATAGAAGCTTTAGAAGCAAATGTTGTTTTTACCTTTCAAACAGAAGGCAGATGCAACCAAGCAGGTGTGATAACAAACATGTTCCGGTTGTTTTTACCTTTCAAACAGAAGGCAGATGCAACTGGCAAATTTTACAATAGGAGAATTGTGTGGTTGTTTTTACCTTTCAAACAGAAGGTAGATACAACAGAAAAGCTTATCCACTTCAACCAGCTTGTGTTGTTTTTACCTTTCAAACAGAAGGTAGATACAACAGAAATTGCGACAAAGAACATACACCCATAGTTGTTTTTACCTTTCAAACAGAAGGTAGATACAACCGCAAGCGTAGTAATTGATGCTAAGCAACATCTCATAGTTTTGCTTTCTGCTTTCAGCGACAGAATTTTATTTTTAAGTTTCTTTTTTTGCATCTTCCTCGTTCTTTATTTTTTCTATTGCATTACTAACTTCCTCTTTCAGTTTCACTGCAATACCGAGTCCTTTACTTTCTAAAATTCTAGAAGAAGAAAGGCTGAATCGCTCAATATTTATGAAGAGATTTTCATCGTACATTGGGTATTGGTTGTGAGAAAAGGCATTCCGCACGGCAGTAAGGAGTTTTACATCGTTATTAAACTTTGTTTTGATTGCCTCGCCTTTGAGTTCCAACCAACCTGTAAGCATATTGTGGAAGTTGTCGGTGTCCAAACTATCGTAATTATCTATCAGCGTTTTTTCTAACGCCAACATATCTTTAATAATGTCTATTCTTGCTTTTTGATATTCTCTAAGTTCATGTTCTACACGTAACTTACTGATAGGATTTCTCTTTGACTCTGCTTCAGAAGAAGTTTTAACGAACGAGAATAAACCATTAAGCCTGCGATCTTTTACCAAAGCCTTGAAGTTTCCTTGTTTTAAAAGTTTGGTTCCATTTTCTTCGATATATATGGTACGCAAATATTTTTTCTTAGGCGAGCTTTCGTTTTCATACACTGTAACGGGCAATTGCATAGACTTTATTTGATTCAAAATATTATTGTTTCTTTCTTCTTTTACATTTGTAATAATATCTTTTAAATATATATGCCCTGTATTTAAGTTTTCTACTTTCTGATTATTATATAGTTCTATACACATCAGCCACGTTACAATGTCTTGGTTTCTTATTAGTCGTAGCTCACGCTCAAATTTTTTCCAAGATTTAAAATCAAGATAAGACGGGTTCTTTCTCTTTTCTTCTTCTGTCTTACCCTTAAATTCTAATTGTTTTTTATCCCATAGCTTTCTACGTTTTCCATTATCCAAAAAATCTTTTTCTTTAGGCTTGTTTATATCGCCAACGTTAAAAGGATAGTTGTAAAAGGGCTGTACGCTGTCTTTATATTTTTCATTGAAATACAAAGGAATAACTTTTGCAACTAAGCCAACACTTTTTAGCTCATCTACTTTCATTTTTTTTCGATGCTCTATGAACCATTTCTTTATAGGTTCCGTAAAGATTCCACGTGGTAAATTAAAACCATTCTTCCACCCTTGTACCAATGTTTGGCGGTTGGACTTTGGTTCTTTAATCTTAAGGAAATATTGGTTCTTCTTCCAATCTTTAGGCTCTAAATTTTTAAGAAAATTTTTCCTTGCTTCCAAATAGCTGCGATAGAATGATAAGATATTGTTACATTCTTCCCACTCTGTCTGTTTCAAGAATGGGTGAGAGTTATTATCTCCTATGAGATTCATTTGTTTGAAGTAAGGAGTAAGACGTTTGTGTTCGCTGCCAAATAATGCAAGCGTACGTTGCAATAGTTGATATTCTGTGCTATTAGCTTTACTATTGTTCAGAGGTTCGCCATTTTCGTCCCTTTGAACAGGTTGAAAACGCATCATATCATTAACTAACCAACTGGCTATTTCTCCAGATTTCAATGGACTTATGCCTCTTTTAGCATATTTCATCTTTCCCTCTATCAGTTTATCAAGAGTTTTAAGACGATTTTCTGTAGCAAGTTTCATCTTCTCTTGTTTGACTTTAGCCTTTTCTACCATATCTTTATGCTTGTTATACAATATGGCAATCATCTGTTTGGGCAGATGTCCTATTTTGATATCTTTATCCTCACAGTATTTTTCTAACTCGTCTGTGTTGTCTATCTCGTCATTGGCAAAAGCATCGTAAAGAGTAAATATGTCTTTTATTTTACTCTCAATAATTGCTTCTACTTTTCTTGGACCTTCATTTTTTATCTTTAACAACATGTAGTAAAACATCATTGGCAAAAGCTCGTGTACGCTTAAGAAAGCTTCTGCTTTGATTGAAGTTCCAAGATTGTACTTCTTTCTTTTATTGTTTGTGAATTCTGTGTTGGTTGTTGGCCAAATATTATGATTCTTAAAAGCAATGCCAATCTTCTCGTTCTCCAAATGATAGTGCGGAGTAGTTTCAGAAATATATGGTTTTTCGTTTACTTTTTCGTCTTCTTGTTTCTTGAAAGTATCTAAGTCCTTTATGATTGCTTTCCATTCATCAGGGCGATTTTGCTTTGCAAACTCTTGTAAGCGTTCAAAACCATACAGCTTATGCGTAAGGTGGCGGTCTTCCTTTTGACCACCGATAAGTTTCTTATATATGGAAAAGTGATAGGTGCCTAAATCTATTTGAAAACGAAGATTTTCGAATATTTCGTTATAGTCGAAATAACGCAATACAAAGTAAGGGAAACGATCTTGGTATCTTATCAATGTGTTTTTAAATGGATCTTGTTCAGCATCGTAGTCTTCGTCTGTAGAATCAAAAGGAACTTCAAACTTTTTTCTGTCTTCTCCTTTCAGACGTTCATACAACGATTTAGGGCAACGAATCAGTTCGTTGAGCATATCGAGCAAAATCCAATCTTGTGTTTGCGTGCTTTCCAATCGTAGTTTTGGCATGAGTATTCGATTTCTGCAAAATACTTCATTGGTCATTTTTTGATATGACTCATTACTGCATCTAAAGCCTTCAAGTTTTTTCTGTACCCATATTGCATCTTTCTTTTCAAGGAATAAGGAAACGAAAAAGAGTAAACCACTTATGGTTATGTTTCCTTCATTATCTGCAAAAGAGTAACGGAACTTTTCATTTCTTTTTCTATCAAGATGCTTGAAGTGCTCTTTAGGCTTTATATCAGGGTTATGTTTATAATCTTCTTTTACTAATCTGATACTGGTATCAAAAATATTATACAATTTATTTCTAATGTCTTCATCAAACTTCGGTCTTTCTAAAGATTTAGAATGCTTGTAGTGAGAATAATGGTTTCTTAGGTCTTGAAGCATCTTTAACAAGAGAAATAAATTGTCTTTTAGAATTTCAAATGATTGGATTTTAGCTTGTTTCTCTTCTTTTTGTTTTGTGTTACCGGTAAGACGCTGTTGATGAGTCATAGCTTCTAAGAATGGGAAGTGTTTTATCATTAGCTCTTCTAATCGAGCTTTCTTGTTAATATCTCTAATTCCGCTCCAAATGTTTTTAAGGGATATATCATATCCGTCTATATTGATTTCAGCTTCTCCCAGTATCTTGTTAATATGGTTCACTGTAATATAGACATTATGGCGTGCCAAATTAAGGAATGCTGCCCAAAAATGCTTATCATCCTTGTTATAAGTTGATACTACGGGTGTTTTTCCTTTTTCTTCTTCTTTCATTTTCACTATATGATTTATTAGTTCCTATTTCTTTTTCTAAAGTCTTATTAACTCTTGAGCAATAATAGACTGTTCAGTGTTTTATACAATTGTTACATTTGCTAATCGTCGTAGAGAGATGCAAGTAGAAAATCGTACAATTGATATGGCAAAGATACAAATAAAATAGAGAAACTGAAAGATAATCCCGCTAAAACAGTGGTATTTGCGACTTCCTAATGTAAAAACAGCCTCTTTCTATTTGTAGAAGAGACTGTTTAACTAGTATTGTTAGTAAGAATGTAATGAGCTTCTTATGGAACTTTGTTGTGCACTTACTGAATAGTACCTCAGTTCAACAATAAATCAAATTATGAATTGTGATCTTGCTGTATACGAATATAGTGATTTATTAATTCAGTGAACATTAATTAGAATTATTTTTAATGACTATCTATAATCTGTCTTTCTCGTTATTACCAGCACCTTTTCCTTTATATTTAGATTTAATGGTGTTGAAACTATAAGTTAATGTACACTCAATAGAACGAGTATTAAAAAACTTTGCCAACTCAATTTCTCGAACTCCACTATAAAGTGTGAAACAATTTTTGCGAGCACTATTAAATATGTCGTTAATCATTAGCTTCATTTTCCAATTTTTCCCCAATTGTTTCATTAAGCCTGCATTAATTTGCCAAGTCTGCGCCATATCCATATTCTCTGCATTACCTTTACTGCGCCAACTAAGATCAGCACTCAGCATACAAGTTGGTGTTAAAGAAATAATATTATTGAATTTTACAATACCCATAACTCTATTGAAAGACTTTGTTTCTCCTTTATACATTTCTTTATAGAATGGAACAAACATTCCTACCATTAAAGCTGGATAATAACGTTTGAATTGTGGCGATACTTGCAATCCTAATTGTAATTCTGTCATTTTGTATTCAGAATTCATATTTTTAAATAAAGTAGCATTACCGTTACCATAATCTAGTGCAGATGTAATTATCTTATCTGTTGTGTGTGCATAATTAAGCATAAGCATTGCCCAGCTATATTGTATATTGCACGAGATGTTATCTACGTATGATGGACGAAGATTTGGATTGCCACTTTGATAAAGATATTTATTTATATACGATACTCTCCCTCCAAGTTGCGAATACAAAGGACGATTATATTTCTTAGTATAACTCAACTGTACCATTCCTCTGTTTATTGGCACCATCATCATTATTGTTGGAAAGAGTTTATTGTAGACACGAGATTGTTCCTCTATTTTTTGTTTGTTTTCATAGTAATTACTGTTTATATGTTCATAACGAACACCAATTTGGAAGCCTATCTTACCCAGTCGTTGCATCATTTCTAAATATACGGCTGTGTTCATTTCCTTTATCAATGGGTTATTAGATGGAAGAACATTCTCTATATTCACAAAATTTTCATCACGATGGCTATCAGATATTTCAGTTCCTAAATTTATTTGCCCTTTCAAAAAGGGGCGAGATAAATGGAACTCGCCAGCTAACATACGAGAAGAAATCTTATCCGTAGAAGTTATCGTCCGATTGCTTATATTAAGATGCGTCTCGTTAATATTCTCATTCCCTTTTGCATACTTCCATAATACATCAAAGGTAGTGTTTAAAGTCCATTTACCTATCTGATTGGTGTAATATGCATCTATATTATGTGTAGTTATTTTGGCATTATTGTAGTCCACTACATTGTTTTCATCGTTCAAAATATTGTTTATCCACGATTGTGTATTATATAACGAACAAAAATCCGTTGGATTATGAGAAACTTTATAGAACAATCCAAAAGCGTGAACAGGCGAAATGGTATAATTAAATCCTAATCTGCTATCATACAGTTTAGAAGTTTCTTTCTGGCTCATATCAACATTTTGTGTATATTGCGACGCGAGCCATGTATTCTGCACATTGTTACTACTTCCTTTTGTTTTCTTCCTTGAATATTCCAAATCGGCAAAGATATCGAGCTTATCACGACGATAATTTGCATTGATTATCTCTGAACCATTCAGATAATCACAATAGCTTAATTTCGTGGTGCTATCAAAAGCAAGACCTTCACCGGGTGCTCTTTCAGACGTAATACGTATCACTGCATTGACAGTTGCATTATAACGAGCACCGGGATTCATAACAACTTCTACCTTTTTAATTTTATTTGATTTAAGTTGTTCTAACAAATTGTCATTATTCACCTTTCTTCCATTAATATACACTAAAGGTTTTCCTTTTCCGAATACAGCTATGCCTTTTGCTGTAGTTATAATTCCTGGTAGATGTCCTAAAACATCGTTGGCATTACCCACGTTCTCAAGAATAGTTCCTTTTATGGAAGTAACCAAAGCGTCGCCTTCTATACGTGTTATAGGTCTGCACAATGCAACTTCAACTCCTTCTAAGTTTGTTATTGCTGACGAAAGTATTACAGATAAAGGAGTGTTAGGCTTTGCATTTATTATTTGGTCGTTATATCCAATTCGAGAAATCTTTAATAACCCTTTTGATACATTTAAAAGATTAAACTTTCCATCTTCATCTGTCGTTACTCCTGTAACAAACGATGAATCGTTAGCATTAAGTAAGGCTACATTTGCAAAAGATATAGGTTGCTGTTTATTATCAACAATCTTACCATAATAATTTTCTTGTGCCTGTATAGAAAGAGTTAATATACATAGAAAGGCTGTAATAAATAAATTCCTTTTTTTTCTCATTGCAGTTATTTTGATTATTTATTTTGCTTGCAAAAGTAAAAAAAAAAAACAAATTCTATTATCTCATAATAATATTATTATTGAAAGTAAAAAATAATGTTGTACATTTATCTATATAGCGTAATTGAAAATTAAAATAGCAGGTTTATAATAGAAAGCAACCAAAGTATTGTTAAACAGAATATTGTTTCAATAGCAAGTAAAAATATCTACAAATATTTTGATTTCTCCTTTTTTGTATGTATCTTTGCATTCGCTTTTGCCGATATGGCTCAGTTGGTAGAGCAACGCATTCGTAATGCGTAGGTCCCCGGTTCGAGTCCGGGTATCGGCTCTTTAAAAGAGATACTACAAAGGCTACCTTTATAATAATAGAGTTATTATAAATACATACAAGCGGAATTAGCACATCGGTAGTGCACGGGCTTCCCAAGCCTGGGAGGCGGGTTCGATTCCCGTATTCCGCTCACATTTCCAATTTCAGTTTCATTTCTAATATATAAAAAGTCAGAAAGAATTAGCTTCTTTCCGACTCTAATTGCTTTGTATTTTGGGGTAGTCCTAAAACCCAGTTGCAAGGGCTCAGTAGGAAAAAGGTGGGGATTATGCATATAGGTTTTTGATTCTAAACAAAAAGAAACTTTTGTCTCTGACTCCTCTCAGATTCGTTCTGAATAATTTTATTTTTGAGTTGAAAGATTCTGCTGCTGCATTTGATGCTCTATTGTTGTAAAAATTAGCACCAGGTAGGTTTATCAGTTGTTGGTGTCGGTTGTGGGTATCTGAGATTTGAAGGATTTTCATTTAATAAAATATCTTTTTTTGAAACCTTCGTGGTTATCAATCAAATCTATAACATTGTTGTACCTTGAGGTCTCAAATAAAAGGGTAAGATTATTTGGGATAACATCAGAAACATAATTCTCAATAATTTTTTGGAACATATCCTTAACTATGAGTTCCTCTTCTTTTAATATCTTGAATCGCTTAATAGCATGACTCTTTGATCTACTTGTCAATTTCAGAAGATCTATGAATTCATTTTCCATTTCCCATGAGATGCTATTGAGTTCAACGATAGAAACGTTCTCATACTCATCTTTATTATGAATTATATGATTGACAATAGCAAGCAAATGCCGAAACAACTGAGAAGCGTTATAATAAGTAAGCGACTGAAAGCTTCTTAATATATCAGTCAGCTTGTCTTCTGTGAATTTCCAGTGATCATAATAGTTCTCTATAATAAAGTACGAGTCCGTAAAACGAGAATTGCTCATATAATATGGCTCAAGAAATTTTGACTCATAGTAAATGACTTTCTTGCCTTTATCGACTTTAACATCAAGATTCGATTTGCCACCGACCTTCAACGGTGAACTCTTATCCCATTCAAATATGACAGTTGCTTCTGGATGTAATTTCTCATAAAGAAGAAAGAAATTAACACCTAAAGCGGTTGAAGAGTCAATAAAGTGACATTCTTTTAATGCATTCCCACTTCCATTTTCAAGTTCATCATAATGTTGTTTAGAAAAACTGACCAATAAGTCCACATCTCGTCTTCCGTTTACACCTATTAACGCTTCCTTTAGAATATTTCTGTCCATATATACTTATAGTTTAACACCTGCCTCTTTATGAATGCAGATAACCTTCTTTGGTTTGATAGTTTCTATAACCCTCTTTATTGTTGTTTTGTCCGCATGCCCAGAGGTGTGAATATCCACAACATTGTGGAACAGTTCACGAAACTCCTTGTATTTCGGGTTGGCTTTCACTTGTTCAGGAATCTTGTAATATCCATCCCAAGATGAGAATATCAACAAGGTCTCCTCCTGCGGAAGTTTGTCGATAAGGCCTTTGACTCTATCTATTTGTGATGTTCCAACAATCATGGTAAAGCCTCTGCGCTTCAACTTGCCGTAAAGTTTTTCACTATAGAACAGAGGGTCAAAGAAAAACAAACCTCGCGAGCGTTTTGACTCCCTTTCCGTAAAGAGTTCCATCGTTCTTTTCATGAACAAGGACCAGATGCACAAAGGCTTCTGTGCGCTTATTGCTGCTCCTTTTATTGCTGCCAGTCGTTCTATATCTGTAGCTGATGCCAAGACAAAGACGTATTTGAATGCCTGCATCACGCTTGCCATCTTCCTTGATACCTCACGTTCATGGATGCATCTGCCCTCACGCTTCAGCATCGTGCCTTCAGTGATTAGCACGTCGATATTTGTGGCATATTTCTTCAGTGTCGGGAAAAGTCCTTTGCCCAGATAGCCGTACTCGCGATAGTCTCCTGTGTGCCAGATACGTTTGCCATCAGCCTCTATAAGAAACATGTAGGAATCATAAATGCTATGACAATTGTAGAACGGAGTAACCTTTATGTCACCTATTGTTATGGATGCAGGAGCCTTCTTTACTTCTGCTCGCGTCCATGTTTTAAATTCCCTCACTTCATCTGCATGAGCAACTGCAGAGACATATTTCATTTCAAGCATGATTCTCTTGTGAAAATCACATTCTGGCTGCTGGCTGTACTGTTCTTTCTCTTTTTTAATGGTCTCTTCGAGTATCCTGTACTTAATCAGTAGCAGTTCTTTACTTCCTTCTCCAATATACTGATCAATAGGGATATACCAGAACAAGCCGACATGATCTTCGTGGGCATGGGTGTAGAATACAGCTTCGTGTTCTTTCATATTTTTATCAATGATATCAATGACCATACTAAAGTCTTGCTCTGAAGTTGTTGATTCACCACTACCTGGAAGATTCTGCCCAAAGTCGATGAAGACCCTGGATGTATTTGTCCATATTTCAGTGATGCAACCACCTATTTGGTTGAGACCTCTGTGTACCTTGATGTTCACGTTTATCTCCTTTCTCTATGGTTATTTAAGATTTGTGATTTCTTTGCCTCATTATAATCAAGTGTAGGTATAACATAGCCCTTCAGAATATCATTTTCCATAATGTTTTCCCAATATACAAGATGTATATCAAATTCACAGCTATCATTTCCATTTTTGAATACCATAGACACCGGGGTTTCTTGGTAATCCTCTTGCTTTGGGATGACAGCAATGTATCTGCTGTTCTGCCAATCAGACTTTATGTCTTTGTAAAACTTGCACACAATTTCATTACCTCCAAGTTTTCTTTGGCGATCTATGATTCTTGAATCATTGTTTGGGCCATACTTCAACAAAAGAAACTTTTCTTTGAGTTGAAAGAACAAATTCGAGGAATGGCCATCAGCATATTTCGTATGATCTTTGATGTATTCTTCATGGCGACGTTTTTCTTCTTTTAGATCGTAACATTTACCAGCACTTGCTTTTGCTTCAATGAAAAAGACAATGCTCTCGCCCGATTGGTTCTCGGCCGTGATGACAAAATCTGGGGCACCGAATCCTGACAAAGAGAATTCAGAATACAGTTTGAAGTTATGAAATGTTACTGTTTCGCCTGCCATTCTCAGAAATACATTCATTGCTGCATTTGCTGCCTTCTCGTCTCTATTCAAAGCAATACCATAGAACAGAGCATTCATTGCTCCTCTTTCTGAATAACCAACAATTTCCATGTTCAATTACCTATATCTTGTTAAACATTCCTCTAATCTTCTTTTTATCTCAACCTGCAAACCATGAGGTTTGAGCACCTCTACCTTTTCGCCCATTGACAATATCTTTGTGGCTAGTTCTGGCGTAAGACAAAGCCAATACTGGAAGTCACTATACTCCCCATCACTTGTTTTGATTTCCTCTTGAGAGGAATGAAGTGGGAGCGAGCGCATATATTCAACATGCACTCCGTATACTCGCAGAACCACTTTTTGAGGCTTCAGTTCTTCATTCACAAAGATACCAACCGTATTGGCATAGTATTCCTCTGCGTCAAAATCCTTTGGCACCACAAAGGATTTATCCGTCAGTTCCATTTCGATCGTTCGGTCAAGAGCAACGTTACGGAGGCCTTCGTGCTCGTTCAGATAACCGACAATGTACCACCTTTGGTTATAGACCTTCATAGCATAAGGTTGAAGATGGTAGGTTGCACGCTGCCCGTCAAAAGGCTGATAGATTATCTGCAATTCTTTTCCTCGCTGCATAGCATCAATGACCGTCTGGAGGTATTCAGTCCCATGAGGGATATCCTCAAACAAAATCCTGTCTTTCATATTGCGACCAGCCTCAATCATATTGGATATAGTGAAGGAGTTGAGCAACCACTGGCGGGTTCTGTCACTTCGCAACTCATTCGGTGATGAGATGTAATATTCGTATGTAGCGGAATCGCATTTCACCTCAACCCCAAATAATTCCGCTATTGCCTCCCTGTGTACATGAAATGTACGCAGAGCAAGGGGCTTCCCATCGCCAAGATAACTGTCCTTCCATCGATAGCTTATCTCTTCAAAGGTAAGTCGTCGCTGTTGCAGCAACGTGTTAAGAAGCCAGATGTATCGGTTGAATGTCTTGCTGATCATCTTTATTTCATTCCTTATTCGTATTATATAGTATGATGAGTAGTGGAACTTTGTCCGTAGACTACAATGCAAAGATACTCATCGTATCTGCAACATCACTGCATACCTCTTAAAATTTTTATAAAATATATTATTTCTTTTATTCTATGCAGCGCTTTTGCATACTCTGATGATAATTTTATATCCAAATTCTAAAATAAATAAGTTATGACAAAGAAAAGAAAACAGAATCGCAAGAATGAGCTTTCTGAGAAGAGAGCCGTTGAGTCTATCAGATTTCAAACACATTTTGGACTCAAACAAATAGGGCGCAAAGATACCGATATGTTCCATTGGCTTGCAGATGCAGAAATAAATGTTATTGAAGAATTAGATCTCACCGATGATATTCTTGACATAAAAAATCTTGTAGAAGGTGTAAAAAGAGAGCTGAATGTAGAGCCAGCATTGGAAAAAGGCGACTTCTATACCAGCATAGTAGCAATAGCCCTTGGCATTTCCAAGATACCTGTATTGGATGATATGAAGATGCCTGTTGTGAACTGGCTAGACCAAATCAACAAGAAGATTCTGACACTTTATTATCCAGAGGAATCTCGAAACGCTGTGGCTGAATGGGCAAAAGCTAACGACTATAATACTTCCACCTACCTCGGACGACCTGTGGTCAAATTCAAACAGTTGTTTATAATCATAGAAAGAACACGCACGTGGACAAAATAGCTGAGAGAAGGCTGGGTGAAGGCTCGCCTTTTCGTTTCCAGCGATGGTTGAGCCTGAGATTCTTCTTGACAACGAAAAACCTCTTCCATATTAACAATTTCGAAGAGGTATTATTGGCTGTCGTCAATGAGTTATATGATGCTAACACCAATGTGGTCGTAGCTTGTGCGGTGCTGGGAGTCAAATTCAGATATAATACATCTCCCAGAAGTATATTGAAGCATTAAAGTATTAGAAGTGGCAGACGACCTAATAACCTGAACTCGGGATAAGAAATGTCTGCAAAAAGTTGGTAATCTCATTATATTTTTGTAACTTTATAGTTGAATATCAATAACTTACAATTAATATAGCGATGATTACCAAAGACAAAATTACCGAAATCTTTTGTATTGCAGATGACTTTTGCAAAGAATTTGAGTCAGAAATTGATAAAATAGGGCCTCCGCAGAGTCAACCAGCAAGTGTAAAATTACAAAAGGTGTTTAAAGAACTCGCACT
>ERZ1674239.280-NODE-280-length-12279-cov-4.193390_pt1 | contig 12279 bp, 10 predicted proteins | sample MGYA00581208_ERZ1674239 | MGnify/ENA primary metagenome ERZ1674239 (study PRJEB41354, sample SAMEA4873308) | human saliva metagenome | biome: human-associated habitat [ENVO:00009003]; feature: mouth environment [ENVO:08000002]; material: saliva material... | reverse complement strand
CAATCGGTGAATTCACAGAAATCAAACCTGATTTAATATCTGCCTCATCATCACCTACGATTTGATAAGTCACTTCTTCATCGGTATCGGTATTCACTAATACAACTGTGGCACCAAAAATAACTTTACCGTTATTAGGTAATTTAGTGACATCGATAACCTGACAATTTGCAAGTTTGCCTTCAATCTCTTGAATACGTCCCTCGCAAAAACCTTGTTGCTCACGCGCGGCGTGATATTCTGCATTTTCTTTTAAGTCGCCGTGCTCACGTGCTTCAGCTATCGCCTTGATAATTTCTGGGCGACGCTCATTTTTTAAGAAATCTAATTCTTCTCGTAATAACTCCGCACCGCGCACGGTCATTGGAATTTGTTTCATTCTTTTTCCTTGAAATTTGGTAAAAACAAAACCACGACAACGTCTTGCAACCTTGCCGTAGCCAATGAAAAATAAAAAATGATTTACTCAATTGAGTTCGGGGCTTATTATTATCCGTCTTAAGAAAAATAGCAACTAGAACAGTACAAAAATGAGTAAAAAATCTTCCATTTCGACCGCACTTAAAGCGGCATTTATCACTCTCGGATTTTCTTTTTCTTCTATGGCTGAAGTTAATGTTACTTCAATCACCCAATATTTACCGGAAGGTGCATCGGCTGGCATCATTGCCAAAAACCTCAATAAAGATCAAATTATTGCCGATTACAATGGATCAACCTTTATGTTGCCAGCCAGTACGCAAAAGATCTTTACCGCTGTTGCTGCTAAATTAGTATTAGGTGATGCCTTTCAATTTGAAACCTCACTTTTAAGTAACGGAAAAATTCAGAATAATGCTTTGGAAGGCGATCTTGTTGTGCAATTTACTGGGGACCCCGATCTCACCAGTGGCCAACTTTATACCCTACTCGCTAATTTAAAAAATCAAGGTATTCAGAAGATTAACGGCGATCTCGTGTTAGATACCTCTGTCTTTGCGAGCCACGACCGTGGGTTGGGTTGGATTTGGAACGATCTCACCATGTGCTTTAACTCTCCTCCTGCTGCGGCAAACATCGATAATAACTGTTTCTATGCAGAACTGGATGCGAATCAACCTGTAGGTGAAACCGTCAAAATTAACGTTCCCGCTCAATTTCCTATTCAAGTTTTCGGACAAGTTTATATTGTGGATCAGCAAGAGGCCGGTTATTGCCAGTTAGACGTTGTTGTTCACGACAATAATCGCTATCAAGTTAAAGGCTGTATTGCGCGTCAAGCAAAACCTTTCGGGCTCAGTTTTGCTGTACAAGATCCAGATGCCTATGCAGCTGCTATTATTCAACGCCAACTAAAACGTCTTGGCATCGAATTTACAGGTAAAGTGAAACAGCCTCAAAAACCACAGCAAGGGCAAAAACTTGCACAACATTTATCTAAACCACTGCCTGAATTATTGAAAAAAATGATGAAAAAATCAGATAACCAGATTGCAGATGCTTTATTTAGAGCGGTAGCCTACAATTACTATAAACGCCCAGCTTCATTCCAATTAGGTACATTGGCGGTTAAATCAGTATTACAAAAACAAGGCATTAAATTTGGCAACAGCATTTTAGCCGATGGTTCTGGCCTTTCTCGTCACAATTTGGTTGCACCGAAAACCATGCTTTCTGTTTTGGAGTACATCGCTAAAAATGAAGATACACTGCATTTAATGGAAACTTTCCCGATTGCAGGTGTAGATGGAACCATCAGCGGACGCGGCGGGTTAATTAATCCACCATTGGTTAAAAATGTCATTGCGAAAACAGGCTCATTAAAAGGTGTTTATAACCTTGCTGGTTTTATGACCAATGCAAGAGGTGAAAAAGTGGCTTTCGTTCAATTTATCAGTGGTTATTCGACTGGTGATTTAGAAAGTAAGACAAAACGAGCACCACTTGTGCAATTTGAAAGTACACTTTATAACGATTTTTATAAAGACTAAAACGCATAAAAAAATGACCGCACTTTGAATACATCAAGTGCGGTCATTTTTCTTTATATTTAACCAAAAAGAAAAAGCACTAAACGCTTCATTAAATTTAGTGCTTTTTTACGACCTTAAATGCGATTAACCTTCATTATGAATTTCAAGGTTGCTTGCATCTTTTTCACGTTTTTTCTTTGCCGAATCACTACGTTGAGAAGCGATGCTATCAAGGTATTCTGGTGTGATATCGCCCGTAATATATTCACCAGTAAAGACTGAACAATCAAAGCCTTGAATAGCTGGATTTTCTTGACGTACTGATTCAGTCAACGCCTCAAGATCTTGGAAAACTAATTTATCTACGCCAATCAATTTCGCAATTTCATCAACATTGCGGCCATAGGCAATAAGTTCTTGTTTTGTAGGCATATCAATACCGTATACATTCGGATAACGAATTTCTGGTGCCGCAGATGCAAAGTAAATTTTCTTCGCACCTGCTGCTCTAGCCATACTCACAATTTGTTCAGATGTGGTACCACGAACAATAGAATCGTCGACTAATAACACATTTTTGTCTTTAAATTCTGCTTTAATCGTATTGAGCTTGCGACGGACTGAACTGATACGTTGTGCTTGACCAGGCATGATAAATGTACGGCCAACATAGCGATTTTTCACAAAACCTTGACGATACGGTTTGCCTAAGATTTTCGCAATCTGTAACGCAATGTCTGTTGAAGTTTCAGGTACAGGAATCACCACATCAATATTGTCTGCTTCATCAATGTTATCAGCTTCCTCAACCCATTCTTTTGCAATTTTTTTACCTAAATGTTCACCCATGTGAACACGTGCGGCATAGACAGACACACCGTCTATTGTTGAATCAGGACGAGCAAAGTACACGTATTCAAAAATACACGGATTTAAGACCGCACTTTCCGCACACTGCTCAGCATAAAGCTGGCCATCAAAGGTCACATAAATCGCTTCGCCTGGCGCAACATCACGCACTAATTCAAAACCTGCGACGTCTAATGCCACACTTTCAGAGGCAAACATATATTCCACAGAACCATTTTCTTCTCGTTTACCTAACACGAGTGGACGAATACCAAAAGGATCGCGAAATGCTACCATGCCATGTCCAATAATCATTGCTAAGCATGCGTAAGCACCACGAATATCTTTGTGTGTCGCACGAATTGCATTAAAAATATCTTGCGGATCGAGGTGGTATTTATTCACTCTATCCAAATGATTAGCAAGAATATTGAGAAGAAGTTCTGAATCTGAATTGGTATTTATATGACGACGCGCTTCTTTAAATAATTTATCTTTTAATTCGGTTGAGTTGGTTAAGTTACCATTGTGAACAAGACTTAAACCATAAGGTGAGTTAACATAGAAAGGCTGAGCTTCAGATACACTTGAACTGCCGGCTGTTGGATAACGTACATGTCCGAGGCCTGCATGACCTTGTAAACGTAACATATGTTCTTGTCTGAATACATCGCTTACAAGACCATTAGCCTTACGCAAACGAAAGCGGTTTTCATCATCGATTGTGACAATCCCCGCTGCATCTTGACCTCGATGCTGTAATAACGTTAATGCTGCATAAATGGATTCATTAACCGGATTTTGGCTAACGATACCGACAATTCCACACATACTGATTGACTACCTTATTGTTTAAAAGTTGAGTTTAAAAAACTAGAACTTGCTTGTAGTTGTTGGAAGAACCATTCAATAATGAAGCCGAAATGAGGAATTAATTTTGATTCTTTCCACCAATCGGTTTGTTCAAAGTTAGTGAAGGTATCCAAGAAGAATAAGATCGCAGCTACGATTAACGCACCACGAATTAAGCCAAATGCCGCACCGAGAACACGATCTGTTCCGGTAAGTCCTGTTTTATCCACTAATTGGCTAATCACATAGTTAACAATGCCACCTACAATTAAGGTTAAAACAAATAAAATGCCGATTGCTGTGCCATTACGCACGTAGTCAGATTCGATTTGAGTAAGATAAGTGGCGAGATAAGGATAAAATTGGCTAGCGACAATAAATGCAACGACCCAACTTGCAAGGGACATCACCTCTCGCACAAACCCACGTAATAAACTCACGATAATCGAAAATGCGATGATGCCAATGATAATGTAATCAATCATTAAATAGTCTCTCAATTAAAAAGGGTCGCCATTGCGACCGCAGTATTTTACATAAAAAACAACAAAAGGAAAACGTTTGCGTCAATTAAATTTTGGCCCTTGGCTAGATTTCCTGCCAAAATGCTTTGTCTAATTTTTGCTGTGCCTTTTGTAGTACTTCTGCCAAGTGCTGATATGTCGGTTTATCTTGCATGGTTGGCGAACTTTCATGTTGTTTTCTTAAACGTTCACTAATCTCATAAAACCACTGAGAACTTTGCGGTTCTAACGGTGATTTTGCACGTTTTCCCAACCAATATAAGCCTTGAAGTGGCATCACTAACGCACAAAGTGCGGTCAAAATAGCAAGCGAAAATGCAGTAAGATCTGCTTTGGAATAAAGTTGCTGCCAGACCACTGCAAATACTGCCATAAAAGGCATAAATTTTTGTGCAAATTTTGTGGCTTTAATAATGCGATTTTCGGGAAAAATCATACCGAGCTTCGCTTCTAATGGCCACGTTTGCAAATAAATTTGCCCTTGTTTTAAGGTTGAAAAAAATGATGACATGAAAACATCCTTGAAAATAACCGCACTTATAATACTCTAGTTTAGGTTTAATTGTCATCCCTGACTAGAAATTGTTGAAATTTTCAACTTTTCTAATAAAAGATCGTATTTTTACCCTCCAGTTAATTTATTTTATACGCTAAAAGGTGTATTCTATATAGGATTTATACTCCGTTCTTTTGAATGGATTTTTATTAACCTCAATCAAAAATAGGGTTCCTATGTCAAAACTTGTTCTCATCCTTAACTGTGGTAGTTCTTCATTAAAATTTGCAATCCTTGATCCTGCAACAGGTGAAGAAAAATTATCAGGCTTAGCAGAAGCATTTTATCTTCCTGAAGCTCGTATCAAATGGAAACTTAACGGTGAAAAAGGTAGCGCAGATTTAGGTGCTGGTGCAGCGCACACTGAAGCACTTAACTTCATCGCGTCAAACATTATGACTGATGAGCTTAAAAACTCTATCACCTCGATTGGTCACCGTATCGTTCACGGTGGTGAGAAATACACCCAATCTGTTGTTGTAACAGATGAAGTGGTTAAAGGTATTGAAGATGCTGCACAATTTGCACCACTTCACAACCCTGCTCACTTAATCGGTATCCGTGAAGCATTCAAAACATTCCCACACTTAAAAGATAAGAACGTTGTCGTATTTGATACAGCATTCCACCAAACTATGCCTGAAGAAGCATACTTATATGCACTTCCATACTCACTTTACAAAGAACACGGCGTACGTCGCTACGGTGCACACGGTACCAGTCACTACTTCGTTTCTCGTGAAGTCGCTGAATTCGTAGGCAAACCAGCAGACCAAGTAAACGCAATTATCTGTCACTTAGGTAACGGTGGTTCTGTTTCTGTAGTACGTCATGGTAAATGTATCGACACTTCTATGGGCTTAACCCCGTTAGAAGGTTTAGTTATGGGTACACGTTGTGGCGATATCGACCCTGCAATCGTTTTCTACCTATATAAAGAATTAGGTATGTCAATGGATCAAATCGAAGAGACTTTAGTGAAAAAATCAGGTCTTTTAGGTTTAACTGAAGTAACAAGTGACTGCCGTTATGCAGAAGATAACTACGACGATGCATCTAAACCAGAAGCAAAACGTGCATTAGATGTTTACAGCTACCGTTTAGCGAAATACATCGGTGCATACATGGCCGTTTTAGGTGATGATCACTTAGATGCCATCGCATTTACGGGTGGTATTGGTGAAAACTCTGCTCACGTTCGTGAATTAGCCTTAGGCCACTTAAAATTATTCGGCATCAAATTAGACAAAGAACGCAACCTTGCTGCTCGCTTTGGTAAATCAGGCGTGATCACTGCTGATGACTCTGCATTCAAAGCAATCGTTCTTCCAACTAACGAAGAATTAGTGATTGCACAAGATACAGCACGTTTAGCGGGCTAATCAACTTCCTTCAAACCTGCTGAGAAATCAGCAGGTTTTTTCATTCATTAAAAGGTATATCAAAATGACTAAAGCAGTTATTCTTATTCCAACTAGCGCAGAAGCAAATTTAGCGACAGCATTAGATGCAGCTAAAACAACAGGCGCTGTCGTATTCAATGCAGTAGAAGATGTAAAAGCCGCTCAAGCATTAATCGCAAATAATCAAAAAGACGTGTTGTTAGAAAAAATCGTGGCTGATTTCCAAGCATTAAATGCAAATCTAGTGGTTGTTAAAGGTGTTCAACCTTCAGCTCAAGCGCCTTTTGCAAATAGCTTAAACTTCGCGATTGCACAAACCTTAGATGCACAAATCATCTTAGTGGCAAACAATGAAGAAGGCACATTAGTAGAGGCTGTTGCTTCAGAATTTGGCGGTGTGAATAACACTGACATCTTAGGTGTATTTGGTGCACAAGCAGGCAAAATTAAAGCTTTAGATGCACAAGCATTAGCTGCTGCAATCTCTGCACCACTTGCTCGTGAAGCACGTATTTCTCCAGCAGCATTCCGTTTTAAATTAACTGATTTAGCACGCAAAGCGGGCAAAACTAAAACTATCGTATTACCAGAAGGTGACGAACCTCGTACCGTTAAAGCAGCGGCTATCTGTGCTGAACGTGGTATCGCAAAATCAGTATTATTAGCGGATCCTGAATCAGTGAAAAAAGTCGCAGCAGAACAAGGCGTGACTTTAGGGGCTGATGTAACAATCATCAATCCAGCTGACGTACGTGAAAACTACGTTGCTCGTTTAGTTGAATTACGCAAATCTAAAGGCTTAACTGAAGAACAAGCACGTGCACAATTAGAAGACACTGTTGTATTAGGTACGATGATGTTAGAAGCAGGCGAAGTAGATGGTTTAGTCTCTGGTGCCGTTCACACCACTGCAAATACCATTCGTCCACCGATGCAAATCATCAAAACAGCACCAGGTAGCTCAATTATCTCGTCTGTATTCTTTATGTTATTACCAGACCAAGTATTAGTGTATGGTGACTGTGCAGTAAACCCAGAACCAACCGCTGAACAACTAGCTGAAATCGCAATTCAATCTGCTGAATCGGCAAAAGCATTTGGTTTAAATCCGAAAGTCGCAATGCTTTCTTACTCAACCGGTACTTCTGGTTCAGGTCAATCTGTAGAGAAAGTGAAAGAAGCTACGCGTATTGCACAGGAAAAACGTCCTGATTTATTAATCGATGGTCCATTACAATATGATGCAGCTGTAATGAAAGATGTAGCAGCGTCTAAAGCACCAAACTCTAAAGTAGCAGGTCAAGCAAACGTATTTGTATTCCCTGATATCAACGCGGGTAACATCGGCTATAAAGCGGTTCAACGTTCTGCTGATTTAGTGGCTGTAGGTCCAATGCTTCAAGGTATGCGTAAACCGGTTAATGACTTATCTCGTGGTGCATTAGTGGATGATATCATCTACACCATCGCACTAACCGCGATCCAAGCAACTCAAGCTTAATTAAAGCCTGTGTTGTAAAACACTAAAGAAAATAACCGCACTTTTGATGATTCAAAGTGCGGTTATTTTTAGGCTTGTTTTTAATGACTACTCTACGGATTTTAAGTATTCAACCAGCTTTAAGCCAATTTCTCTTCTCCACCCTAAAAGTAAATCAGGCAGTTTTGTCATATCTTCATTTTTTAGCCAAACCCATTTAATGAGATCTTCTAAATTTCGTTTACTCGCCAAAATATCGAGGGTTAATCCTTTTGGTGTCAGTTCATAAGCTTTTTCTTGTAACAATCGAATTGCCTTTTTATAACGAGGATCATCCACAATACGCACTAAGCGTTTAGGGTAATCATAAGGGGAAATTCGGCGGCTTTGTGCTAACAATTGAAGCATCTTTTTGCCGCGTACACGCACTTCATTTTCAGATAATCCAAGCGCTAGCATTTCTGATGTATTACGAGGATTATTTTTTGCCACTTTCCAAAGGTTATCCGATTTCACCACATAAGAAAGGGCTAAGTTTCGTGCCATTGCGGTTTCTTGTCGCCATTTGGCCAATAGCTGTAAACGCGCTAATTCGAGCGGATTCAATTTCCAAACATTCGGAATCTCTAAATAGGCTTTGTTTGGATCGCGATCATCTAATTTACTGGTTTTCGAGATCGCAAGCTGGCAATCATCAATTACTGCTTGAAGCCAAGGTGATTGTGCTAATTCTATTTGCATTTTTTGATAGACTGGCAATAAGTACCATACATCCCCTGCTGCATATTGTAGCTGTACAGGTGAAAGTGGGCGTTTTAGCCAGTTTGTACGGGTCGCCCCTTTATCCATTTCAATGCCTAAATAATGTAACACCAATTTGGCTAGACCCGCTGAATTAGCAAAACCTAGAAAACGTGCCATAACTTGCGTATCCATCATAGGTTGTGGAAGTGCATCAAACTCTTGTAAGAAAACCAATAAATCTTCATTACAAGCATGCAAAATTTTTGTCACCTGCTGATCGCGTAATAATTCCACAAAAGGTGAAAAATCAGTAATCGATAACGGATCGATCAATGAAACACGTTCACCATCATAAAGTTGAATTAATCCTAATTTAGGATAATAGGTCGATACCCGCATAAATTCAGTATCTAAAGCGACCGCACTTTGCTGACGAGCTAACTGACAAACCTGAGCCAGTTCTTCATTATTTTGAATTAATGTAAAGTGCGGTTGATTTTGGCATTCTTTTATCATTGTAATAGGATGTATTTTCAAATAGAGGTACAGACTAAACAGGGATATGAACACATATCCCTGATTTAATTAATGTTGCGCGCGTTTTGCTATTTCTTCATCACGCAGTATGCGTCTTAAAATTTTGCCTACATTACTTTTCGGCAATTCATCGCGAAACTCAATATCTTTCGGGACTTTATAACCTGTGAGATGTTGTCTGCAATGCTGGCGTAATTCATCACGCGTGAGGCTATCATCTTTCTTCACAACGAAGATTTTAATGGTTTCTCCTGACACTTCATGTGGTACACCGATAGCGACGACTTCAGCGACTTTGTAATTTAGCATCACCACATCTTCGATTTCATTTGGATAAACGTTAAACCCTGAAACCAAGATCATGTCTTTTTTGCGGTCAACAATACGGAGGCTATAGCTCTCGTCCATAATGACGATGTCACCCGTTGCCATCCAGCCATCTTTAAGTACTTCAGCTGTCGCTTCAGGACGTTGCCAATACCCACGCATGACTTGTTCACCTTTAACCCAAAGCTCTCCGGCTTCACCAAGTTGTGCTTCTGAGCCATCATCTTTGATAATTTTAATATCAGTATTTGGCACTGGTACACCGATTGTACCATTGTGTTTCACCACATTAATCGGACAAGCGGCAATTAGCGGTGAGCATTCTGTCATGCCGTAACCTTCAATAATGTTACAGCCGGTTAAATCATGCCAACGTGTTGCGACTGATTGCTGGATCGCCATACCGCCGCCAACAGAAAGTTTTAATCGTGAAAAATCCACTTCTTTGAAATTTTCATTATTAAGCAGCGCATTAAACAAGGTATTTACCCCTGTAATCGCTTCAAAGCGGTATTTTTTGAGCTCTTTAACAAAGCCATCAATATCACGTGGATTCGTAATTAAAAGCGCAGTCACGCCAAGCTCTAAGAAAAGTAAACAGTTTACCGTTAAGGCAAAAACATGATAAAGCGGTAAAGCCAGTACGGCAACGCGTTGCTTAGCATGATCGCCAATAAATGGCTCTGCAATCCACTTCGCTTGGAAAATATTGGTAATAATATTGCCATGTGTCAGCATTGCACCTTTAGCAACACCTGTCGTTCCGCCTGTATATTGTAAGAAAGCTAGATCTTCACGATCGACTTGAGGACGAACATATTGGCGAAATTTACCAATACTCAATACTTCACGGAAAGTGACGGCATTCGGTAATTTATATTTTGGCACTAATTTTTTAACGTATTTCACAACAAAATTGACCAAATTACGCTTACCAAAAGAAAGCTGATCGCCCATTCTTGTCAAAATCACGTGCTTCACTTTAGTATTAAATACAATTTTTTCTAAGGTTGAAGCAAAGTTTGAAACCACAACAATGGCTGTTGCGCCGCTATCTTGTAACTGATGTTCTAATTCACGTGGGGTATAAAGTGGATTTACGTTTACCACAACTAAACCCGCACGTAAGATACCAAAAAGCGCAATAGGATATTGCAATAAATTCGGCATCATCAACGCAACACGCTCACCACGTTCTAACTTTAATTCATTTTGTAAATAAGCGGCAAATGCACGGCTACGCTCTTCTAATTTACGAAATGTTAAAACCTGCCCCATGTTGATATAGGCGGGACGGTCTGGGTGCTCACGAATTGCTTTATCTAAAATATCGAGAATTGAATCATACTTGGATGTATCCAGTGTGGTAGGTGAACCTTCTGGATAATTTTGAAACCAAACTTTTTCCATTTTTTATCCTTATTCTTTGGAAAATTTTCTTAATTTTATCATTTAGTTAATAGAGATAATAGCGAATTTCAGGCTCGCCATACCAATAATACGGTCGTCTACCGAAAAAGCCCCAATCATCCCACATATCATCTGGATAATAATAACTTTGTGAAAGCTTCCAGACACGATAATGATTGGTTTTAATAACCGGATAAATATAATTGGCTTGATCAACCTTGCCTTGTTCTGTTTTCAGCAAGGTACCACCAATTGTAATAAATTGATCTTTTAAGCTTTCTGGCTCCACAAAACCATCAAGATAAGTGATAAAACGTCCATTAGGTTGTTCATCAATCATAGGTTTTGCTGAGGTTGAATAAACTGGATAGCTTAATACTTCAATCTTAGTTTTATTTGGCAAGGCTTGTGCGGTTAATACTTTTCCACCCAAACGTATTGATTTGCACTGACAGCTATAATCATTCGGTTGAATTGAAGATAATGATTTTAAAGTAAACTGCTCTTTTCTCAGCCCTTCCGGCGCATTGACACATCCCACTAATGTGGCCGAAAGTGCGGTCAAAACTAAGATCGTTTTTTTATTCATCTTCAACTCCTTTTTGAAAATTATTCACGCCCAGGTAATTTTTTCCAAGTTACTTCATTACGTAAATAAACAGGTTCAATTTCTAAGGCGGATATGACTTTATTCTGAGCATAATCTGTTAAAGCAAGCTCAAGCATATATTGTGCAGAAGGTAAAATAATATCACTTCCTTCTAAACCACTGTCTTTAAATTGAGGATACGCTGCCCAACCAGTGCCGACTCTGTATGCAGATAAATCTGAAAGCTGCTCAAGTACTTTTTCTGGTTGGCAAACTTGTTCTTCAATGACAGGGTTCCATTGGAAAAACTCACCCAATTCTGACCGCACTTTTTCTCGTTTTACTTGAGAAAAATAAACTTCATTCATTCTCGCATCAATGGCAGCTGCCACATTTTCGGCTTGATGTAATTCAAATGCAGTCTGAGCCATTGCAGTTAAATTTGATACCGCAATAACAGGTAAATCAGCCCCTAATGCTAGCCCTTGAGCAATCCCTGCACCAACACGAACACCAGTAAAACTACCCGGGCCGCGTCCAAATGCTAACGCATCCACTTGTTTCAAATTGATACCTGAATTGGCAAGTAACTCATCAACCATTGGAAGAATACGTTTTGTATGTGTACGTTGTGCTAATTCATCTAGATATGTTTTTTCGCCTTTATGCCAAAGAGCAACAGAACAAGCTTCTGTTGAAGTATCAAGCGCTAATAAGGTGATAGTTTTCATTATTAATCCATTTTCTCATTTTGTAAGAATTGTACCACTTTGTTGAGATCTCGGGTACGGGTTGAATTAGGTAAACTTTTTAGAAAGGTTTCGCCGTAATTTCGCATAACAAGACGATTATCACAAATAATTACCGCACCACGATCTGTTACATCGCGGATTAGACGTCCTACACCTTGTTTCAGCGTAATAACCGCTTCTGGGATCTGTATATCATTAAATGGATCGCCACCTTGCAATCGACAATCTTCAATGCGTGCTTTTAGTAAAGGTTCATCTGGTGCGGTAAAAGGCAATTTATCAATAATGACTAAGGAAAGTGCAT
>ERZ1674239.278-NODE-278-length-12284-cov-2.410173_pt1 | contig 12284 bp, 7 predicted proteins | sample MGYA00581208_ERZ1674239 | MGnify/ENA primary metagenome ERZ1674239 (study PRJEB41354, sample SAMEA4873308) | human saliva metagenome | biome: human-associated habitat [ENVO:00009003]; feature: mouth environment [ENVO:08000002]; material: saliva material... | reverse complement strand
GACGCGATGACTGCCGAGCAGTTGGCACAAGCTGCTTATGAAGAGCATGGCTGGGAAATCGCAGGGCACTGGGTGTCTATGGTGACTCGTCGTGCCGACCAACTTCGCATGAACGATCTCAAAAACACCTTCGCAAACCGTGTGGCTAACCAACCTATCGAAGTGGCACCCGGCTTCACTGCTACAGAAGCCGTGCCTGTGAGCGGAGCTTGGAACGACAATATGAACTATGTGCCCTATCCTCTCCAAGAAACAGAAAAAAATCCTAACTTGAGACGATAATTGTCTCGACAGAGTGTGGAAGTAGTCTTAGAGGTGTCAGTTGGATAGCTGAGCAGCCTCTGAGCAACCTTTCTTGCTCTTCCTTCACTAATCTCCTAGAGATGAGCCGCGTCAAAATCCAATAGTTTTGACGCGGCTTTTTGGGTGCATCAACGAGGATATGCATAGGTTCGGGAGTTCGTTAATAAGAAATTAAGGCATAAACCCCAATCGGTCATTAGACCGTTATACCCGTAATTGAATAGATAACTTCCTGTCATCTTTCATTTTCTTGTTGGCAACTTATCTTTCGTTCGTTCTCAACGTAGCTCGCTATGCCTTCGAACTAACGACAAACAATCTGCTCAACAATCAAATAAAATCTGTTCAGGAGCTAATGACCGATTGGGGATAAATGGTGAGAATTCTTAAAAAAGATTATATATATGGTGCGAAATCACTAGATATAGGTATTGCACACAAAAGAATAAAGTGAGAACTTTGCCCCCGAAAAACAAATACTGGCAGTAGAAAGTAGGCTCTCTATGATTTCTATTTCCTCTATTTTCTTAACAATCAAGTTTATCCTAAATTAAACACTTTGATTATGAAGAAAAACTACGCTCTCTTTTTGGCTTTGAGTGGTTCACTTATCTCCACTTCTGCCTTTGCTGCGCAATTTTCTGATGCTTCAGCTTTGAGCAATAATGCTCCTTCGCAAACAGCGATTGCTACAACGCAAACGCCTAACAGCCTCCCTGCTCACATTGTGGGACACGTGCGCAACACAGAGACGCAAGAGTTTCTCCCCCACGTGCTTGTGGAAGTGCTAGGTACTAAAATCTCTGTTACTACTGACGTGACTGGTCACTTCATGTTGAAGAATCTCCCTGTGGGAAAACTTCGCGTGCGCGTGGCTGTGCCTGGTTTTGAACCTCAAATCCACGAAATCACGACTACCTCTGACGCAACCCTCGTTTCTGACTTCGAGATTGTGCCTAACGATGTGAACCTTGGTGACGTGGTGGTTTCTGCTACTCGTAACGTAACTAAGCGCCGTTTGGCTCCAACTCTGGTGAATGTGCTCGATGCTAAAATATTTGACCGCACACAGAGTTCTTTCCTTTCTCAGGCTTTGAAATATCAACCTGGCGTACGCGTGGAAGACAACTGCCAAAACTGCGGTTTCTCACAAGTGCGCATCAATGGTCTTGATGGTCCTTACTCTCAAATCCTCGTAGACTCTCGTCCTGTTTACAGTGCATTGGCTGGTGTCTATGGTTTGGAACAAATCCCTACCAACATGATTGAACGCATCGAAGTGATGCGCGGTGGTGGTAGTGCTTTGTTCGGTTCTTCGGCTATTGCGGGTGTCATCAATGTCATTACCAAAGATCCTACGTCTTCTTCAGCAAGTTTTTCTCACGAAATTCGCGGCATCGGTGGTTTGAACACATTTGAAAATACCACAAACCTCAATGCCACTTATGTAACAGAAAACAATAAGTTGGGCATCACCATCTTTGGTCAGCTTCACCATCGTTCTCCTTACGACTACACTGGCGATGGCTATTCAGAATTGCCTATGCTCGATGGTAGCAACGTGGGTATGCGTGCTTTCTTCCGTGTGTCTGACTATTCTAAACTTACTGCTGAATTGCACAACACTCGTGAATTCCGCCGTGGTGGTGACAACTTTGATGAAGAACCTCACAATGCACACGTGGCAGAGCAACTTCGTCACAACAACATCACAGGTAGTTTGAACTACAACTTCATTTCTCCCGATGCTAAGCACCGTTTCAATGCTTATGCTTCCTTCATGAAGGTGCAACGTGAGAGCTACTATGGCGGTGGTGAGAAGACTGTGAACCAATATATGACTCAAATAAAGGAAGACCTAGCAAGCTTCACCCAAGATGATGCAAAAGAAATGCGCAAACGCATGATCAGCTATGGTCGCACAAATGGTATGACCAATGTATTTGGTGCGCAATACTCTTACGACTTCGATCAATGCTTGTTTATGCCTTCACAATTCACCGTTGGCTTGGAAAGATCTAGCGACAATTTGGAGGACAAGAGTGGTTATCGCAAGGCATTCATCAATCAGAAGGTGAACACCAACTCTCTCTACTTGCAAAATGAGTGGAAGAACGATATGTGGAGCTTCCTCCTCGGTGGTCGTCTCGACAAGCACAGCTTGGTGAAGAAAGCTATTTTCTCTCCACGTGCTAACTTGCGTTTCAACCCCACGAAAGACCTCGTGCTTCGTGCCAACTTTAGCTCTGGTTTCCGTGCTCCTCAAGTGTTTGATGAAGACTTGCACGTAGCCAACGCTGGTGGCGACTTGATTCTTATCGAAAACGATCCCAACCTCCACGAAGAACGCTCTAACAGCTTCAGCCTTTCTTCTGACTGGTACACTCACTTCGGAGCTTGGCAACTGAACCTTACTGCCGAAGGATTCTACACCGAACTTCACGATGCTTTCTCGCTCACTCAGAAATCAGAAACTGAAAAGGGCTCCTACAAAGAAATCGTGAATGTTCGCAGTAACTCTAAAGGTGCAAAGGTGATGGGTGTAAGTTTGGAAGGTCGTCTCACGCTTCCTAAGACTTGGTCGCTCCAAATGGGAGTGACTTACCACAAGAACCAATGGAACGAGGCGAAAAAGTGGGATGTCGGTGATGCTTACGAAACTCGTCGCATGTATCGCACTCCTGACCTCTATGGTTATTTCATCTCAACCTTCAACGTCACCAAACAGCTTGACCTTACCTTCACGGGTAACTTCACAGGTAGCATGTTAGTGGGTCACAATATTCCCACAGAGGATGATGGTAAGACCTTGTCAAAAGATGCTTATCTAGACAAGGTTTCTGCTAACATTAAGTATGACCGCGTACTCTCTGGTGAGGGTCAGACCAACAAACCCGGAGAAGTGGTTGGACCTCGCACTTTCAAGACGCCATCTTTCTTCGAACTTGGTGTGAAAGCGCAATACTCTTTCCCCATCTACAAGTACTATAAGGGACAAGTATTCGCTGGTGTGCAAAACCTCTTCAACTCTTACCAAGATGACTTCGATCTCGGTTACAACCGCGACTCAGCTTACATCTATGGTCCTATGGCTCCCCGCAGCTTCTACGCTGGTTTCCGTGTAAACTTCTAATCTATTTTACACTCAAACATCTAATCTGTTTTACTATAAACGCACCGACCGCGACAAACATTGATTTGTCGCGGTCGTTTTTGTTGTACTATGATGGGTTGAATCCACAATGAACGAATAAGTCCGACATTTCACAGGGAGATGTCGGACTTATCATATTACGCTCCAATGAGCTTATTGGTCAGTTCTTAGTGAGCTTCGAGCCAGTTGGTGCCTTCACCGCACTCTGCAACGAGAGGAACTTTCATTTGAAACGCGCGTTCCATTTCTTCTACCACCAAGTGGCGCACTTGTTCCAATTCTGTGGGAGGAACGGAGAAGTTTAATTCGTCGTGCACCTGAAGGATCATGCGCGTTTGCAATTTTTCTTCACGGAGACGGCGATCAATCGCCACCATGGCTAGTTTGATGATGTCGGCAGCCGTGCCTTGGATAGGCGCATTCACAGCATTTCGTTCCGCATATCCGCGCACGGTGGCATTGCCAGCGTTGATGTCGGCAAGGTAGCGACGACGACCAAACTGCGTGGTGATGTATCCTGTTTGCTTAGCGCGCTCTATACTTTCGTTCATGTATTCGCGCACTTTGGGATAGGTGGCAAAATAGTTTTCAATCAACTCCTTGGCTTCTCCGCGCGACACGCCCATGCGTTCGCTCAGTCCAAAGGCAGAGATGCCATAGATGATGCCGAAATTGGCTGTTTTCGCTTTGCGACGCTCATCTCTGTCCACCTCTTCTACGGGTTTGTGGAAAATGCGCGCAGCAGTAGCCGCGTGAATGTCCAATCCGCTGTTGAAGTCTGCCACCATGTGTTCATCTTCGCTCAGATGCGCCATGATGCGCAACTCGATTTGCGAATAGTCGGCACTGAAGAAAACTTCTCCTTCTTCTGGCACAAAGGCGCGTCTGATTTCACGTCCGTCTTCCCCTCTCACTGGAATGTTTTGGAGGTTGGGATTGGACGAAGATAAACGTCCAGTGGCTGTGACAGCTTGATTGAAAGAGGTATGAATATGTCCTGTTTGGGGGTGAATCAATTTGGGCAATGCCTCAACATACGTGGAGAGCAACTTCTTCAAGGCGCGATGTTGCAAGATTTTCTCCACGATGGGGTGCTTATCTCTCAAAGATTCCAGCACTTCTTCCGAAGTGGAATATTGTCCCGTCTTGGTCTTCTTCACCTTCGCAGAGATTTGCAGTTCATCAAACAGCACTGCTCCCACTTGTTTGGGTGAAGTGATGGTGAATTCGTGTCCTGCAAGCTCGTAAATGTCCGTCTCTAACTGTTGCATCCTTTCGGTGAAATTGCGCCCTGTCTCTTCAAGCGCAGCTGTGTCTAAGCGCACACCATTGCGCTCCATGCGAGCCAGCACAGGCAGAAGTGGCATCTCAATATGGGTGAATACTGATGTCACCTCATATTTCTCCATCTCTTCTTTCAAGATGGGGTAGAGACGCAGTGTCACATCGGCATCTTCGCAAGCGTAGTCCACAATTTCTTTCGGTTCGAGGTCAGCCATATTGCGCTGCGTGCGACCGCTACCGATGAGAGCTTCGATGGGAATGGTGCGATAGTGGAGATATTTCTCCGCCAGCAAGTCCATGTTGTGTCGCTGTTCGGGTTGCACCACATAGTGCGCCAGCATAGTGTCAAAAAGCGGACCAGCCACTTCTACACCATAGTGTGAGAGCACCAATAAATCGTATTTGAGATTTTGTCCGACTTTCTCTATCGAGGGGTGCTCAAAGAATGGACGGAAGATGTCCACCATGCGTTGTGCTGCTTCTGTTTCACGTGAAACAGCTACGTACCAAGCAGTTCCACCTTCCACGGCAAAGCTCATACCCACGAGTTGCGCTTGCATCGCATCGACAGAAGTGGTCTCTGTGTCGAAAGCTACTTGGGAGAATGTCAAAAAATTTCGGCATAATTCTTGTGCGTCCTCTTCGCTTTCAATGAGATGATATTGGTGAGGATGGTCGGCAAGTGTGCTGAGGTTCTCTTGAAAATCCAAAGTCGTCTCTTCGTCTGCGTTGGTGTTCGTGACAATGGCTTGAGAGAAGAGATCTGGTTCCGCTGAGGGTGTGGTTGGGGCTGGTGCATCTCCTGTGAGTCGTCGTAGGAAGGTGCGAAACTCGAGGTCTTCATAGAGTGCCACCAACGCCTCCTTGTTGGGAGTCTTGCGCTGCATGTCGTCCCAAGTTACATCGATGGGGACGTCTGTAACGATGGTAGCCAAAATTTTCGACTCACGAATTTGTTGCACGTTTTCCTCTACTTTCTTCTTGAGTGCTCCTTTCAGTTGGTCGGTGTGGGAGAGTAGTCCTTCGATGCTCCCGAAGTCTGCAAGAAGTTTCACAGCGGTTTTAGCACCCACTCCAGGACAGCCAGGGATGTTGTCGGCAGAGTCGCCCATTAGTCCGAGCAAATCGATGACTTGTAAGGGATTCTCCACTTCAAACTTCGTTTTCACCTCTTCCACTCCGAGACGTTCGTAGCCTTTTGCGCCCGATTGCGGACGAAGCATAGTCACATTGGGTTGCACTAATTGTGCGTAATCCTTATCGGGAGTGACCATCACCACCTCGAGTCCATCTTTTGCACCACGGTGTGCGAGGGTTCCGATTACATCATCGGCTTCGTAACGAGGTACTTCTACCATCTTGATGCCATAAGCCGTGAGAAAGTCTTTGATCACGGGAACTGCCCAGCGGATGTCTTCAGGAGTTTCATCGCGCGTGGCTTTATATTCTGGAAATTGTTCGTGACGAAAAGTGCCGCCAGGAGGATCAAAGGCGACCGCTACGAAGTCAGGATTTTCCGTACGGAGCAATTCTTCGAGGGTATTGATAAAACCGAAAGCGGCTGAGGTATTTTGACCTTTGCTGTTGATGCGTGGCGAGCGTATTAAGCCATAATAGGCTCTAAATATCAGCGCGTAGGCATCGAGAAGCATGAGTTTCTGCATATTTCAAATAGTTTGAACTTCAAAAGTACGCAAAAGAATTGAGTAACTGCGCTTTTTTTTGTACTTTTGTCGGGTAAAAGTTTACCACTCCGCGTTTATTTCCCTTCTGCTCTGGGAAGAACGTTTTATCCCTCTCCCTCAACAACACAAGACGCTCGCCAATATGAAAGAACTGGAACGCATCAAACTTCCAATACTTGCTGATCTAGAACGCTATGCTGCGTTGTTTGATGAAGTATTGACCCATGAAGAAGAATTCATGAGTCAAGTGCTCTCTTATGTGCGTAGCCGTAAGGGCAAGATGATGCGCCCAATGTTGGTACGAAAGAGTTGGGTGCTATTGGCGAATCTACTTTGCGCAGTGCTGTCACGCTAGAATTACTCCACACTTCTTCCCTCATTCATGATGATGTGGTGGATGAAAGCGATGAACGTCGTGGCAGAGCCAGTGTACATCATATCTATGACAACAAGATAGCGGTATTGTTAGGAGACTATATGTTGGCGCAAACTCTCGAACAATCGGCACTCACTGGGAGTGTGCGTGTGGTAGAGGCTGTGGCGCGCTTGGGTGCGACACTTGCTGAAGGAGAAATCATGCAACTCACTGCGGTGCACAAAGCTGCAATTTCAGAGTCCGCTTATTTCTCCATCATCTCTCGCAAGACTGCATCTCTCTTTGAGGCTTGTGGTTCATTGGCTGCGCTTTCTATGCACGCCAGCGAGGAGATATTGCAGCAATATCGCCGTCTTGGAGAGTTAATAGGCTTGTGTTTCCAAATCCGTGACGATATTTTCGATTATTACGACGATGCTGCCATCGGAAAACCCCGAGGTAAGGATATGGCAGAAGGAAAACTCACATTGCCTGTCATTGCCGCGCTAAAACTTTCTCAATCGGCTGAGGCGAAGGAAGTGGCGTTCCGTGTGAAACAAGGAGAATCCACGCCTGAAGAGCGCGAATGGCTCGTCGAATTTACCAAAGAAAATGGTGGTATCACCTACGCTGAGCAGAAGATGCAAGAGTTGAGCGATGAAGCGCGCCAGATTGTAGCTGGTTTCTCTAATGATGCTGTCAAAAACTCTCTCATTTCCTATATTGATGTGGTAGTGGGTCGCAATTATTAAGTCGTTTCTTTTAAGGGTCTGCCGATTTATGCTTTCTTCTTCTGAAGATACGGCAATGCTCCCCCCATCATAACTCCAAGTAAGGCTTGGGACAAAAAAACAAATACCGTGGATGATTCTCGAGAATCATCCACGGTATTTGTTTTTTAGGCAGTCTGTCTCAGTGATTAGTCTGAGAGTTTGTCACCATAGCAGAGGTCGCCAGCATCACCCAAACCAGGCACGATGTAGGCTTGTTCGTTGAGGATGGGGTCTACTGCTGCAATCCATAGCGTAACATCGTCAGAAGGGAAGAGTTCCTTCAAACGAGCCACCCCTTCTTCGCAACCAATCACGGCACAGATATGGAGCTTTTTAGGAGTTCCCTTGGTGAGATAAGCCTGATAAGCGAGGTTGAACGAACCGCCAGTAGCCAACATGGGGTCAACCAGCATGAAGGTGCTGCCATCGAGGTTAGGAGAAGCGATGTATTCCACGCAGATTTCGATGTCGTCCTTGCGACCTTCCTTGCGGTAGGCACTCACAAATGCGCTGTCTGCATCGGAGAAAACTTCCAAGAAGCCTTCGTGGAGGGCAAGACCAGCGCGCAATACAGTGCCGATGACGATGCGATCGTCGATGGTGCTTACCTTGGCAGGAGCAAGGGGAGTTTGGAGCGTCTTGTGCGAATAATTGAGCGTTTTAGACACTTCATACGCCATGGCGTGACCAATGCGACGGAGGTTTTGACGGAACCAAGCGCGATTCTTTTGTACATCGATGTCGCGCAGTTCAGCAAGATAGTTGTTGATGACAGTGTTTTGTTCGGAGAAGTTAATGACTTTCATATATAGAAATTGTTGTAGCGAAGGAAAAGGATGCGTTGTAGTTCGTAAAAAGGGTGTCCCCTTAATGGAAACACCCATCGTGCACTGCGAGGATGTCTAGCAGAGCTACGGAACAATAACTAACGACGTTGTCGGCGAACAGAGATGGTTCCCGACTTACTAGAAGAAGTGGTCTTTGGTTTTGGAGCTTTAGCAGCTTTAGGAGTTGAAGTTTTGATAGAAGAACGGCGGCTACTGCGACGATTCTTTGTGGAAGTAGAAGATGGGTCTTCTATCTGGGTAGAGTCAGCAGGCTGTGCAGCGTTGGCATTGATGTCTTCTGCCAACTTTTGTTCTCGGCTGCCCCACATGTGTTGTTGGAAATCCTTGATTTCTTGTTCGATGCGTTCACGCACTTTCGTCTGTGCTGAATCGCTCTCAGCCATCTGCGCGATGGTCTTGTCTTGGAGATTCTTAGTTTGATAAATATCTCCGCGATATTGTGCCGTGTTGAAATAATCGTCGGCAGAAATCTCAGAGGCATTGTTGAGATTGCTAGCCATTAGCGAAAGTTTCGCCAAGTGAGGAGCGGCTTCCTCGTAGTTCACCCAAAAGAGAGGAGTGCTTTGCACCTGACCGTCACCAAAGTCACTGATCACAATCGGACAAAGCGCCAGTACTTTCGTGCGGAAAGTCCCCATCTGTTGGTCGAAATACACACTTTCTTTGATGTAATAGCGTTTGACGTCCTCCGAAGGAAGGTCAGCGTCATTGACGCGAAGACGACCCTCATTGGCTTCGTAGAAGATGTGGTTGTCGTCCATAATCTTCTTGCCCTTAACCACGTGCTTTTCATCGAAGTGCTCAATCGCATCTGGGGTGTATTCGTAAGCGTTTATCTTACCTCTGAGAATCAGATGAAAGAGATGAACGAAGAGGTTCTCCCGTCCGGAGGAAGGAGTGACGGGGTAGTAGAGAGGAGCATTCGCATCCTCGTTGAGTTTGAGCATACGATACACATCGCGACGCCAAGCCGCGTTGTCGGGCATTGGAGCAGCAGTGGGAAACTCACGGATGCTACCACGCTGAGCCGCATTGCGCGTCTTGTTGTTGGCTGCTTTGTCATCCATGTTCGCTGCGTCATCAGCACTTTGTCCTGCGTTTTTGCCAGTGGCTGCGGCTTCTCGCAAGCGCGCTGGAGGCTGCGCCACACTGTGTGCAGCGAAGAGAAGCAGGACGAGGGAAAGAAGTATTCTATACATAGTTATATGGGGCTAGGTATTCTAGAGGGACTAGATGAACTAGAAAGACTAGAGAATCTAACGTCTAATCTCTAACGTCTAACGTCTAATTGATGATGACCTCTATCGAACCATTGAGTGTTCTTTCGATACCATCGGGACCAACGGCATGGACATTACTGATGTAGAAGCGTTTGCCGCGTGAAAGACCACGTATGAGTTCGCGTTGAGCCTCTGTGAAGTTAGCCCCTGCCGAGGGACGTGGCAACACGTTGCCCAAGCGGTCGAAGAACACGCATTCAAATGACTGAACGCGGAAGGGAATGTTTAGCAGACCATCGTCAATGGCGGCATCGAGTTTTGTGGCACCAATGATACTACCTTTAGCGATGCGACCACCACGGAATTGGTCACTGCCGATGGTGATGTAGGCTTGAGGATCGGGCAACTTGCGAACTTTGAAGGAGAAAGCACCCATGGTTTGAGTCTTGCCCCCCACTTCTCCCGTCACGGTGAATTGCACTTCTTGTCCCACGTGGGCAGGACGTGCCACATACTTACCATTGCCGTGCGAAGTCAGCGAACCACCTGTCATTGAAAGGTGAATCTTATCGGCAGCGATGCCCGAAGCACTCACCGAAATAGGATTGTCGTAGCCAGCATAGAGCACATTCATCAAGTCTGCTGCCACGGTAGCTCCTGTGGGAGGAGCAATGACGGTGTAGTGTTGTGAAAATTCGCGACGCACTATTTCTCCCGAAGCGTTGGGGAAGGTGATATAACCACGAAAATCATAGCTACCTGGTGCACCCACGCGGAAGTTGTATTTACCATCGGCAGAGATGCGACGACCATTCACGTAAATCTCAGGACGCTGGGTCGTGTCCACCGCAGCCATGAAGATATGAGAACGGAATTCATCACCTGGGAAGAGGGTTGTGGCTTCGGGCAACACATACGCATTGAGTTCGTTCACACGAATATCCTTCACGCCAATGTTGGCAGCGAGCGTGTGTAGCACTTCGCCTTCAGCTTTGCGCACATCACTCTGTAGCTTGCTGAGCATCGTGATGGCAGCCACCGAAGGCATCGACTCAAACATATATTCTTGCCAATTCTTCCCCATATTGTCCGTAGATTTTGGAACATCAGTGGAAAGATTAGCCGCTACAATAGCTTGTCGACGGCGGTCAGTGATGAAAGCCGTCACGAAGTTGCGATAACGATTGATGCGTTCGTAGAGTTTATGTCCGCGACGTGATGTAGGATCGAGCATCACTGTCGCAGCACCATCGAGGTCCTCTTTGTTGCGCAAGGCATTAGGATTGCCATCAGCGCCATCCACTTCGCGCGCAATCGCCCATTTCAGCGCCTCAACCTCTTTGCAAATGCTGTCGGAGGCAGATTTTACCGCCTGCGCTTTCTCCCAAAAAGGCTTCACCTTGGTGGGATTAGCACGATATTGCTGTTCAAAGTCAGCCAAAATAGACTGGTTTTCGCGCTCTGTGTTTGTGGTAGTGCGCGACAAACTTTCGCCCACAAGGTCAAAACCCTTGAGTACGTCGGTAGACACATTGAGTGCCAACATAGCCATGAGCACGACATACATGAGGTTAATCATCTTTTGTCGTGGCGATATGGGACGTTTCTTTATAGACATTGTAGGCTAGAAGTTTATATTTGACGTGCTAGATGGAGAATACTTGAGAAATCGATTCATTATCCCTCGTTAGTAGTTGCCATAGGATTGCCCATGACATTGAGAGTTTGCATCATACGGCTGTAGATTCGATTCACCTCTTCGATCTTCGCAGCAAGTTGTTGCGTTTGGTTGTTGATTTCTTCGATGGTGGTCACCTGACGTGAGATAGAAGCGAAATGGAGGTCGTACACCTTGTTGATACCAATGAGTGTGCGATTGAGATTCTCCATCTCTTGCGAGTCGCGAGTGAGTCGCGCACTCTGTTCGTCCACCTTTGCCAAGGTCTCGTTGAGGGTGCGGAGCTTAGCAATATAGTCTTCCGTCGCAGCTTCCATGTCGGGTGAAAGCACCGCTTGCGTACGGCGGAGCAATTCGTCGTTAGCCAAACGGATGATGTCGGAAAGTTGTTGTGCACTTTGTGTCACTGTCTCTTGACCTTCGGGAGCATCGTAGTGTGCTGCCACAACTGGTGAAAGCGTAGCTGCCACTTCGGGCGACACTCCAGCAGGAGATTGTGTGGGGGCAGCGGTGGTTTGCGCACCTTCTGAAGAGGTTTGCATCGCTTGCAGAGCAGATTGCGCGGCTGCAGCCGCTTGTTGTGCAGTAGCGATGGCAGCTTGTGCCATATTGTTGGCTGGTTGTGCTTCGCCCTGTGCCACAGCTAGCGTGTCTACTTCTATAGTAGAACTTTCAAATTGTGGGGCAGTTGCTGTTTGAACTGGAGCCACTTGAGTTGTTGCTACTTGGGTAGCCTCAACTTGTGCTTGAGTCACTTGAGGTTCCCACAATCCTTCTGCGCGTTCGATCTCTTCGTCTGTCTCGAAATCCTTAGGCAATTCTTTGCCAATCTCTTTCTTGTCAAAGGGACGGTCGAAAGCGGCGAGGAAGAACACCACGGCTTCCGTACCCATACCCAAGAAGAGCATGAAGTTACCGCCTGGTAAGTGCGTGAGCTTGAAAAGTGCCCCCAAAATTACGATGGCAGCACCCCAAGAATAAGCA
>ERZ1674239.274-NODE-274-length-12396-cov-2.177376_pt1 | contig 12396 bp, 14 predicted proteins | sample MGYA00581208_ERZ1674239 | MGnify/ENA primary metagenome ERZ1674239 (study PRJEB41354, sample SAMEA4873308) | human saliva metagenome | biome: human-associated habitat [ENVO:00009003]; feature: mouth environment [ENVO:08000002]; material: saliva material... | reverse complement strand
ACAACGTTTCGCACTCGAAGCGTCGCACCAAGCGTACTTTCGACGCAAACTTGTTCACCAAGAAGTTCTACTATGTAGAACAAGATTGCTGGATCCAGCTCAAGATTTCCGCAGCTGGCCTCCGCTTCATCAATAAGGTTGGTCTCGACCAAGCACTCGAGAGCGCAGCTCAAAAGGGCTACCTCAACTGGAAAGATATTAAAGTAATCGGCTAATCCACATCACACTCATGGCAAAGAAAGCTAAAGGTAATCGCGTTCAGGTAATCCTCGAATGCACCGAACATAAGGAAAGCGGTCTGCCCGGAACAAGCCGCTACATCACTACCAAGAATCGTAAGAACACCCCCGAGCGTTTGGAGTTGAAGAAGTACAACCCCATCCTCAAGCGCATGACGGTTCACAAGGAAATCAAATAATCCAAGTAATCACCCTCTCTCGCACATAATCAACTATGGCAAAAAAGACCGTCGCTTCGTTCCAAGCTGGTAAAACAGATGGACGTTCGTACACTAAAGTCATCAAGATGGAAAAGAGCCCTAAGACTGGCGCTTACATCTTTAATGAGCAAATGGTTCGCAACGAGGATGTAGATGCATTCTTCAAGAACTAATTTATTGAAATACTCCCTGCTAGCTCATCAAAACTAGTAGAACACCACATAGCTCTCGCAAATAATTTGCGAGAGCTTTTTTGGTTTGCACAACATTCGTAGGTAATTATGCGCCTTTTCTACACAAGAGACCCCGAATAGCTTGTAACTTTCAAAGATTCAAGACCCTTCATTTCAAGATTTTGTCGTATTTTTGCACAAACTCTATGCTTATGGGATTTTTCAGCTTCTTCTCGAAAAAGGAAAAAAAAGAGACACTTGATAATGGTCTTCAAAACACTAAGACCAGCGTATTCTCAAAAATTGCCCACGCAGTTGCGGGGAAATCAAAAGTTGATGATGATGTGCTCGACAATCTTGAGGACATCCTCATCACTAGCGACGTAGGTGTCGACACAACTTTAGATATCATTCATCGCATTGAAGAGCGTGTAGCACGCGACAAATATGTAAGTACTAGCGAACTCAATGTTATTCTCAAAGAAGAAATCACACAACTTCTTGCTACAGATGGCAACGATGTTAGTGAAGAAAATCAAGGTTTTGAGATTCCGTCATCAGACACCCCATACGTTATCCTAGTGGTGGGTGTAAATGGTGTGGGAAAAACCACCACTATCGCCAAATTAGCTTACCAATTCAAGGAAGAAGGCAAAAAGGTGGTGCTTGGTGCAGCCGATACCTTCCGTGCAGCTGCAGTGGAACAACTGAGCATTTGGGGCGAACGAACAGGTGTGCCCGTTGTAAAACAGAAGATGGGCGCTGACCCTGCTTCAGTGGCTTACGACACCTTGGCGCATGCTAAATCCATCGGTGCAGATGTCGTTATCATCGACACCGCAGGGCGCTTGCACAACAAGATTGGGTTGATGAATGAGCTCACCAAAATCAAAAAGGTGATGCAAAAGATTGACGTCAACGCTCCCCAAGAAGTACTCTTGGTTCTCGATGGAAGCACAGGTCAAAATGCTTTTGAACAAGCAAAACAGTTTGTCAAAGCTACAGAAGTGACAGCACTCGCCATCACAAAACTTGATGGTACAGCCAAAGGTGGCGTGGTCATAGGCATCTCCCATCAAATGCAAGTTCCCGTTAAATACATTGGTCTAGGTGAAAAAATGACAGATTTGCAGCCTTTCAATGCACGTGAATTTGTAGACTCTCTTTTCTCCAACGAGAAATAACACACCTTACAGCACGATAGTGCCCTACTCTCCTCCAACACAACGACATAGACAGACATAATGAAGCATACCATTGACGTAATCACCATGGGATGTTCTAAGAATCTTGTAGACTCAGAGAACCTCCTCCGCCAGTTTGCCGCCATAGGCTGCAACTTTCATCACAATCCAGAAGAACTGCATGGCGATATTGCTGTGATAAACACTTGTGGATTTATCGGTGATGCCAAGGAAGAAAGCGTAAATCAGATCTTGAACTTGGTGGAACACAAAACTGCAGGTCAACTGAAAGAAATTTACGTCATGGGCTGTCTTTCTGAGCGATACCGCGAAGAACTCAAAGCAGAAATCCCAGAAGTTGACCGATTTTACGGCAAGTTTGACTGGAAAGATATTATAAAAGATCTCACCTCTACCGACAGTCTTGCCGCTGTTGCCTGCAACGCGCTAAACGCGCGTGTGCTAACCACTCCTAAACACTACGCATACCTCAAGATTTCGGAAGGATGTAATCGTACCTGCGCCTATTGTGCTATACCACTTATCACAGGACATCACCAGAGTCGCACCATAGAAGACATCGTTAATGAAGTAGAGGAACTCGTGAAGATTGGCGTTCATGAATTTCAAATCATCGCACAGGAACTCACATTCTACGGCTTAGACCTCTACGGACGTCAATGTCTTCCAGAACTCATTGAGCGCATAGCACAAACACCTGGTGTGGAATGGATTCGCCTACACTACGCTTATCCCACAAAATTCCCCATGGAATTGCTTCGAGTAATCCGAGAAAACAAGAATGTATGTAGTTATCTTGACATTGCTCTCCAGCATATCTCCGACCACATGCTCACGCGTATGCGTCGTCACATCTCCAAGCAAGAGACCCTAGAACTCCTAGCGGCTTTCCGAAAGGAAGTACCTGGCATCACTATTCGCACCACACTCATGGTTGGATTTCCAGGAGAAACAGAAGAAGACTTTGAAGAACTCATGGAGTTTGTGCGCATAGCTCGCTTCGATCGCATGGGTGCCTTTGCCTATAGTGAAGAAGAAGGCACATTCGCAGGCGATAACTATGAAGACGACGTGCCTGCTGAAGTAAAGCAAGAGCGACTAGATCGTCTGATGCAACTACAAGAACAGATTTCTGCTGAACTTTCTGCAGAAAAAGTAGGAAAAACCTTCCGCATCATCATCGACCGAGAAGAAGAAGGCTACTATATCGGTCGCACAGAGTTTGACTCTCCCGAAGTTGACTGCGAAGTTTTGGTGTCTAATTCCGACTACCAACTTGAAATTGGGCAGTTCTACGAAGCACGAATCACAGCGGCAGAAGAATTTGACCTTTACGCTGACATCGTGTAGCCGCAAATCTTTCACCCTCAATAAGTACCCCATCAATGAACAACAAAGAGTTTATCAATGCATTGGCAACGCGTCTGCAGGAAAATCCCAAGACTGTAAAGCAACATGTCGAAGCCCTGGTAGACGCCTTGGCGAATTTGCTCGACGAAGGAGCAACACTCAACGTGCAAGGCTTTGGCACTTATGAGGTGAAGAAAAAGAAAGAGCGCATTATCGTGCACCCCATGAGCAAGCAACGCCAACTAGTGCCTCCAAAACTCGTGATAGCGTTCAAGCCAAGTCCCACGCTCAAAGATAAAGTAAATGCGTAATCTCCATGGAAAAGAAATTTCAACCTCAAGATCTCGCTGCTCTACTAGCTCAACAACAAGGCATCTCCAGCGAAGAAGCCTTGAACTTTGTGCGCGCCTTCTTTGAACTCACAGAAGAAGCCTTGGTCAATGATAGTCTGGTCAAAGTCACTGGATTTGGCACTACCAAACTCGTGGTGGTCAATGAGAGAGAAAGTGTCAATATCCACACTGGTGAGCGTTTTCAAATCGGTAAACATACCAAGATTACATTTACGCCCGACAACACCTTGCGTGATTTAGTGAATAGCCCCTTTGCGTTACTCACCACCACCACACTTTACAACGAAACACCCGAGGAAGAACTAGACGCTGTCCCCGTTGTCGATGAGGAATATGCCGAAGACGAGCTGACAGAAATGCCAACCTCAGAAAATGTGGACAATGAAGACGCAGAGAACACCGCTCCTGCAGTGGGAACGACACTTGTTGAAGCGACTAATTCCCTCATGGATTCGGCACAATCTGAGGAGGTTCCGGAAGTAACACAAGCGGCAACAATCGCAACGCTCCAAATTGGCGACACGAACGAGGACGAAGCTCAAGATACAGCAGAAACTAGCGTTCCAGAACAAACAGAAGTGCAGCCTATTTCTAGCAAAGAAATGGACACTCCTACCGATACAACCACGGAAAGTCCTGCATCTGCAGACTTAACTTTGGGGCAAAGCAATACAACTGCGGAAGAAAATACCACAACAACCGAAGCCACAGACAATTCTCTCAATGTAATACCAGAAATCGTCATTGCAGAAGCCCCAACGATAGCTGAAGCAGTACAAGAAGAAAGCACAGAAGTTTCTACAAATCCGACGAGTCAGCATCCGACTGTGGCTCCTTCCTCCACGCAACAAGAAGCTACCCTCCCCAATGTGACAAACATCCAAGGAGAAATTCACGTAAAAACAGAAGAGGTAGGACGTAAAACGCATCACTATCGCACGCACTTCAACATCCTGCTTTTCGCTTTTGTCCTCCTATTATTGGTTCTCACTTATTTTGCAGGCTATTATCATTGGCTTTGTCCTAATTGCCCACAAACCCATACGATGTCAACTCCTGCTGTTGTCGCCACGCCACACAATACAACCCCGAATCCTGCGACACAAACAGGAGCACCCAAGGTGGATACTCCAGAGAACTTCAACGATGGTCCAACTTCTTCTGCAATAGCAACCAAAGACTCAGCCAATAACGATGCTGCCCCATCAAAGAGTAGTGCTGCCCCCTCAAATACTACTGCTCAAGCAAAAACGTCTCTCGCTACTTCTTCGACTGCAGAATCGAAAAAAAACAAAGAGGTACAACGCATCGTAGTGAAAGGAGCCACTTTACCAAGTCAAGAAAAGGAGATTCTTCGTTCTAAATCAAGAGATTACCAGCAGATGCCGCATGGAAAATCTATAATCGTAGGCACTTACTTAACCCACGTGGTCAAAACTGGCGAAAGTTTACCACGACTAGCAAAGCAATATTATGGTAATCCTAATTATGCCAACTATATTATTTTGCACAATCATATCGTTCATCCTGACCTCATCAAAGTAGGAGAACGAATCAAAATCCCACAATTAATGCAAGAATAACAAAATTGGTTACTCGTAACCAATAAGTCTCATTCGATTTCAATTACAGATATTCCCCAAGCACCCCATCCAAATTCCACATTGTTTGTGAGAGTTCGGATGGGGTGCTTATATTGTTACAAAACAGCCCCAAAAGCTGTCTTTCACCAGACTAAAGTTAAATCCTAATCGTGCTACTGGTTGTTGGGAGGTGTTTCAAAAATCCTTTTGCAGCATCTCCCTTTGGTGTTGGATAAAAGGAATAAATGTAGTCAGTGTCTAGGACAACGCTCCATTCACAAGGCAGAGCTATCAAATTGAAAGGGTAGCAAATAACCTACTTTGTCGATTTCATAAACCGCATGCTCACCATAAAGTAGAACACGAATAGACTTTTTGTATCGAGTCTCCGTTTCAATCAGTACCTGACGGCAGATTCCACATGGGCTAATAGGGTGTTCCACAAAGGTTTCTTCCTCAGCTCTTCTAGCCGCTATGGCGATACACACTGGTGCCACGTCTGGATATTGCGCATTAGCATAAAACATTGCAGTTCGCTCTGCACAAGAACCGGCTGGATAAGCCGCATTTTCTTGGTTACTGCCACAAACCACTACCCCATTTTCCAAGCGCAGGGCAGCGCCTACGCAAAAATGAGAATAAGGCGCATAACTAGTATGTGTGGCTTCTTTAGCTTGTTGCAACAAATCCCTATCCTCTACGGACAGACCTTCCCCTTGAGGATAAATAGTATAAGGAAGAATATGTTGAGCTTTCGACATAAGCAAATGAATAAAAGTGATACTTCTATGCAAATATAAGGAATATCTCTAAAAACTCAGCAAATTGGTGCCATAAATTTACAAGACCTCACGATTGAACTGTGGATTCTACTCAGATACATGATAAGAAGAAATAGAACAATGCAAATAGCCCCTCCTACCTATTGTAACTGCAATAACATTTTCTTCGATTTGAACTTCACTTAAGTGTTAAATCCAAGTATAGAAATCCGTAAGAATTTTCTTAAAACTAGGCATGCCACGCCCCAAAAATCGGAAATTCTTTAAGGCTATTCAGAGAAAAAAGATGCCACAAACAAACACTTCTAGCTTTTCGTGCGAGAAATCAACAATTTCGTCGGAGATTTTCGGAAAAACGTCGGAGTTTTTTCAAATTATCTCGGACAAAATTTTCTTCTTGTCGGAAGAAAACATCGCAAACTTCCTAGAATTTGGGATATAAACAGGGAAATAGCACCTAAAAGCAACAAACACACGACAAATTTCATCGAAAAACACCAAATCCTAATCAACAACAGCGCGGTTATTTGCGAAAAGCATTCCACTCACTTCATTTTGCGCGTTAAAAACAGCCACGAATCATGTATAGTTTTCTTAAAAACAAAATGAGATTCTGTGTAGCATTCCCCTCTCTTTATCAAAGACTTTACGCACACCTCGAGCAAAAACACCACAAAACAACTATTCCTAGGACGGGCAGTTGCTCATCTCAAAGAAAATTCGTAACTTAGCACATCGAAATAGATATTTTGTACGCAAATATCCCTGTATCTATCTAATTATCAATTCTTATCACAGCAGAGTCAAAACAGTTAGGGCAAAAAACAACCCGAAAAGTGAAGAAAAACGTCACTTTTGAGGGTGAAAAGTGTAACAATAGTGTTACACAACTAACAACAACCAAATAAACCCGAAACAATGGCAACCTTTAAGGCTTTAGTCCTATCTCACCAAAAGCGGAAGGATGGGACGTACAACGTCAAAATCCGTGTCACGCACAATCGCAGGCACAAGTATCTACCTACACCGCTATATGCAGGCAAGGACGACTTGAAAAAGTCGCTGAAGATTAAAAACCACCTAATCTTAGATGCAACGGAGGCAATGATAAAAGACTATCGCACCAAATGTAGTGCGATGGGAGTTGCAGTCGCTCAATACGATGTGGACCAACTTTGCGCCATCCTCAACGAGCCAGACAAGGGAGAGTGGAAAGTAAACTTTTTCGAGTATGCGGAAAAGGTTATAAGTAAAAAGAAAACAGAAAGCACGAAATCACAATACAAAGGTGCTCTAGCATGGCTCAAAAGATATGCGGGAGAAGATGTGATGCTTTCCGACTTCAACAAGAGATTTTTACTAGGTCTATTCGATTTTATTGAGCAAAACAAAGAAACGAATCCAAGGGCGACAAAGGGGAACACGATTGCTTCATACGTATTTACACACCTGCAGTCGCTTTTTAAGGATGCGATGAAAGAGTTTAACGACGAAGAATTAGGAATTGTTCGACTACCATTTAATCCTTTCGCAAAAGTCGAAGTAGACAGACCCGAACCACCCGAGAAGCGCGCCATAAGCGCGGAGAAGATAAGAAGAATTGCAGCCATCAAGGACGAAGAGAGAAAAAACAGCACTTTAGGGTTGGCAAGGGATTTATTTTTATTGTCCTTTGGCTTGATGGGGGCAAACCTAGCCGACATGTACGAGTGGACCATTGACCAATATAAGGATGGGAGACTAACATACAAGCGTAAAAAAACAAGGAATAACCGAATAGACAATGCTCTTATATCAGTAAAGGTACAACCCGAGCTTGAACCGCTAGTGAAGAAATACGCAGACCCAGCAGGGGAATTCGTTTTTTGTTTTGCAAGAAGAAGGTCAAGTCTACTCAGCTATCACAAGACGATAGGGGCTGCGATAAAAAGAATCGGAACAATTATCGGAGAACCGAATCTCACGTTTTACGCAGCGCGCCACTCGTGGGCAACAATCGCCTTAAATGATGCAGGAGTAGACAAATACACCGTCCACGAAGGACTGAACCACGCAGGCGGAGCGATGGCAATAACAGACGTATATATCAAAAAGGACTGGACACGACTAGACAAGGCAAACCGCGCGGTGCTAGACTTCGTGCAGTTTCCACCACTAGGAGGAGAGGACAACAAAAATCCCTCATCCGAAGAAGCGGACGAGGGAGAACCAAATAAAATCACCCGAAACAATAAGGGCGATTAAACCACTGCAAAGATACAGCTTTTATTTAGACTAGCAAGACACAAGGCAAAAAAAAGAAACCGCTCTTATATCGACAAAGGATATAGGAGCGGTTTTTCTTAATCAATGGCTTCCACAGAAAGAAGTTCGTAAAAATACTTCGACTTGTCGGAAAAAAGTTTGTGTTCCTCTTTCATCTTACAAACAATTCGATAATGCGCATCATCGCCCATCACGATACTTTTTAGAAGGTTCTTCTCTGAAACTTTGCCACCAACAGAAGTAGGAGAGTCTGCCAGCCGCAGAGTCCAGCTTGAACTTTTAAGCGATACAGCCTCAAAGAAGCCCTCAAAGACGGCTTCTTTTTCTTCTAAAATCTTAGCAGAAGAAAGGATTTCATGAATGTGCGCAATTTGATTTCTGGCAATCTTTGCTTTTCCCGTCTTACAGCCCTCAGCGTCAATCCATCTAGATTTCAACAAGTAATTATTCTCTTCAAGAACGTCTACAAACTCCTTTATTTTTTGAACTGCTCCCACTTTCAAATCGTTAGTCAGACTTTTAAGCTCAGCTACATTTTCTGCGGCAAGTATTTCTTCAAATCTGCGCAATGCAAAATCTATGTTTGACTGTCCGAACCAATCCAGCTTGTCTCCAATAGTGAAGTGTAAATTAAAGGAAGCCGCAGAAGTGGCAAATAATTGTAGGGGGACTGTTTGCTTTTTGTGGTATGATGTGACTATCCCTTCAATCGTTCCTTCAAAACTGCTTAAAATTTTAGTTAGCACACGAGGAGAAATGGAATGAGAGTTACTTTCATCAGCAACCCCTAAATGATAAACCCTTTTCCCTTGTTCTTGAGTTTCCATTATAAGAGCTTCGTCCTCAGCCGAGAAATCCCCTAAGAAATAAAAACCTTCAGCAGGTAGCCTTTCTTCTGTAAGACAATCTGCAGGCAAAGGGTTTATTTCGAGTGTTTCGTCATCGGGAGAAGTTACGGAAAAATAAAAGCCATCTTCGGGGTTTAAGTAGATGCTGCGCAAGTCCACTTCCCTAGCCATGTATTGCGCCAGACGACGAGGGGAGATTTTTACAGCTGTGCAATCATATCTATCCTCTATCGCGCTGTATAGACATAAGTATAGCGCACCAAATTCATCTTTGGCGGTATAAAGTTGAGGTTCATCGTAGAACTCCAAGATTTGCTGCACTATTATTTTCATACGTTTATTATTTTAGCGTCTCTTTCTGGGGAGAAAGCAGTATCGACCCACCAAGAGCAATGTCCGTTACGTCCTATTTCTACAACACCGTCTTTAGGTTGCAAACACAGTTCGGCTACTAAAGCATTTTTGAATTTGGGAAGCCTTAGAGTTCGTGCTTTTAAGCTCTCTATTGTGGTAAACACAGAGCAAGCACGCGCCACGCATTCTGAGGCATTAAATACAGCATTAGGAGAAAGACGCCTTTGAGAAAAGAAATCTCGAGGGGTTGCGGGGTTCCCATTCACAGCCCGATAACAAATAAAGTTTTCAACCTCGACAGCGGTTAATGGGGGGCATTGTTCGGGAAGTTCTTCTTCCCAATTATGGTTTAGCATTGGCAAAGGTATGAATTAAAATCCAAATAGCAAGCGAAACACCCTTCATTTAGAGAAACTTCGCTTATGTCATAACCGCGTACACTTTTCACTTCTTATCGAAAAGCGCACTTTTAGCTTGTTCCCAAAAATCACCTTTGAGGTAATTCAAAAGAAGCATTTGAAATGCAAAATAGCAAAGCCACAGGCACATCCAGACAATCATCACGTAGTTATACCATTCTAACATAGAATACGCAAAAAAAGAATAGAACAGCGTAGAGATAGCTAAAACGAACATCGCAATCCCTATAAGGGTCATTGGCACATACACTCCCCACTTATTGTACTTGTATGTCCACGCCATAGGCATTATCAAGCAAATGTCAAGGAATCGAACCAAGCGCCATAAAGGATAGGTAAACACGACAATAACAGCAAATGTCCCCACCGCTTCTAGCTCGAGTATAGAAAGAGAAAGAGTATCTATGAGCCAACGCAGAAAAAACCTTACCAGTCCAGAATAAATCAGTGCTAAAATGATAATAGCGGAACTGCGCAGAAATCTCAAGAATCCATTTAGCGCACCACCCTTTTTAGGTACATCGTTGTGTGTGACTTCATTTTTCATATTACAAGTGTATTTTAGTTTGAGCATATAGAACAAGGACGATAATAGTCGCCTGCAGAAGATACAGACATTTCTTCGATTTCACCACTGCAATTCCCCAATCCCCTGCAATCTTGGTCTACGTGGTAGCACTCCGCAGATGGACCTGTGCAAACATAAACAACATCGTCACTATTGCCCCCGCGACTTTTACCGCACCCACAAATCGCAGCAATAGGCACGAGGAATAACAGGTAAACAGATTTTTCCTTTATTAGATTTGCTACTTTGTCTATTACTTTCATAGTCACAAGTATTTAGTGAGCAAAAACAGACGCAAATCTCCTTATTCTCGTTTGTCCTCAGCCCAACGTGCGCAAATTCCGCAAGGACGGTACCCATAAGCTCGTGCAGAGTCTATAGGTATTCTCTCCACCTCATAAGAGCATTTGTGCAAAACCCAACATTCGGCATCTCGGTGGTAACATTCCGCATCCGGACTTGTGCAGATATACACCCTCCCAAATATTCTTCTTGATATCTCTTTCGCATCTTTATCTGTACGCTGAGATTCTTTTTTTCTTGTGCAAGTAGAACCTAATATACCCATACAAACTAGAAAAGCAAAGATTCCGAAGTAAGTTAAAACAGTTGGAGCTATATAATATAAAAACTCAGCACAACCATCTTTGAGTTTTCCCAGCCACTTTGGTGTACTTAAATCATTCTTTTTAGGGAGAGTCTTGTCCCACGCATGCCTTATAGACAAAAGCAAAAACAAATCAAAGACTATATACAAACAGACCAACGAGAACCATGCTAGTATTAAAAAGCTTTGCCAGTCATACAGAAAGTGGTGGTGAATCAAACGCTGCCACGGCACAAACACAGCATAGCCTATCGACAAGGCAAGCAATACAAAAGCGATTCGCAACCCCCATTTTGTGTAATCAGAAGACCAGAGAATAGGGAAAGTAATGAGGATATTAAGCCGTCGTATTGAGAGAAACAAAAGCATTCCCATGAATATTGTAAAGAATGTTTGTGGAATATCAAAATCGACAAGCCACATCGCAACTCTACTAAAGAAGTACTCTATACCCACACACAAAAAATTAGTGTAGATTAAGCACACGATGACTATTGCTGTATTTCGTAGAAACCGGAGAATTTTCATAGCCTTACAATTCAGTCATTGCACCTAGGACGCGATAGATGCCATATATAGAGGCACGTGGGATGTCGAAAGGCGCATATTCGGGTGAGTTGTTAAAGGATATACAGCAGATGAAACTTTCGCCCTTCTGCGATGGAGATAGTTGTTTGACGATAACGCCATTATCAGTGTCTAGTACATACACCTTACCCCAATCTAGCCAGTCACCATTGTTTTTGACGATGAAAAGCATACAGCCACTCGGATATATAGGCGACATACTTTGTCCCTTAACCCTAATTGCCAGAGCTGCATTCTTAAAAGGACTAGTGATCGTTTCGCACTGACTAATCGTCACCCCATTAGGAGCAAAGCCATCCAATCGCCCCCCAATAGCATCAAGGGGGAGAAGGGGTACTTCGTAGGACTTTATTTCCTCGATGTTTGAGGGTGGAGAAGGACATGCAATTTCTTCATATCCAGATTCGCTAAGTACTTTGACTACCTGCGCAATCTTTGTTTCGGGGATTTTCGTCTTTTCCCATTCTTGCAAAGTCCGAAGGCTTACCCCTATTTTAGTAGCTAATTCCGTCTGTGTGAGGTTCAAAGACTCTCTCGCCAAACGCAGTTCTTGTGGAGACATAAGAATCCATGTAAGGAAGTTTAACATTAAGAATATGCAGAAACTGCACATTTTCTTTGCGTAATACGCAGAAACTGCGTATCTTTGCACCGTATCCAAAGGGATAACCAAAAGGACACATCGCAAAGGTAGCAAATACCACTCACACAACCAAGTAAAATTACCAACAATGACACAAAAAGAAACAGCAAAGGCTTTCTTTGAGACCAACAAAGTTCTCCAAGAGTCACTAGCGAAGGTGAGAGAAATCGTCATCGAAGCTCACGAATTAGCGACTGGACTGCGTAAGTCAGTAGACGC
>ERZ1674239.270-NODE-270-length-12497-cov-2.943659_pt1 | contig 12497 bp, 14 predicted proteins | sample MGYA00581208_ERZ1674239 | MGnify/ENA primary metagenome ERZ1674239 (study PRJEB41354, sample SAMEA4873308) | human saliva metagenome | biome: human-associated habitat [ENVO:00009003]; feature: mouth environment [ENVO:08000002]; material: saliva material... | reverse complement strand
CGCGCGGCGAGCAAAGAAGCCCGGTCCCTGTCGGGACCGGGCTTGTGGTGGTAGCGGGGACAGGATTTGAACCTGCGACCTCCGGGGTCTGTATCTCTTTTTAATGAAACAGTAAGATACAGCCAAGTAATCGTTGATATCGTGCGGCAACCGTCCCGTTATCCTTCCTTAAAGATACTTGAAGTTACCGACATATCCCCATGAAAGATAGGGAATAAGGTAGGGACTACTTTTCCTCCCTACGCCGCGCTCGGGCTGCGTCGTACAGCGTTGTGAGGTCTGACAGGTCTGAGTATGCCTGTGCGTTCACATCGACCGAGTGGCCGAGCGTTCGAGCACGCAGTAGCGCGTCTACGTCCGTGCGGTACATGGTGTTGAGGGTGGTTCTCCAGACGTGGGTGCGGTAGGTCTCCAGCAGAGGCACTCCGCAGTCGCGAGCCAGATCCTTATAGAACGCCTTGAGAGCCTTCTGAGCGTTGTATCTGTCCCACTCGGTGTCCGGGTTGAGCGGTGCGCCCACAACATAGGCTCCCCCGACCTCATCTCGCCTACGGATGAGGTGTTCATAGACCGCAGGCTCGACGAGAGCCGCGACGCGGGTGGTGCCAGTCTTGGCGTTTTCAGCCCGAATAACGCACGCTGGACGCTTTTGAGCGTCGGTGATGATGTCGTCCCACATGAGAGTTCTTGCCTCGCTCACACGCAGCCCTGTGGCCATTTGGAGCAGGGTTAGGTCGATGCAGCAGCGGTGAACGGCAACGCGGTCTGCCAGCGTGTACCGGCCTCGCTTGGGCGGTACTACACCCTCGGCAGGGTCGAGGGTGAGCAGGTGAGTGAGCACACGGTCATATTCGGCTGTTGTGAGTGCTCGCCCTCCCTCAGGACGTGTGGTCTTTTTGACAGTCCCTAGGTCGATCCGTGCGCCTGCAAGAGGGTTGAATTCAATGACATCGTCTTTGATGAGTTCTTCGAAGAAGTACCTGCTGGCTACTCCTTTGGCATGCCTGCCGCTTTCTGCGCCGTGCTCAGCAGCGATGCCCTTGAGCAGTTCTTCGATGGTGCGCCTGCGGGCGACTGAGGCGATGGAGTACCCCTTGAACGCCTCAGTGAGGTAGGTCAGCACGGTCTTGTAGCGGGCCTTGGAGTTGGGTGACAGGCGTGAGGACTCGGTGATGATGGGTTTGGATACCGTTTCGAGATATTCGGTCGCAAGCGATGATGGTTTCCACGTGCCTCCGGTCCCTCCCTGTGCGAGTAGTTCAGCGGCTTTTGCGTGCGCACGTGCTCGGGCCTCGCCTTTGGTTGAGCCTGTAGTGTCACGCGAGAGGAGACGACCATCCTGGAGTCTGATTTTCCATTGGATGCGGTATTTACCGTTGGCGAGACGGACCGGGGTCACGGAGTCGATTGTGTTGGTTCCTGAGGCGATTTGAAGTCTAGGCATACCTTAATTATACATAGGGACTAGCAATTGTGGTTCAATTTAACGCTGATGTGTTGCCATATGTAGGGACGATAAGGTATTGTCTTAGTAGACAATAAGGGATGTCGAAAGACCAAGTAGGCGTGGCCTCCGTCGCCACAAAACCAAGCGATGTAACACCCGTTGCAACCGAGGGATCCCACTCGGGTCGCCTAGATCCTCTATATCTAGGAGACCTCAATGTCTACCCCTACTACCCTCGTTACCCCTGCTGTTCTCACCACCGAAGAAGCAGCAATCTATCTCGGCTTGTCTCGTCAGACGCTCGCAAACTGGCGATTTCGTGGCCTAGGGCCTGCGTACTTGCGCCTTGGAAGCCCTGGTCGTCCTCGTATCGTGTACCTCCCTGAGGACCTCGATGCATTTCTCCGTGCCAACCGCGTTGAGACGACGGGAGGCCAGCGATGAGTATAAAAAATCACCCCGGCACTCCCACTGAGGAGAGCACCGAGGCAATCAGTTCTGTTGGCACCCATTCTACCACGTCTTCCGTGAGTGGTACAGCGCTGCCAACGATCAATCAGCTCATTCTTCAAGAGGTTGCGAACTTCCTCGGCACGAAAAATCAGAGCACGTACTGCCCTGAGGACGTGGAGAGGTTCCTGCTGAACCAGATCAACAAGCGCCTGCTTGGTGAGAACGAGAGGAACCGCCTCAAGGGCGGGCTTGCTCATCGTCCACTTAAGGTTCTTCCACCCTCGGTGATCGCGACGTGCATTCTCAAGCGCGAGCTGCGGCACACGGGTCTGATCGGTAAGTCAAGAGCGACGGCTGAGCTGGTGACCTATGAGGACGCGGGGCCTGACGAGGGCCTGTATGTGCCTGCTGAGGATAGTATCCGTCGCCTGGCTCGTCAGTACCACTACACGATCTCACCCAAGGATCTCAACGCTGTCGTGGAATGTGTGCGCGATTCGGTGTCGCTGCTCGAAGAGAGCGAGGACAGCGATGTCGTGGCATTGGCGAACGGGCTGTTTGATCTGGACTCTAAGGAGCTGCTCCCGTTCTCGCCCGATGTTGTTCTCAGGTCGAAAGCCTCTGTTGCCTTCAATAAAGACGCTACCACGTGCCCGGTGATCGATGGTTGGAGCGTTGACGAGTGGATCAGGGGGCTTGCGAACAATGTTCTTGATGTCGACAAACTGTTCTGGCAAGTTATTGCTGCCTTGTTCCGTCCTGATCACTCGTTCGATAAGGCTGTGCTCTTGTACTCCCCTACCGGATCGAATGGTAAGGGCACCTTCGTTGAGCTACTGCGAAACCTCGTGGGAGCTGAGCGAGTTGCGACGCTTTCAATAGCTGATTTTAGTAAACCGTTTCTTCCTGAGGAGTTGCGTAGTGCTTTTTGCGTTCTCTCGGATGAGAACGAGGTTGGCTATTACCTAAAGGAAGCTGGGGCGTTCAAGGCGTGGGTCACTCACGACTGGACTCGCTTCAACGTTAAGTACGGCTCAATGACAAGTATCAAGGGACGTGGCTTGTGTGTGTTCTGTGCCAACGAGCTACCGTCCTCAAAGGACAAGTCTGAGTCGCTCTATCGCCGCTTCATTCCCATTCCGTTCCTCATGCGTTATGTTGGCGCGGATGAGAACAAGGCGATCAAGAACGACTATGTGAAGCAGCCTGAGGTTCTTGAGTACGTCGCGAACAAGGCTCTGATGATGGACCTGTTCGATTCGTTTATTGAGCCTGCTGTATGCAAGGAGTTGCTCGACCAGATCCGTGTTGAGAACGATCCGGTTCTTCAGTTTACTGAGGAGTTCTTGCCCCAGTTCAAGTGGGATCTGCTTCCGTGGAAGTTCTCGTTCAGGCTTTACTCCGCGTGGATGCGCAAGGAGGTTCCCTCTGGGCATCCTGTGGGCAGTAGAGAGTTCATCAAGCGCATGACCGACTACGTGGACAAGAACCCCTCGTGTGGATGGTTCGTCCCTCGTGGTGCGGACGGTAATCAGAAGGCTATGAGCACGCAAAATCGAATCGTCGGTGATGAGCCACTGGCTGTTGAATACGATCTCCACGAGTGGATGGATATTCAGCCAGCGGGAGGCTCTATGCGCAAGATCGGTATTCCTCACAACATCCCGATTAATGCACGGGGTCTTATGCGAGCAGGCACTTCACCTACTGACGACGAGGACAGTTATTCGTCGTTTGACCCGTTCCAAAACACAAACGAAAAGGAGGACATGAATCATGTCGAATCTTGATAAGGAAATTGAAGCAGCTCGTGCAAGAGTCGAGCGTCTGAAGGAGAAGAAGCGCGTTGCTGAAGCGAAGGAACGTGCGCGTCTTGCAGAGGCGATTTTGAGTGTTCTTGACGAGATCAAGAACAACGAAAATGAGAACGCCGAGCAGGTGAGCGTTCGCACGCTCATCGAACGAGCGCAAGCGAAGATTGATGCCCAAAACGCGAAGCGTAAGCGTGCTGCTGTTAAGGCAGCCGCGCGTCGCCGTGAGGCGAACAGCGGAGCGACGAATGAGTCAGGTTCTCAGCCCGTTTGGGGTGGAGAACAATGATGAATGTCGTCGTGAACGCGAGGGGGGTTTCCAAAGGGGGCGGGACGCCACCCTTTGGCCAGCACGGACTGTCGTCAGACAGACCGTCTGCTGGCCGACAGGCGGTACCACGGTTTAGCTCGACTCAGAATGAGGTGAGCGTTAAGAGTACGCCTGTCCAACCGGAGGTCACCACAACGAACGAGGTCGAAGACCAAGTTCGAGGTGGTGACCGGAGGATCGCGAGGCGTAAGTCTCGCGAGTCGCGTGTGACTGTCAGGTTCTCTGAAAGAGAAGCTGCACAGCTCACTCGCGTTGCTAATCGCCACGGACTCAGTGAGTCTGGGGCGATTCGGGCCGCCGTCGATTATCTCGACGGCGCGCCCGCGCCGAAGGTGGTCAATCGTAACGTGTTGCGATTTACCGCTGAGGTCAACGCCGTAGGCGTCAACGTTAACCAGATCGCCCGGCAAGGGTGGGCTGGTATTGAGCCAGACGTCGACGAGCTGAGGCGTGTGATTGCGGAACTCCTCGCGATAGTGAAGGAGTTGAGCGCATGAGTATTACGAAGCAGACAACAACGGTGCGAGCAGCAGCGGCGATCATGTATGCGCACTACGGGAAACCTGCTGACGTGAAGCATTCACGTGCGGCTGCATGGCGTTCGGACTTTCGTAACGCGTACGACGCGATTGCTTCCATCGAGTCGATGTTGAAGGGCACGGGTCGTAAGAACCAGGCACTCATGGTGATTCAGTCGTTCTCAAAGGACGAGCTTGATCCTCATGATCCGATGACGCCGATGATCGTTGCTGATGCTGCCTACGCGCTTGCGAAAGAGGTTGCACCGAACTCACCGTGCGATGTCGTTGTGCACCTCGACAGCGACGGTGGTAATCCCCACGCGCATATCACAATCGCGAACGTGGATCTCGTGACGGGGAAAGCAGCGAGGGAGAACGGTCTTGTTCATTGGGTCTTGAAAAAGGCTAACGACAAGATCATGCGAGAGATGGGCTTGCGGGTCTTGGAGCCTCATGAACTCGCTCATGACGTGAACAGATCGCGTTCCGGTAAGAGCGCTGAGGGTTTGACTGTTGATCAGCTCGATAAGAGCACGTGGAGAGAGTTTCTCGCTGATCGTGTTGATGAGGCGCTGGCTGATTCTCGCTCGGTGGATTTCGACTCGTTGCGCGCTGTTGCACGCGAACTCGGCGTGAGTATTGAGAAGAAGACCAGCGCAAAGAGCGAGGCTGAGGGTCGTGATCCGAGCGTCACGTATGCCCTCGTTGATGACAATGGCGAGGTGCGCAGGTTCGGTCGCTCGAAGGCCGCGTGCACGGCTCGCAAGCTCGGTACTGATTACCAGTGGGGCACTCTCCACGACACGATGAATGAACGCATTATGCGAGAACAGGAGATAGAAGATGTCCAGGGCTATGGAGAAGATGGAAAGCAGCTCGATGCAGCGCTCGCAGAACTCAGAGCAGCCGACGAAGATCGAGGAGTTACTCCAGGTCTTGATTACTACGTTGACCTCGCAGAGCGAGCGAATAAAGAAGATCGAGGAGGCGCAGGTGAGCCTAATGCTCGTGTTGACCTCCAAGACTTCGACTTCGGAAGCCTCAGAAGCCGACTCGCTGACGAACGACATCAACGCGATCAAGAAGACGCTGAACGAGCAGAGCGAGACGCTGAGCGAGCTCGGGAAGACCGTGAGCGACAAGCGCATCTTGAAGCTGAGCGACGGCTCCAGCGTGAGCGCCTCCGAGTTGCAAGCACACTCGATGATGAAGCAGATCAAAGAGCAGATGACGGAGACGACTACGGCCTTGGGTGAGCTTAAGAAAACCGTTGGCAACGGCAGGACTGTGCGTGTCGATATGAGCAAACTCAGTGAGTACGCCGTCGGGGTGCTCGATGAGCGGCTTTCTGTGGCGGTGGAGGAGCGCGTTCAGCGCATTGAGAGCACTCTCGATGGGTATGAGCAGCGCGTTGCTGATATTGGCGCTCAGAAGGTCGCTGAAACCGCTCAGAAGGTCGCTGAGGTCTCAGACAAGGCTGACAAGGTGTTTGCGTCCCTAGAGCGCAATGAGCGCCGTCTAGAGGATCTGGAGGGGCGTATACCGTGGACGACGGTCGGAAAAGTTGCCCTTGCAGTGCTACCGCTATTCGCTTCGCTTTTGCTCGTGGGTGGCCTCGTGTGGGGGTTTGGGAGCATGTTCGGTATTGGCCCGCTCTTTGGCTGGGCATGGGGCTTGTTCACAACAGCCTCGTTGTGGTGGCAGAAGATGTTGATTGCACTGGGGACACTTGGTGCTGCTGCGCTGTTTGTCTGGGTAGTCCTGCGGGTGAGCCGATGGGTCTACGAGGAACTCAGGTGAGGAAGGAGGTGAGAAGGATGGTGAAACCTGTGATTGGAACGGGCATCAAACTGGGCAAGCCTCGCGTCGAGGTCGATCACTCTCGGCCGATCAACATGAACGCTGAGCGGTTCGATGGAACGATGCGTGAAGGTGAGAGCGGCTCTGAGCATCAGCGCCGCGTCCTCGGTCAGATCAAGAGCTCAAAGGGCGAGGATGAACCCAGGCTGTGAGGGAAGAATGTATCCCCGGCCACCTCATCGGTGACCGGGGATACATTCTATCTAGGCAAAGATGGCGCTTTGTTGACCAAAGAAAGGCCAACGGAAGACCGGGAATAAGCATTCACAGAATCAGGGCTCTTTCACGCTCTTTTCCCGGCCACGAAAGCAACGTAAGTCAGTTGGTGGCGTCGCCAGAACGCCTTAGTGTCTATCCGAAATGCACAGGCGCTTGCCGAGCGCCTTGGCGACCTTTTCCAGCGTCCCGGTGGAGATGTTGACGCCAGTCTCGACACGAGCAATAGTCGGACGTGAGACCTGGGCACGGTTGGCCAGCTCGGTCTGACTCCAGCCGAGGGCACGGCGAGCGACGCGGATGTCCTGACCAACACCGAGCGCTGAATTCGGTTCACGACTCATGACAGGCTCCCAACGACGGGGGCAATGGCACGCTCAGCACGCACGCGCAGGGCGCGCCCATAGGCACTCATGCCCTCCCAGTCGACAACATCTTCACCTGACGCATTTGTCACGACGGGAACCATGATCTCTTGTGCTGCTAGTCGTCGCTGATTGGGTTTGTACCCAAAGCTGTACTTCGGGAAGCACTGGTAGGTGATGCAAGACGAGAGCAGGAGGAGGGCATCGCCCGGAATGTTGTTTTCAAGCGGTTCAAGTACGGTTACGTCTGAGGAAGCGCTGAATGGCATTGGCTGGTAGGTGCAGTATCCTGCCCCTCCATCGCCGTTGTTGACGATAGCCAAGCGCCCACCAGGGAACGTCGGATCATCATTAACGTAGCCGACAACACTGTTTCTCCGCGCAGCAGCACCGATATACATCGTTCTCCCTCCTGTCACTCGTTTGCCGACTGCTCCTCGGTAGAACCGAAAGAGAGCGTCGAGTCGGATAGGTGCGAACCGGAGTTCCGGGAGGGTGTCGTCGTCACTGCTGCGAGTCTCGCGAGCGCTGTGTGTGTGTGTGTGATGACCTGATCAAGCAGTTCTGCACCGAGACGGTCCATACCATCCCAGTCGGCTTCGATAGTGCCGTCAGCGTTGGTGAGAGCAGGAACCATAATGCGGGTCGCCTGAAGGCGCGCGATGGACGCCCCGTTCCCCCACTGGAACTTCGACATCTGTTCTCGCAAGATGGCGACAAGCACGAGTGCATTGCCTGATGTCAGCCGTCGATGCCGTAGCACCTGGATTTCTTTGCTCGTGTAGAAGGCGACCGGCTGGTAGAACACGGTCGAGGTAGAGACGCCGATCGAGATTGCGTTACCTGCGTTTGGCGCATCGTAGGACTGAGGTGGCAGGAAAGCTACAATGCCATTGCTTCCGCCCGACCTTGCGACGTAGGGCGAAATAGGTGAGCCATGACGCTCTGCCTTGGCTAGGTCGAACCACTTGCCTGCCGGTTTCATCGAGTCAAAGACATCGGTGATGAACATCGGCTGAAAGTCTAGGGTTTCGAGGACGCTCATTCGCCGCCCTCCTCGTCACTGGTGACGCTCATAGACGGCGTGATGAGGTCGCCGAGCCCGTGGGCGTGCATATCAACCTGCCAAGACACGTAGTCGGCAACCGTGCTCATGAAGTCCTCGTAGGTCGGTGGCACGTCGTTGAAGTAGAAGTAACTGTGCTGCCACTCGTCAGCCGGAGTCACCTCAGTACGCACAATGAAATGGGTGTCATCTGGCACACCATCATTGAGAACTGAGAGCAAGTGTTTGCGCCGGTCCTCTGCTCGCCCGTCGTCAATGAGACCCACATGCTGCCGCACCTTGTAGCCGTCATCCTTGAAGTCAATGAATGCCGCCTTCTTGTCCTTCGAGTGAGGTACACCCGCAGTGAAGAGAGCAATCACTACGTGAGTACCCACTCCGTGAAAAGTATCGGGATTCATTGTGAGCACAGCATCAAGGGTGTGCTTCTTCATGATTTGAGCCTTGAGAGCTTTGTCTTCCTTCGTCTTACCGACCATCGCTGACTGCGGGACAATCGCTGCTAAACGACCTCGGACTTCGAGAAGATCAAGTGCGTAACTGATAAATGACAGCTCCGACAGGTGCCGGGTGGTCTTGTCTTTCGACTGGGAGTAGGGCGGATTCATCAAGACCTTAGTGAATCCTTCAAGACGACCTGGACGCTCAGGATCGGCTGGGAAGAAGCCTTCATGCGTAACATCAAAAATCGAATTGCGCTGGAAGTTAGCCTTTCCATCCCCCCGAAGGATCATGTTTGTCGTACCGACGGCAAACAATTTCTCCTGCAATTCAACGCCATGAAGTTGAAAGCGTTTGATTTCATTCAACTTTTCTACCAGACGATCTGGAGAATCTTTAAAGCGCCGCTCCGCATCATGGAACATACGCCGCATAGCTGCAATAAGGAAAGACGCAGAACCAGCGGTAGGATCAAGCACCACATCATCGCAGTTCACATCGATGAGCGCGCTCATGAGGTCGGTAATGTGATGTGGTGTCAACACAATACCTAGAGAGTTACCATCCGAGCCACCATATTTAACAAACTCACCGTAGAAATTACCCAACACGTCAAAAGCTGAATAGGCTGGGTCGGACACGACCTTAAACACGTCTCTATCCAGAGTTTCTACAAAGTGCCGTACCGGCGTCTTACCTAGATCGTTGTTACGCTGATTGAGCAGGACATGACGCTGGATGAACTTGAAGCGATCAAGCATGATGCCAATCTTCTGTTTCGGACCAAGATCAGCTTCGTCACTCTCTAGATATTCCTGGGCAGCTCTATAGACCTTTTCGCCGTCCCTGTATCCTTTGCGATTGTCACCCGTAAGGTCTTCAACCAGTTCAGGTCGGTACTTGAGCGCCAGGAGAATAGCGGAAACCAAGGTTGCTTTGTGCTCATTTTCCAGGGAAGCATAGTTACGCATACCTTCGTGGAGTTCTGCTGCGACCTTACGGATCTCCCGAACGTTCTTTTCCTCTTGCGGAAGTTCACCAAGCACCGCTACTCGATAAAACTCGTCGATAGCCTCCGGAGCAAAGCTTGTAAAGGTATCAATCTGGCTATCGAGAACCTTCGGTGCGCGCTGAGGAGCGGAGAAAGCTACTTGAATGACATTGTGCTGCTCACTGCCAGCTACGCCAATGGCGAAAACCTTCTTGCCGGTCCTAGCGGCAAAAGACTCAGCATAGTGGATAGCCCCATTCAATGCGAAGTCTTTTCGAGCAGGGAACTCCAGGTCAACCTCGCCATCATCAGTGAGCTTCACAATCTCATCGGCACGAGGCTTATCTTCGATCACGACGATGAACTCACCGGACTCAACGACAAATTCAGGCTTGCCTCGACCGCCGCCAAGCCCCTTCGAGGCACCCTCCATTGCGTCGTACAGGTACTGAGGAGCGCCATTGAGACTCTGTTCCCAGGGACGACTAAAACCAATATCCCTCAGCATGTCACGAACAAACTGATCGGTACTTTTTTCGTTTCCCATACAATCATCCTTCCACATGTCCGCAATCGGTCAATCTCGGACATGCGCTCGGGCAAGAATGAGACCCCAACCACCGCACGGGTGGCCGGGGTCAGGCTAGAAGTCAGTAGTTCGAGAAGACAAAGACCTCACCATCAGGCGCGTCGGCAACCATGTAGTCGAACTTGAGGTCATGAATCCATGCTTCCCAGTTGAAGTAGCGCTGTGCTTCCTCAGGCCAGTCCTCCATCAGACAGGTGTCCTCAGCCCACTGGGTCGCGTAGTCCTCGAACGAGTCCCAGCAACCGCAATATCTTTCCTCGAAGTCGGACGCGCTCGGCAGGGTATCACCGCTTGCGATGTAGCAGCCGGTCTCCACCCAAGCGAGCAGTGCAGGCCACTGTTCTTCTCCGATCTCATCGAAGACTTCACCCCAAAGCTGTGCTGTATCGGGTGACATTTCGCTGGTTCCTGTGGGGAACCCCTCGTGATCAAAGATCCATAGCTCGTCGTGATATGTGGGGCCAAGGTGTAGGTCTTCAGGTGTTACCTCACCGGCTTCTTCTGCCGGGAACCATCTCCCGTTGAGTATGCCTTCGTTATAGCAGGCTAGACAGCCGATCCAGACCGACGGACGAACAGTAGTTTGAGTAATCATTTCAACCTCCCGAGTAGGCGGAGGTGAGGCCGGGCAGTCCAGCTCGGGTAAGGACGCTCACAAGCGACCCCACCTCCAACAAGCGGCTCGGGGTCGCGTTGCGACCTGCGCTCAGGGGATGAGCGGGAGGAGGGTATTTATCGCTCAGGGGGGATGATCTTTATCGTCCTTGCATGTTCTCGTGGAGTGGGTATGGAGGGTGAGGAGGCCCCTCCCCGGCAGTACAGGTTGTTACGCTAGTTGTTACGCTTGTTACGCCTGCGTTACGCCTATTTTTCGTCAGGCGTAACGCTTTAAACGTTGGTATATCAAGCAAAACTATATGTTGTTACGCTTGTTACGCTTCTTTTCTATAAATTACGCGCGGAAAATTCTCCTTCACCCGTATTTCACCCGTATTTTTCTATATATAGTTTTTTCGGTTTTAGGCGTAACAAGCGTAACAAGGTCAGCTTTTCGTTGAAATACGAGGCGAAACGCTGTTACGCTTGTGCATTTTTAGGCGTAACACAGGCGTAACAAACTCCGTTCAGGCGTAACACAAGTGCTACAAATCCCCCGCCTCCACCCCTTCCCTGAGAACATACGGAGGGTGAGGATGGTCTTACGCCCCGCAGGGGCGTTGGATGATAGTCCTCGATGTTGGGTGATAGCCCCCCTCCCCCACCTCGACGACGGCTATGGGTTCTGACGAAAGGTAGGGAATAACATAGGGATTCAGCTTTATCAGGGCAAAACAAAACCCGGTATCTCAGCGACTTTTCGTTGAGATACCGGGTTTTTCTGGTAGCGGGGACAGGATTTGAACCTGCGACCTCCGGGTTATGAGCCCGGCGAGCTACCGAACTGCTCCACCCCGCGTCGGTGATTAAAACCTTACCACCAGGATCAAGACGCTTCAACCAAAGGGGCCGTGAACTACGTCTCCGCACCACAGCCCCGACCCGCGCCTCATCTCGGAGGCCTCGGGCCGGGGCGACGCTCATCAGTTCGCCAGATCAGCCCCGCTCTACTGGACAGGGTTATCCCTACCCGCGCCAGGCTGCGGGATCCCCCGCGCCAGGCTGCGGGATCCCCGGCGCGGGCGCGGCGCCGACTGCCGGCGGGGTGCCGGCAGCGGGCCACATGCCCTGAGGAGCAACGGGATTCACGCCGAGGGGCGGCACCGCACCACCGGATGCCGGGTATCCACCCTGCAAGGGGGCAGCCACGAACGGGCCACCGACTGGAGCGGCCGCGGGAGTACTCCGACCGGGCACGGCAAGGACGATGGCGGTGACGATACCGGTGCGCACGATCAGCCAGATCAGAACCCCACGCACAACGAGCAAGGGAGCGTACCACTGATCACCAAAGACCGACGGGTCCAGCGTCGGGGGCATGAACAGCCCATACCACTCCCCACCCTGCACGACGGAGAGCACCGGGTCGATGAGCAGGAAGGAGACTAGAACAACGCAGACCAGAACGTAGCGTATGACAATGTTCCGTCCCGCGAGCGCGATCGCGGCCAGCACGATCAACACGGAGTATATGACCACCCACTCATAGAACCAGATGTCCGTAAAACGCAGGAGATAGAGCCTCAGGTCGTCGAAGAAGTAGGGAATGAAAATGTTAACGAGCATGAGCGTCCACACAACCAGCTCAATGCGCAGACACACCCGCACGCGCGTGGAGAGCTGTGGGCGCGCGGGCCGGGCCATCGGGTAGGGTCCCGGCTGTGCCCAAGCTTGCGGTGCGGGTCCCGGCTGTCCCCAAGCTTGCGGTGCGGGTCCCGGCTGTCCCCAAGCTTGCGGTGCGGGTCCCGG
>ERZ1674239.266-NODE-266-length-12593-cov-1.881480_pt1 | contig 12593 bp, 5 predicted proteins | sample MGYA00581208_ERZ1674239 | MGnify/ENA primary metagenome ERZ1674239 (study PRJEB41354, sample SAMEA4873308) | human saliva metagenome | biome: human-associated habitat [ENVO:00009003]; feature: mouth environment [ENVO:08000002]; material: saliva material... | reverse complement strand
ACTATTCGCAGTTGTGGTATCTTTCCAACGTAAATGGCAAATACACCATTAAGAACGCCCTCAACGAACGCTACGTTATCGGGGTGAGTGGCGCAAATCAGAATTATCAAACAGGAACGAAGCAATCTACCTTTGCCTTCAACAGCACAGGAGATGAGTATGCGCCTTCTTTCTACATCAAAGACCAAAGCGGTGTGGTGATGAACATCAACGGAGGTAGCAAAATCGCCTTGTCGTGGTATGAAGAAGATCCTGCATCTAAGTGGTATCTCGTTCCTGCAAAGGTCGACGAAACGAAATTGGCTGAAAAGCGTGGTAATGCCTCTGAACTGAAAACCATTAGCAGCTATGGTTCTAAATATAACGAAGTGCTCGACAAGTTCTTCAATGACAAAGCACGCACAACCCTGAAAGATGAATACGCTTCTCTTTCAGACGAGGCACTCACCAAAGCGCTCAATGAAGCTAATGCAGCCGTCTTTGCTTCTGTGTCTTCAGCACCCAAAGAATTCCCTGCTACTCTCGCCAAGGTGGTGCTCAAGGTGAAGAATAACACTTGGACGCACCGCGAAAAAGAATTCCGTGTCTACGACTACAAACCTTATTCTGATCCCAGTAAGTGGAACGCAGATGAGTTTGTAGGCACTGGCTATGAATTCAGTCCACAAACAGGACCTACAGGTATCAGTGTGGAACGTGGCGAAGCCATCATGCTGTTTGTAGGTGCACAATCACTGAAAGGCAACACTAGTCTTAAGGCTATGGTTTGCCCCGAAATGAACGTGACAGGACCTACTTACAATCTGAAACCTGGCTTCAACTTGCTGGTGGCTGACGAGAAAGGTCATTTGTTTATCGACTACCGCATCACAAGTGTAGGCACACGATTGGCAACCATTCCTTCCATCCCCATTCACATTGAAGGCGGACGTGTCAATGGTTATTTCGACATCACACGCAATCACACCAACAAGGACTTTGAAGACATGGCTAGAACCATCTTCAAAGATCCCATTGTGCACCTGAAGAACAAATGGTATCAATTTAATGTGCATCTCAATGACGTGAAACGCGAACACAATGAATCCCTTGAAGGACTCAGAGGTGGTGCAAACTTTGTTTATGCCGATGGTGTACCAGCGGGTATTCAAGGTGTACTGCAGCGTTGGGACACACTCGTGACAGTGGAACACAACCTTATGGGCATCGACCAATATCTCGATCGCTTCAACTGCATGCTCTCTGCATCAGCATCTTCTAAAGGTAACCCCTACGCCTCTACCTATGGTACATATTACCCTGGCACTGGCGACTACCTCAATCAGAAAAAGTTTACCCAAGGTTGGGAAAACGATGAAGGTGCTCCTATCTGGGTGGTGGCACACGAAACCGGACACATTCACCAAAAAGCCATCAATATGGCGGGTGACACGGAAATGTCTGTGAACTTCTTCTCACAAGTCTACTCTTGGTATCGTGGTAGCAACGTGGGTCGCGGTCGTCCGCTCTCTAACCCCATTGAGTCTTTCCACAAAGGTCAGTTCCGCGATGAATATGAGATTTGGATGCGCTCTCGCTTGTATTTCCAACTCTGGATGTACTATCAATTGCAAGGACATCATCCCAACTTCTTCCCCGAAGTGTTTGCACGTCTGCGCAAAACTCCAATGAGATACTCCACTGACGAAAAGAATCCTATCAGCGGTTTGGAAAACTACTTGCGCTTTGCGATGGTCTGCTCTGACGTAGCCCAAGAAGACTTGAGCGAATTCTTCGATTTCTATGGCTTCTTCAAACCAGTGAAGAACCACAACACGGGTGACTATCACTCCAACTGGTTCACCACCACGCAAGCTGACATTGACAAGGCACTTGCGCACATGAGAAAATACCCTAAGGCTCACCCTGGTATCATCTTCATCGACGAACGTATCGAGAAACTTCCTGCCATCTATCCTGGAGCTCCTAAGGGCGCATTCCGCGTAGCAACTTCTCCTGATGCCACTCCAGCTGATGCGAAAGAGGTAGGTGACGTTGGTTTTGTACGCCACTTCACCAATGACAACGAAGCTCAGACTTACCAAACTAAGATTAGTGGCAACCACATCACTGTGGATCGCCAAAGCGGTAGAGGTGCAGTAGGCTTCAAGGTTTACGACTTGAAAGGTAAGTTGAAACGTGTGTCTAACACCTTCAAATTCGACATCCCTGCAGATCTCGTAAAAGCTGGCTACTTCATGACGATTGCTCACGGTAACGGTAAGGAATCTATAGCACTCGACCCCAATGGCGTGGCTAAGAACTTCGTACCTGAAGACAGAATTCTCACTGGCATCTCTTCTGTCAACGCAGATGAAGACAACAATGCTGCCACTGAAACTTACGACCTCACTGGTCGCAAAGCTGAAAAGGCGCAAAGAGGTGTGGTGATTGAGAATGGTAAGATTGTGATCAAGTAATCACTCATATCCCCCTTATATTGTACAAAGCGCCCTCGCGAATCAACATTTCGCGAGGACGCTTTTCTTTGTGTTCTCTTGAGGTGCTTTTTGCATTCTGCATTGCTTATTGCATTCAGAGCCAAAACAAAAACTCCGAACAACGGTGATGCGCTGTTCGGAGAGAAGGTGTGATGAAGAACTCGACAGGTTCCTATCTTGTAAGAAATACTTTTTATCCGCAGTGGAAGAATTGTTCTACAAGACGCGCCATTTCTTTTGGTTTGTCTTGGAGTTCAGCACGCAAGGTGAGGTCGCTGTAATTGCGAAGTTCTTGTGCAATACCGTCAATCATGGCTGGCGAGAACACGTTTTGGGCTTCATAGACAGCGCGCTGTGCAAGAAGGCGGTCGGCAGAAGCCACACAACTATCTGGCAAAGTGGCAAGACCTTGCAGACGATCTGCATGTTCCGCAGCGTGGATGTTTACATCAACATAAGTCTGTTCCGCAACTTCGAGTGCATTGGGCATTTCAAAACCGTGTCGAGCAGCAACGCAGATGCCTGCAAGGAGTTGATAAACATCGGCAGAACCATCTCCATTTCTGATTTCCACCGTTTGTTTGAGAGACGTATCAACATTTTGCTGTGGTTCCAGCGGATTTGCCAAATGGCACATATCTGTTTTCGCAGTCCATCCGAGTGGTACGCGAATGAGCACAGAACGGTTGCGGTCGCCCCAACATACATTGGTAGGTGCTTCTTGATGTGGCACAAGACGGAAATAGGACGTAGGATTCTTGTTGCCAAAGGCTGTGAGACTGGGGGCTAGATCAATTAAACCAGCAATCATGCGGCGTGCATCGCTACTCAATTTGCCGCTAGTATCGAGCATCTTGTTGACGCCATTTTGCATGATGCGCATGTGGATGTGAAGTCCCGAGCCCGCCTTCCCGGTGGTGATTTTGGGAGCAAAGGTAACATTAAGTCCTTCTTGATAAGCAAGATTGCGAATGATCCACTTGGCAACAACTAGTTGGTCGGCAGCTTGACACACGGGAACGGGCAAGAATTCGATTTCTCCTTGTTCATAGACCAAATCGTCTTGCACAAAATTACCGACTTCGGAGTGACCATATTTGATTTGACCACCAGCACGGGCAATGTAGTCCATGCACTTCACACGGAAATCATTGGTTTTGGCGAAGGGTGCAGACTCGTGATACGCACGTTGGTCTACAGCCGGATACCGTTCTTCGTTGGGCTTAATGACGTAGTATTCCAATTCTCCCATCGCTTCAAAATCCATACCCGTGGTTTCTTTGAAAGCGCGAGCGGCTTTGATGAGCGTTTGTTCGGGAGAAGAAGAAAGGGGCTGTCCATCTTTGTCGAAATAGGAACAGAGCAAGCAGAGTGTTGGGATTTCTGCAAAGGGATCCACAAAGGCGGTGGAGAAACGTGGCACGACATAGAGATCGCTACTTCCAGCTTCGATGAAACGGAAAAGGCTGGAGCCGTCTACACGCTCACCGCAGGTGAGCACAGTGTCGAGATAGTGGTAGTCGGTGATGACGAAATTGAGCGTTTTGAGGCGTCCATCTCCTGCGGTGTAGAGGAAATTGAGCATTCTGATGCCATTCTCAGCAACAAAACGAAGAATGTCTGCCTTTGTGAATGCACTTGTTGGCTTCTGAAGATAAGCCACCAAAGCATTTGCATTATAAAAGGGTGCTGTCGTTTTTGACATGGTAGTGATATTTAGGTGAATGTTCTGTTTTGCAATGATTGCAACATTAGTTTGTGACTACGAATATAGGGATAAATCCGAAAAAAAACAATGTTTCTTGACTTTTTCTCCTAAAAAAGCGAGATACACGGCATGTGTACCTCGCTAAGAAAGAAGAGCATGTCTAAAAAGTTAGGACTGAGTAGTAGGACTCACGATGTAATCGAGCACCTTTACTGCGGCTTCTACACTCGGCACCAGCTTGATACGAAGGAAGCGTTTGCCTTTCTTTTCACCCAGTTCGCATCGACGCATCTGCGCAGGGTTCGTAGCGAAGTCAAGCACTCGCTGGAACACTTGACTTTTATAGAAAGGACTCTCGGCATTCGCCACAAAATAGAGGGTCATGCTGCCGGCTTTGAGCACCAAACGCTCAGCACCACATCGACGACCTAAGCGACGCAAGGGCACCACGCGAAGGAGTTCTTCGGCTTCGTCAGGAAGAGCACCAAAACGGTCTTGCAGTCGTTTACGGAAAGCGGTGATTTCGTCATCTGTGGCAAGTCCATCTAGTTCACGATAGAGCAGCATGCGCTCACTGGCTCCTGGCACATAAGTTTCGGGGAAATAGGCACGGAGATCGCAATCCACGTTACACTCAGCCACAAAACTATCACCAAGCTCCGCAGAATTTTGTTGTGCAAGTTCTTCAGCAAACAAATCTCCAAACTCTTCATTTTTGAGTTCTGCCACGGCTTCAGCAAGTATCTTTTGGTAGGTTTCATAACCCAAGTCAGCCACAAAACCACTTTGTTCCGCACCGAGGAGATTTCCAGCTCCGCGAATGTCGAGATCTTGCATAGCGATGTGGATACCGCTGCCCAAATCGGAGAAATTCTCGATGGCTTGCAGACGACGTCGGCTGTCATCGGGCAATAAACTCAAAGGTGGTGCCATGAGGTAGCAGAACGCCTTGCGACTGCCGCGCCCTACTCTACCACGCATCTGGTGGAGGTCAGAGAGACCGAAGTGGTGCGCATTGTCAATGAGGATGGTGTTGGCGTTAGGTACGTCTATTCCGTTCTCAATGATGGTTGTTGAAAGTAGGACATCATATTCATGATTCACGAAGTCCACTATCACCTGCTCCAACTTCGAGGGTTCCATCTGCCCATGTCCCACCACCACTCTAGCATCGGGCACGTGCTTGCGAATGAGCGACTCGATATTGCTCAATGAAGAAATGCGATGCGTCACGATATATACCTGTCCATTTCGGCTCAGTTCAAAGTTGATGGCATCAGCAATTATTTCGTGACCGAAGGTGTGAATCTCCGTCTGAATGGGATGTCGGCTGGGCGGAGGTGTGTTAATCACGCTCAGATCACGTGCTCCCATGAGCGAAAATTGGAGGGTTCGCGGAATCGGTGTGGCAGACATGGTAAGGGTGTCGACATTCACCTTGAGTTGTCGCAGTTTCTCCTTGACACTCACACCAAATTTCTGTTCTTCGTCGATGATGAGCAGTCCAAGGTCTTTGAATTTCACCGATTTTCCGATAAGTTTGTGCGTACCCACCACGATATCAATCTTTCCTTCTGCCAAGTCCTTGAGCAAAGCCTTCGTTTGGGCTGGGGTGCGAGCGCGAGAGAGATAGTCCACTCTCACGGGAAAATCCTTCAAACGCTTGACAAAGGTCTTGTAATGCTGGAGTGCCAACACGGTGGTAGGCACCATCACTGCCACTTGCTTGCTGTCGGCAGCGGCTTTGAAGGCAGCACGCACGGCTATTTCCGTCTTTCCAAAGCCCACATCACCACAGACCAAACGGTCCATGGGACGCGGACGCTCCATGTCAGCCTTCACCTGCTGCGTCACCTTTAGTTGATCGGGCGTATCTTCATAGGGGAACGAACCTTCTAGTTCGTGCTGCATAAATCCATCGGGAGAGAAAGCAAAACCTTGCTCTTGTCGGCGACGACTGTAGAGCAAAATCAAGTCGCGCGCTATGTCTTTGAGCTTCTCCTTCGTGCGACCCTTGAGCTTTTCCCAAGCTCCCGTGCCCAAACTAGAGAGACGAGGAGGTTCACCTTCCTTGCCTTTGTATTTCGACACCTTGTGGAGGGCATGAATCGACACGAAGATGGCATCCCCCTTTTGATACGTGATTTTGATGACCTCCTGCATCGCCCCATCAGCTCCAGGGATGCGCACCAAACCTGCGAATTGCCCGACACCATGATCCACGTGCACCACATAGTCTCCAGGTTCAAACAGCATGATTTCCTTGAGTGTCAAGGCAATCTTCGCATTGCGCGCATGATCTGAACGGAGCGAATATTTGTGGAAACGGTCGAAAATCTGGTGATCTGTGAAGAGTGCAATCTTTCCTGTTTCGTCTTCAAAACCGGCATGGAGCGTCAGGTGCACTGGTGTGAAGAGTTTTGGGAAATGCTCCGTCACTTCGTCTGCAACTGCTGCCCGCTGTAGCTGCCATCGCAGCCGTTAAAGGTTTGCGCGTGCGTAGTTGAAGTTCAGACAGAATGTCTTGCAATCGCTCATTCTGTTTGTCGCTATCAGCCAATACATACGTGTGTATTCCCTCCGCTGCATGACGCTCAAATTGCTCCAATACGAGGTCGAAATTCTTGTGAAATAAGGGCTGGGCACGGGTATGAAATCCCACCTTCACCCATTTCTTGGAGAGAGCTTCTTCCGTAGCTTTGTTGGTATTGCTCGCGATGACCCACTGTGGCAAAACATCGAAGGCGCGCAATAGGGCATCTCCCTTCACAAGTTGATGAGCTGCGGAGAAACGTTCGTGCACTTCAGCTAGCTCCATCTCGGAAGTCGCCGCTTGTTCTGCCACCGCTTGTTGGGCGAAGCCTTCTTCAAAGATGCGATTAACGACCTCTCCCACAAAAGGCAAGTCTTTAGCCACAATGGTGGTGTGTGGTGGCAAATAGTCAGTGATGGGCACAAGACTTCCGACAGCGGTCTCCGACTCCACATCGGGCACAATACTGATGGTGCTACACACCTCTTGCGAAAGCTGCGTTTGCACCTCAAAGGTGCGGATACTTTCAATGTCGTCCCCAAAGAAGTCTACACGGAAAGGATATTCGGAAGCGAAACTGAAGATGTCGAGAATCGAACCACGGAGGGCATATTCTCCAGGTTCGTAGACATAATCACGGCGTTTGAAGCCTAATTCTTCCAACGCCTTGACAAAGACCGTGACATCTTGCTCTTGCCCCACGCTTAGGGTGAGCGTTTGTTCGTCCATAGCCTTGGGCGAAGCCACCTTTTCTGCCAAAGCAGCTGGGAAGGTGACGACAAATAGAGCTAAGTTTTTGTCCGTTTTATCCGACTTCGCCATCAAGCGAGTGAGCTTTGACAACACATCTGTGCGAAGAATCTCGTTGGCAGCATCGCGATGTCCGTATTTCACGGCACGACGATAAGACGAGGGAAGGAAGAGCACAGCGGCATCGCCCAAGAGTTGTCGCAAATCATTGTAGAAATATCCAGCTTCTTCCTCATCGTTCATCACCACCACATAGAGTCCTTGCGCTTCCTGCGCAGTGGCAGCAAGCATGACGGAGGCAGCAGAGCCCTGCAGTCCGTCGAGAAAGACAAGGGGACTCTGTTCCGTCCAACAGCGCTCCAGAGCTTTCACGCCAGGATGATGTTGAAAAAGCTGAATCAATTCAGAGAGTTGCATAAAGAAATAGGCATATAGCGCAACGGAGTCGAGAGGTTATCACTCTCAACTCCGTTAAACCCAAATTGGTCATTAGACCGTAAAAGCGTTACTGGTAATGGAAAAGATTACTTCCTGTCATATTTTATTTTCTTGTTGGCATCTCGTTTCTCGTTCGTTCTTAACGTAGCCCGCTACGCCTTCAAACTAACAACAAGCCATCTGCTCAACAAACCAACAAAATCTGTTCAGGATCTAATGACCGATTTGGGTTAAATAAATAAGAAGTCTGTGTCTATGCACAGTGTCTTCGTTTAGAACTTGTAGCGGTTGTCCTCCACCTCAGCATTTTGACGGAGCACTTGGAAGGTAGATTGACCTAATTGTTGCATCATAGCTTGTTGTTGCTGTTGCATCACGGTCTTAGCGTCAAACTTCTGAGTAGAGATATTCTTGCGATCAGTGATGCGAGCGATGTAAGCACCAGCAGCACCCAGCACGAGAGGAGTGGTAGCACCCTTCTTAGCAGCGGTGATAGCGCCAGTGAGCGCAGGGTCAGGTACACTTACTGCAGCCACGTTAGCAAGTCCTGCAAAGGTGACATTTTCGAGGTTCTCCACGATAGCACCCTTCGCTTTTGCTTGAGCGATGGTCTTCACACCAGCATACTTTTGGGCAGCAATGGCAGCTTTCTTCTCACTCTTCACGAGGGCAGTGAGATAGTCTTTTACTTGCTTGTCGTCCCAAGCGTAGTAACCTTCGTCGTTCACCTTAGCAAGCCCAACAACAAGGAGGTGGTTGTTGGCTTCACCCACTTGGTAAAGACCAGAGATTTCACCTACCTTAGCTTCGTCGAACACCCACTTCACGGCAACCTTAGAACCACGAACACCAGGATTGTACATGCCATCGGCACCGATGTTGCGGTCAGAAGTTTGGAAGTTAGTTTGTTCCACCACGCGGTAACCTTCCTTAGCTGCATTCTTTTCGAGATCTGCGAGGGTGCGGTTAGCAGCGAGGAAACGATTCATCTTGCTCACAGCAGCATCGTAGGTAGCTCTAGAGAAGTCTACAGGCACCTTCACCACTGCAGCGTTGTACTTTGTCTTCATGGCCTTGCGGTCGAGCACTTGTACAAGCACCTTCATACCTTGCATTTCCATGATGGTGAACTGCTTGAGGGGAGAGCTGAGTAAAGTTTGCACAAACTTGAGGTTTTCACCAGCCAACTGAGGACTTTCAAATTGTTGAGGAGTCACCCACATAGAATCGCTAGGCACACCAGCCTTCTTGGCAACTTCAGCCACGCTAGCACCTCCGTTGAGCGCCTTGAGCATAGAGTCAGCACGAGTGGCAGATGCAGCAGCGTCTGCAGCTTGTGCAGGAATCACACGATACAAGATGGAGTCGGGAGACTGCGTCTTTGCCACAAGTTTCACGATGTTCATCGTGTTGTCTTGTGCATTGTATTGAGGTGCATTCAACTGACCAGGAGCCATCTTGTCCAACTCTGCCTTTACGTCAGTAGGGAAGAGGTTTTCAGAGAGGGGCAAATTGACATAGTGCATCACACTCTTTGACGCATTGACGAGCGCAGCGAGGTCGCCACCAGCTTGCAACTTTTCATAGAGTGCTTGCATGTCACCTTCGAGTGCCTTACGGTCAGCTTCGCTAGCCATCACTTCTACGTCGATGTATTTGATGTCGCGAGATTCACCTTCGAGACGGAAGAGATTTTTGCGAGCCTTGTAGGCAGTCTTCAAATCTTCGTCAGTCACTTTAACTTCCTTGTCGGAAATGGCGCGTAGCATCATATTGCATCTTTGCAGCTACGGGGTTTGAAGTGAAAGATGTCATGAAGAGCGTTTGGTACTTGTTCATCAACAATTCCTGACGCAACTGCTTTTGGGTGTATGCCCAGAGCTTGTTGATCATTGCCACTTGCTCTGCCATTTCAGGATTCGCTTGTTGGCCCTGCATAGACTTAGCTTGTTTCAAAAACTCTTGCAAAGCAGTGTAGTCGAAACGTCCAGTTTGTCCCATGAACATTGGCACATTTTGGAAAGCTTGAGCAGTACCTTCTTTAATCGCTTGCTCCACTTCTTTATCTGTCACCTCAAGACCGAGCTTATCAGCTTCGTGCTTCACGAGTTGGAATTGGACATATTGCTGCCAAACCATATCACGCACTTGATCTTGTTGCTCATCGGTGAGGTTACCACCAGAGCGAAGTTTTGCTGCCTCGCTAGCTTCATTGACCATTTCATAGAAGTCCTGTTGCGAAAGGCTTTTGCCATACACAGAACCAGCGTTGTTGCTGGAATTTCTCAGCACAGACAAGGTGTTTTGGTCGAGCACCATGGTGAGGATGAAAAGAAACATGCCCACACCCATGAGACCAATGATCCATGAACTGCTTCTGATTTTTTGTAATGCTGCCATTATCTATTTTGTTTATTGTTTTTATTCTCAATACGTTAGTACTTCCTTTAGCGAAAAGGGTACAGATTTGGCGACAAAGTTACACAAAAAACCTCAAATAGCGGTGGATTGTGTCTAAAAATAATGTTGTCACTTAGAGTTTTGCACCTATTCTGGGGGTAACTTGGGGATGAAACAGCGCCAAAGATGTTGTTTGCAATGCAGCTAACGCAATTCCATCAACTCAGAAGGCACTGTTCGGCGGAGCACTTCGACCGTGGGTTTAGCCTCAAAAGGGAGTGTTGCAATGGCTTCGCGCACTGTGGCAGCCGCCGTGTCGGGATGGTTGTTTTCTGCACTGAGATGGCACAACCAGATGCGCTGAGTCACGGGTGTAAGATGCGTGCGTAGAGCAGCCGCAGTGAGCACATTTGCCAAGTGTCCGCGTCCATTCGAGATGCGATCCTGAAGATATTTGGGATAAGGACCATTTGCCAACATGTCGGTGTCGTAGTTGGCTTCGATGATCAGATATTTTGCGCGCTTCACATAGGGAATCATATCGTCGGTGAACTGCCCGGCGTCGGTGATGAGACAGAAGGTGGGCAAGGCTGTTGGAGCATCTTGAGAATTTTCTCCTACATTTTCGGAAAAATCTCCAACGTTTTTGGAAAAATCTCCCACGTTTTTTGGAAAATCTCCCACGTTTTTTGGAGAATCTCCGATGTTTTTGGGAGGCTCTCCGATGCTGATGGGAGCGGTATCGACGCTGCCGAACAAACTGCCAAATATCTTGTCCTCCTCTGGTTCAGCCTGAATGAGTTCGATGAAATAGCCATTATTATCACTCGAATCGTGAGGCACGGCAAAGGGAGTGATGCGGAAATTGCCCACTTCAAAAGGAGTGTTAAGTTCGGTGAGTTCCCTCAATTCTGCAGGAATCTTTTTGGTCATAAATCGGTTGCGATCGATGCCCTCATGCACACGCTGCGACGCATAGACAGGCGTGCGATAGGTAATAGCCATCGGTCCCACCGCCTTGATGTGGTCGGTGTGATCGTGTGTGACAATGATGGCAGCAATCTTGGGAATGGTGAGCCCATAATTGCTCATATAGCGTTTGAAAGCACGAATGCCAATGCCCAAATCAATGAGTATGGCTGTGCCACGTGATTCCAGATAATAACAGTTGCCGGAGCTTCCGCTACCGAAGCAGATAAATTTCATAGAGTGTTTCTGAACAAGATGATTTCAATGAGAAGAGATTGTCGCAGTCGCTTCATGCAGCTAGTTTCGTCTCCGCGATACGATCTGCCAATCGGTCGAAACTCTTCTGTAGATTAGCCCCCACTTTCCCCACGGACTATAACACAGGAGGCAGAAGAAGAGTGGTAGAAGTAGAGGGCAAAGGGAAAATGTCGCACTAGAAGGGCAAGCCTACAGCAAAGTGGAGGGCTAAGTCGCGCGACAACTTGGGGGAGAAAATGGGATAATGTCCGCTTCCGCTGGTCACGGCGGGATTGACGGCTTTCATCCCTCCATCCAAACGAAGGATGAAATAGTTGAGGTTTAATCTCAAGCCCAATCCATACGACACAGCAATCTGACGATAGAAGTTTTTGAAGTGGAATTGTCCATCGCTCATGCCGGCATGACCGCTCGTGTTCCACACATTGCCAGCATCGACAAAGGCAGCGCCTTCAAACTTCCAGAAGAGAGCTGCACGATATTCCACAGAGAGATCCAACTTCAAGTTACCAGTTTGGTTGATAAAATCAATGTTGCCATCGCGTCCCACATAACCACCAGGTCCTAAGGTGCGCACATTCCAGCCACGCACAGAGTTGGCACCACCAGAAAAATAGCGTTTTTCGTAGGGAATGATGGAGGAATTACCATAGGGGATGGCGACTCCAAAAGCCGCATGCGTCGCGAGCGAACTGGCTTCAGTGAGGCGGAACGACTTGGAATAGTCGAAGTCTAACTTCACATATTGCGAGAAAGGGATGTCCAGAATCGCATAGTCGTTATTGGCATTGCGGCGCATCTGGAGCACCTTTGCTATACCATAGAGCAAATTGCCCGCAGTTTCGATATTTGCCTTGATTTGATAGCCATTGGTTTGATTGAGCGAACCGCCATTTCGTCCGCGCAACGAATTGTAGACGATGCCGTAAGCGGAGCGCATGATGAACAAATTTTCATACGAATTGCGCAAGACGGCATAACGGGGATTGTCGCCTTCAAGATACTCTTTGCGGAAGGTGGCAGAAATCCAAGGCATGAAGACATAGTTGAGCGAAAC
>ERZ1674239.265-NODE-265-length-12611-cov-2.519274_pt1 | contig 12611 bp, 9 predicted proteins | sample MGYA00581208_ERZ1674239 | MGnify/ENA primary metagenome ERZ1674239 (study PRJEB41354, sample SAMEA4873308) | human saliva metagenome | biome: human-associated habitat [ENVO:00009003]; feature: mouth environment [ENVO:08000002]; material: saliva material... | reverse complement strand
AAACAGATAAAGAAACAAAAACCAGAAAAGAGATATCGTGATTATTACAATAGACTTGTACAAACTATTTTGACTTTTGCTCCCAAAAAGCATAACGCCATTATTAGGGGTATTGAAAAGCTTTATGAAGATCAGGTATTTATCTTGAAAGAAGGTGCGATAGAAACCTATGTCCCACTTGAAAGAAAAGGTCTTTCTTATATGGCATATTTTTGTAATACATATTTTTATGATTGGCTTTTAGATGAACATTTTGCCTCTCAGAGAAAAGAATTAAATCAGATTATGAAAATTATTTTTACCTCTTCACTCTAATAGCTCGCATCCCTCACTTTCTCTTCCCTTTCGGTAAACCTCATAATTTCTTTCTCAAAATGAAGCTCAACCTCCCCTACGGCTCAGTTTCTATTTTTTCTGATGCAGACATCGGTCGCACCTTTCTTGTCCGTATCGGGATCGTAATAGTCTTCTCTATGGAGCATCAAAACTGCATCGGCATCCTGCTCAATCGCTCCTGATTCTCTCAGGTCGGAAAGTTGTGGCTTTTTGTCTACCCTCTGCTCTACCGCACGAGAAAGCTGAGAAAGTGCGATAATTGGCACTTCAAGCTCCCTTGCAAGCTCTTTAAGCCCTCTTGAAATCTCGGAAATCTCTTGAACTCTATTCCCAACGAAGACCGTTCCATGCATCAATTGGAGGTAATCAATGATCACAATATCTAGTCAGCCTTTTTCTATTTTTAATTTTCTGAGTTTAGATTTGAGTTCTGGGACAGTCAAAGCCCCCTTATCATCAATATAAATCTGAGCTTCTCCAAGCACTTCCATTGCCTCCCCCATTTTCGCAAAGTCCTCATTATCTAGGTCACCTTTGGTGATTTTATACATCGGAACACTAGAAACCTCCGACATAATCCTATCAACGATAGATTCTGAGCTCATCTCCAGCGAAATCATCACAGCAGCTTTTTTCTGTTTGAGAGCAATATCGGTCAGCACATTGAGGGCAAAAGAAGTCTTACCCATAGACGGTCTTGCTGCAAGAATAATCAGTTCTCAGGGCTTAAATCCCGTCAACATTCCATCAATCCCCTTATAACCGGACATTACTTTCTTTTCGTTGAATTTCTCAGGGTTGTCCACAATTTCCATATACTCCTCTATTCTCCCTTTCAGAATATCTCCAATAGAAATAATGCTGTCTCCGACTTGGTTTTGCGTGAGGTCAAAGATTTTCTTTTCAATAGCATCAAAAATTTGAATCGTGTCTTTCTGTTCGTAGACTTCACCTGAGATTCCCTGACAGACTTTTAAAACCTGTCTAAGAAGTGACTTTTCTCTCACGATTTTGCTATATTCTCAGCAAGGCTGGGTAGAAAAAAGGAAGGTAGAAAGCTCGTAAAGGTAGTCCGTTCCTCCGATCACATCCAGATTCCCATTTTTTGAAAGCTGATCAGAAACGGTAACGACATCTATCGTCTTTCTTGCAGTCCAGAGCTGCTGAATTGCCTCATAGATGAAGCTATGTTCCTTTTGATAGAAATCTTTATAACCCAGTTTATCACTATCATAAATCCACATTGTCTCATTATCTAGCAAAACTCAGCTGATTACGCCTTTTTCTGCTTCAACATTATGAGGAGGAAGATTGATATTTTCTATAACCATAAAATAAGGGGAAAAATGAAATAAAGCTTTTAGGGGAGAATTTTCTAGGAAAGATAATAAAAAAAAACAAACTAAATGCAAGATGAAATTCAGTTCAGAATTGACTTTTCTTTTAACTTTTCCACATTTTTTTAACATTATTTTTTTTAAAGGAATCACTTAAACAAAAAACTAATTTAATAAAAAAATAATCTTGAAATTCAGAATTTTTTTTCTATATATAGCACTATATATAAATAAGTGCTATTTACCTTTCAAAATAAGAAAAAATGAACTTTAATAAACTTACCATTAAAGCAAGCGAAGCTATTCAAGAAGCTAATAGTCTTTGTTCAAACAGAGGGAATAATCAGATTTTACCTGAACATTTGTTCTTTGCTATGATCGAACAAACTGATGGTTATTTACCTGTAATTATCAAAAAACTCTGAAAAAACTTAGAACAGATAAAAGCTGAAACCATTCTTCTTTTGGATCAACTTCCTAAAATTCAGTGAGCCAATCAGATTGGAATTAGTTCAGATCTTAACACTATTTTAGAGCAAAGTGAACAAGAAATGAAAACACTTGGCGATCTCTACATCACGACCGAGCATTTTTTCTTATCATTACTTAAGATTGAGAATCCAGTAAAAAAACTTCTTGAAAAGTTCGATATTGATTACACTATGGCAAAAAATACTATTCTTCAAATGAGGAATGGAGAAAAGATTGAAACCAATGATCCTGAAGTCAGTCTTGAAGTTTTGTCTAAATATGGGAAAGATATCACACTTCTCGCTGAAAAAGGAAAACTTGACCCAGTAATTGGGAGAGATGATGAATTGAGAAGGGTTTTACAAATCCTTTCTCGTAGGACCAAAAATAATCCAGTCCTTGTATGAGAACCTTGAGTATGAAAAACTGCGATTATTGAACTTCTTGCACAGCAAATTATTAAAGGAGAAGTCCCTGATCTTTTGAAGGATAAAAAAATTATTGAGCTTGATATGGGATCTCTAATGGCGTGAAGTAAGTATAGATGAGATTTTGAAGAGAGATTAAAAGCCATTCTTAAAGAAGTAGAAAAATCTGAAGGACAAATCATCTTATTTATTGATGAACTTCATACAGTTGTGTGAGCGGGGAAAACAGAAGGATCTATGGATATGGGAAATATGCTCAAACCTGCACTTGCCAGAGGACAAATAAAAATTATTGGAGCTACAACATTAAATGAATATCGCCTTTATATTGAAAAAGATTGAGCATTAGAAAGGAGGTTTCAACCAGTTATGGTTAACGAACCTAGTAGAGAAGATGCACTTTCCATTCTTCGTGGTATCAAAAAAGCTTATGAAACTCATCATGGTGTAAAAATCACTGACGATGCTGTTATTGCTGCAGTAGATCTTTCAAGAAGATCTCTCTGATCGTAAACTTCCTGATAAGGCGATTGATATGCTAGATGAAGCATCTGCTAATGTAAAAATGAGTCTTGATACGATGCCAGAAGAAGTACTTCAACTCGAAAAAAAAATTAATAAGCTTGAGATAGAAAAACAAGCTTTACTCAGAGATATTGAAAAAAAATAAGGGGATTTATCTCTGGAGTAATGCTCCTGTTACTGTTCATCCCGTTTGAAGTGGTGAAAAAGTATACTCTTCTTTTAGTATTTCAATTGCTTCATCAAAACTTTTCTTTCCACTTGGAGTAGTTCATAACTTCTTATAAAGATCTGATTTTTCTTTAGGATCAGTAATTTTTTCGTTCACAAGGGTTTCAATGAATTTTAAATCTTTTGCTGCTTTTTGAGATACAAATCTTTCATTCCCATTAACTTCAATCATTTTTAGTCAAAATAAAGCTAATAAGGAAGAAAAATCTGATTTTGAACTACTATAAAGATCCCAAAAACCATCGTAAAATTTATCAATTGTCGTATTAATAATTGCTCGATCTGCTTCTCAAACTGAAGGAAGATTTAATCCATTAGTATAGTCTACATTGAAATATACCGCTCCTAGAAAATGGTTTGCTTTTAATAATTCACTAAGTTCTTTTAACCATTGATTTTTTCTTGTATCAGATTCAGTAGAAAGGAAAGATGATCTTGAAGCCTTTGAAGAATATTTTTCATCATACCAGACCGCAGTTGTTCAAACTTCATCAATAAATAACGGTTTTCAAAGAGATTTTAATCTCTCTAAGGTTTTCCATTCTGGATCATTCAGAATTTGTCCTGGATTTTTCCAAAGTCTATTACTTGTAGCTTTTCATCGGTTATAAAAGGTTACTCCTACAATATCTACATAGGCTTCTCCTGGAAAATAGTCCTCAAAATGATGACATTTTTTATCAGGTTTACATTGAATGAGTTTTGCTTGTTGAGAAGGTTTTCAGAGTGTTGGCATATCCCAATGATTCACAGAAAAATCAAAAAGAATATCCTTTTGATCTAACCCAAGAGAGCGAGAAAGCTCCCATACATGAATCCATGCTTTTTTGAAGTTTTCAGGACTTGAGCCTCGTGGGTACCAACCACCATTCATTTCATGCATTGTCCTGAAAATAACCTTGAGTTTAAGTCTTTTTATCGTCTGGAAAAAGAGCTTATATTGTTCATCAAAAGCTCCAGCAGCAACTTCTTGAGCAGAAAAGTGATTTGGAGAAACTGAAATATGATAGATTCTCTTATTTCAGAGTTGTTGATTCATCTTTCCCAATTCTTGAATAACATCTTGTCTCTCTCGAGGATCATAGATAAATCCCACTAAAGGCAGATAGAGATTATAGTCTTTCTCAATTTTTACAATATTTTCCACGGTATTATCTGTGGATTTTAGCCCTAGCACAAAAGCAAAAGTTGAAGAAGGAAGAAGAAGAAAAAGTAATAATAAAAATCAGATTTTTTTCATTTCTTAAGTTTGCTATTGATAGAAATAAATATTCTTAAAATTTAATTTCAGCTTATACATTAACTTTCTAGTTTCGTAAGTGTTTTGGATACTTTCCATCTGCAATCAAAGCATCAATATTTTTACTTGTTGCTTCTTTATCTTCCTGGTAAGTCACTCCAAACCATTTGGCAGTAGTCGGCAAAACAGGAACAGACTGTCCTTCTTCGTTAATCAGTCTTGTGATGACTTCCGGCATATAAAATTCAGTTTTTGGATCGTTGAGATTCTTTTCTAAAAAATCAATGAAATATTTTTCGTAAAAATCAAGACTTGATTTGGTAAATCCCATCATATTCATCGAGCAAAGATCCTGAGGATTGAGTGCATAGGTCGTTCCATCAGAATTTTCAGCAAGAATTTTCCCTTCAGATTTAAAGATTTTTTTGGTTTCATGGATTGCTTTGAGATTACCTTTATCATCAAGTTCGCACATTCCCCTAGACACCGTTCCAAAATCTGAAAGCACCTCTGAAAGCTGGTATCCTACGATACAGTTTTGCTCATGACTTTTCAAAAAGTCAGCCAAAATCTGATAACTCTCTCTTCCATAGAAATCATCAGCATTGATCACGGCAAAAGGTCCATTAATCAAGTCTTTAGCAGCGAGAACGGCATGTCCGGTTCCCCAAGGTTTTTCTCTCGTGGATGGGCAGATGAAGTCTGCTGGAAGTTCATGCATATCTTGGAAGGCATAGCTGACCTCCATTTCCTGTTCAATCCTTGAACCGATTCTGCTTTTAAATTCTGTTTCAAAGTCTTTTCTAATCACAAAAACGACCTTTTCAAATCCAGCTTTTTTCGCATCAAAAACGGAGTATTCCATCAAAGTATGCTCGCCTATCCCAAAAGTATCAAGCTGTTTAAGTCCACCATAACGACTCCCCATTCCTGCGGCAAGGATTACCAGAGTTAATTTCATTTACCATAATATTATAAAATAAAAATGCTTTTTAAGATGAGAGGGATAAAACAGAATAAAGAATTTTATTCGAAGCATAAGTTTTCATTCCTCCTAATTCTTTGTATTTTCATTGATAATAAAGTGCGGATTTTGGAATAATAGCTTTTAAAATTACAAGTTCAGCACCAGGTGGAATCTGATATAATTCTAAATCAGGATTATTAATTTTATCTGTCAAACAAATTTTTGTGCTGAAGTTATGTCACAAAATGTATGATAGAATCATTTTCAAATCACTCCATCAATTCTATAATCGGTTTCAGGATTTGTTATTTTCGTTTGATAAATTTTATTCAAATAATAGGACTCTAAGTTAATTTTATTGACTAAAAAATACTGAAAAGCTGGAGGACAAACAAAATAAGCATTTTTCCATTTCACCATTACCTTAAAACATGTAATATTATTTATGGCTAATAGAGGCTTGTTTCTATTCGTAATTAACATAATTATTCCTAATAAATCAATAAGCAAAAAATATTGCAATTATAATTCTCTTGTAAACTCTTTAATTTTTGCCTTAGCTTTTTCGTTGTTTTGTTCGTATTCTAGGACATTAAAATAGTATTTCTTAGCATTATCTAAATCCCCTGCTTGTTCATAAAGTTCTGCAGTCGCAAGCAGATATTTTGGATTAGTCGGTCTGAGTTTGATAACTTTTTCCATATAAGCAAGAGCTTCCGTATTTCTATCAGTATTATAATAGATTTCTACCATCGTAAGATAGTATTTTGGATTATCATTTTTTAAATTAATTGCTTTTTCTACCAAAAGTTCAGAAGTTTGAATATCTCCTGTAACAAAATAAATCTCTGCGATTTGCCAAATTACTTTGTGATCAGTAGGGTCTTGTTCTGAAATTTTTTTGAGAAGAGGAAGTGATTTTTTATAATTTCCAAGTGTAAAATAAAGATCTGCAAGAGGTTTTAAAACTCTAAGTGCCATATCATCAATAGTAGTTGCTTCAATTAGTTTCTTTTCATAGAGTTCGACTTTCCCCTCATTTTTTAGAAGTTCAGCTTCAAGTAAGAGTGTATCAAGCCTCTTCTTCTCTTTTTCTACCATATTCTGATTATCTTCAGTTTGCTTTACAAGTTCGGAAGTCATTTCATCATTATTTTTTGAACAAGAACTCATTTCTTCATCTGAATGAGATTGGACATCTTCAGATTCTTTTTCTGGTTCTTGCAGAGCAACAAAAGATCCATATTCACTATTTGTAATAAATTCTTCCTTTTGTTCTTGAAGTTCTGTTTTTATATGTTTAAGTTCCTTATTTTCCTTAATAATTTGAGCTTTTTGTCTAAAATAAGAAGAAATTTTTCTTCACAACCAGTAAAAAACAATTCCACAAGGAATTACTACAAGAGAAATACTAAGTCCCATTCGAAAATAGATCAAAACTTTAGTTCACATACGAATAGTCATAATAAATTAAAAGCTATCATTTTCTTATTTTTCTTTTTCTTTTTGTTCTTTAAGAAGAGTAAGAGGAAGTCTGAGAATTCATCATTCTTCTGTTTTGATCACAACCTCTTTTGTAATGATATTATATGAACTTACAACTCATTTTTGATTTGATCATGGACATTGAATTTTTGATCCTTTTTGTGGAAAATCCTTGTATTCCTTCATATAAATTTCCAGTTCATATAGCAAGCTACATTTTAATTTTCAACATCTTCCCTTTAATCTTTCAATATCTCTTCCTTCAAGTCATTGCATAGCTATAGATTCAACCTCTACACTTGGCAAAGGGCCAAGTCCTTGGCATGCAAACTCCATCCCACAATCAGCACCTACAGCATACGCTTTTGAGTTGGGGTCTAACCTCATCATATCTCTTGCTCCGACTTGAAAAAGAAATATATTTTTCCCGATTTCTTGTTTAAGTTCTCTCACAAAATCGCTAAAAACATATCTTTCTTCAGAATAAAAATAACAATAAAGCTGATCCATTAAAGGATTATATCTTGCAGTAATGGGCTTAGAACCAGGAAATGTAGCTTTAAATTTTTTTTTAAATAAAGGAAAAAGCTTAAGTGCAAATTCCTGTTGCTTGAGAAAATCACTATTTTCTTCAGGATTCAATTTTTTGGAAAATTGTGCAGTTTTCTCTTCAAGAGGTATAGAGTATCAAAGTACTGTTCCAATAGATTCTTTCTCTACTCCTTTTTCTTCTAAAAAATATGAAATTTTATCTCCATGTTTTAAATCCTTACTTATCTCATCCGGGATATTAAGGATTTTGAGGTTTTTATTGAAGAAATAATCTAATACGATGGTCATAATAAGTAATACATAATCAACAACTAAAAAATCGGAAGATTTATCTTCTATTTTATGAAGATTCTTTCATCATTTCAGAGAATTCCTCGCTAGAAAGATATTCTTTCTCTAAAAGAACGCCCGCCATTTGATGAATCAAAACTTCGTGATCTTTCAGAATTTTTTTTGCTTTTTTATAAGCATTAGCAAGATAGCTTTTGATCTTTTCATCTACGAGCTGTGCAGTCTGTTCGCTATAAGGATTGATAAAAGACTGATCCTCCCCTTCTTTGAGGTAATTGATCGGTCCAAACTCCTCGTCCATACCGTATTTGAGAATCATATTCTTGATGATATTAGTCGCTCTTTCAAAATCATTAGAAGCACCAGTTGTGATCTCATCTTTGCCGAAGAATAGTTCCTCCGCTGCCCTTCCTCCAAGCAAAGTTACCACTTCATCAAGGAATTTTGCCTTGGAATAGAGGTTTTTGTCTTCTTCTGGAGTGGTCCAAGTTACCCCCAAAGCATGCCCCCTACGAACGATAGAGATTTTTTCAATCGGATCAGCATTTTCCAAAAGATGTCCGGTCACGGCATGCCCAAGTTCATGGTAGGCAACCAGCTTTTTCTCTTTTTCTTTCATAGATTTTACTTTTTTCTCAGGTCCCATAATAACTTTCTCAAGTGCGTATTCAAAATCTTTCGCTTCTAGCACTTCTCTATTGGACTTTGCAACTTGTAAAGCAGCCTCATTCACAACATTTTCAATATCTGCACCAACCAAACCGCTCGTTCTTTTCGCAAGCGATTCAAGATTGACCTTCTCATCTACTTTTTTAGACTTAAGATAATATTCAAAAATCTGAATTCTTTCCTCCAGAGTTGGCACTGAAACAAAGACCTTTCTATCAAATCTTCCGGCTCTGAGTAAGGCAGGATCCAAGGTATCAGGTCTATTGGTCGCAGCCATCACGATGATATTCGTGTTTTTATCAAAACCATCCATCTCAGTCAGAATTTGATTGAGGGTTTGTTCTTGTTCCTGATGCCCTCCGGTATAACCATTTCCTCTCTTCTTTCCGATCGCATCAATTTCATCAATAAAAATAATTGCTTTTCCTGTAGCTTTAGCTTGCTCAAAGAGTTTTCTCACCTTTGCAGCTCCCATTCCAACAAGCATTTCCATAAATTCCGATCCAGAAGCTGAGAAAAAAGATACTCCAGCCTCCCCTGCTACCGCTCTAGCTAGCAAGGTCTTTCCTGATCATGGAGCCCCATAAAGCAACACTCCCTTTGGTGGTCTAGCACCGATTTTTTGGTATTTTTCAGGTTCTTTAAGGTAATCTACAATTTCAATCAATTCGTTCTTGACCTCGTCCATTCCTGCAATATCAGTAAATCTAGTTTTGGATTCAGATTTTTTGCTTTCTTTACCTACTTTGATTCCGAGCATACCCCCAGCTCCGCCCTTTGGCATAATAAACTTCATCCCAATCACGAGAATAATGAGGAAAAAAATCAGATATCCCACCTGTTCAAAGAGTTTACTCCAAAGTGAAGACTCCTCATGCACAATTGCAACCTCAATATCTCAAGTTAAAGCCACTCCAAGATCAATCAAGCTCAGAGAAGGAGATTTCTTAGTTTCATAAGTTTTGTAAGTTTCGGTTTCATATTCCTTGGCAAAGAAGCTCTCTTTCCCTTTTTTGATAAGTTCAAAGCCTTTTAGCTCTTCATCATTAGTAAGCGAAATCTTCTGAAAAATTCCCTTATGATACTGCTCTAACCATTGGTTGAGGGAAAGTTCTTCATTGTCCTCAATCACCTGAACCGTTCCGGTATCGACTCAAAAAGTAGAAATCAGACTATTATTTTGGATAAACCTTAGTCCAATAGACATGAGAACAACAAAAAGAAGTCCATAAATTCGCCATTTATAGGTCGAAAAAGCAGATTTTTTTTCTTTTTTCATATATAAGTAAAAATTATAGTAAAAAACACTTTCTTATAGTAAAGTCAAAAAAGATTGCAAGGAAAGAATAAAAAAGGAATCCTAATATTTTTTAGAGGAATTAAGACAAAGAATATATCTTTTATTTGGATAATTTTCGTAATAATGAAAACATGCGAAAGTGTTTTTTTATTTTTTAATTATTTGACTCTCTGGAAGAAATATATATCTTTACATAAATTTATTATCTTATATCTCTATGTATCATGAATACACAGAATAAGAATCAAGAAAACATCAATTATCTTGGTAAAATTGTAATTTCTGGAGGAAGAAAAGCAAAAGTTATTAATGAAATTCAAAATGAACTTGAAATCGTTTTCCAGGAAAATGGAAAGTATCAAGGGACCATTGTGATACTAAGAAAAAGAGAAGTTTCACTTTTAGATAAAAGAAAAAATCCTGAAAAGCATCCTCTTTCAGCGGAAGAAAAGAAAATTGAAAGATACTTAAATGATCTTTCAAGACAGCCTGGGGATATTTGATTATTGGCGAGGCTTAAAGATACTCTTTTAAATGTAGAAAAAAAATGAGCTGATATAATTATAACTAGATATCGAAAAAATTTCGATGAAGCTCGTGGAAAATATTATTTGGTAATGATAGAAGAAACTTTAAATAATCTTTTAAAAAATCCTCAAGATATAAACTTATTTTTTTCATTTCAAAGGTATTTGTTTAAAGCAAAGGAAGATTGAGCCGATGTAAGTCAATATGAAAAGATTTTCTATGAAATGTGTGAAAAGTATTATATAACAGATATTGAAAATAAATTAAGTCGTCTTCAAAAAGATGTTTTAGATAGTGGAGCATTTATGTGAGCCACAACCCGTATTCAAAGAGCAAAGGAACTTTGAATTGATGTAGGTGAATGTGAAAAAATTTTCTATGAGATTAACAAAAAACGCTCTTTAATAGAAGTTAAAAAAAGATTAAAAGAACTTCAAACGTTCACTTTTTTCTGATCTATTTCTTTATTTAAAGAAGCTATAAACGATGCAAAGGAATTTTGAAATAATGTAGGCAAATATGAAAAATTTTTCTACAAAGTAGCAGCAGAATATTACTGAACAAAGCTTAAAAATAACTTTAATATCCTTCAAAATGATCTTCTAAATAAGGAAGCATTTGAATCATGTAAAACCTATATTAAAAAAGCACAAGAAGATTGAATCGATGTGGACCAATATCAAAAACTTTTTCCTGAAATTTCAAAGAAGCATTATTTAGCTACTCTTGAAGATATCTTAAAATCTTTTCAAGAAAATCCTAGTTATCATTTCAAAATGGGGTTATTTGAAACCTATATTGAAGAATCAAAAAAGGCTTGAATTGATATAGGTAAATATGAAAAGTTTCTTCGTGAATTTTATAAAAATTATTATTTAGTAAATAGTGAAGAAGAGTTAAAAAAGCTGGGAGAAGAGTTAAAAATACTGGAAAAATATCCTAAAAACAGTGACTTTCTTGAGTGATATGTATCACATCTTCAAATTATGATTGAAAATTGAATTGATGTATCTAAGTATACTAAAAGATTTCAGGACTGTCTTGTAAAATCTCGAAAAGCTAAAGTTGATACGGCGTTTCTTGAAAATTATCCAGAGGTAGATAAAATTTATAGACAAGCAATGAAGTCTATAGAAGGTAAGTTCGTATTTGGATCTTAAAAATAAGATATTTCTTTTTTTCCTCTCCTCATGAGAGTTTTTTTATAAATCAAAAATCTGACTCAAAAAAATCCTCAAGCTGAGTAGCTCAAGGACTCCTTATCAGATTAAAATATTTTTAGATTACATCTGAGTCCAAACGACTCTTTTCTCTCCATCAATATCTTTGAATTGATAAGCTTTTACTCTAATCTTATCACCGATATTATAGTACCTTTTCCAATCTACACCTTCAGGAACGACGATTTGCTTTTTGTGAAGTAAACCTTCTACTCCTTTTACAGTAATAAACATTCCATAATTATACATAAGTTTTACATACCCTTCATATTCATTGCCAAGCTGGATGTCTTTCGTTGAGAATCATTGAGGGGATTTATCTTTAGGAATATTTGGTTTAAAAGTCTGATTTTTCTTCTCTTTAGTTTGTGTCTGTTGTGATTCAATGAGTTCAATATTAGGAACCAGTTTAAGAAAATCAGTAGTATCTGGATTTAAACCAGCTTTTTGATAAATCTCTTTCAATTGTTCTTCTACTTCTTTTTTTGTCCCAATCCAAATGGTAAGTGGCTTTTTATTATCGCATTTTTTCGTTTTATGCTGCCAAATACTCACAAAGAAAGAAAGCTGAGTCTTTCCATCAAGTTTAACTACTTTCCCCTTTTGAACTTGTAGAGTCGCAACTTCCTCAAGTCCTTGTGGCTGAGTGTATCGTATCATTTTGTGATTTCCTTGTTCAGTATCTACGATCATCGCATCAGCTGGACAATCACTGATCTTTACTTCTGAAAACCGTTTGCTATTTTGCTGAACCTGGAAATCTTGCAGATTTTTTGCTTCTTTCACAGAAAGACCAAGCCCCTCATATTTTGCTTGTTCTGCAACTTTTTCCTGTGCTGAAAAAGATTTTTTACTCCAAGCATTCATTAAAGTTTCAAGTTGTTCTCTCTCCATTGCATACCTTTGACGAGATTGATTCCTAATTTTTTCAATATATTCTACATCTCCTTCAGAAGTAAAAGGAGGTAAAGTTTTCATACTAAACGGATCTGAGGAGATTCCATCTACCATCAGTCTTGTATATGCGGTAAACT
>ERZ1674239.264-NODE-264-length-12631-cov-3.327131_pt1 | contig 12631 bp, 7 predicted proteins | sample MGYA00581208_ERZ1674239 | MGnify/ENA primary metagenome ERZ1674239 (study PRJEB41354, sample SAMEA4873308) | human saliva metagenome | biome: human-associated habitat [ENVO:00009003]; feature: mouth environment [ENVO:08000002]; material: saliva material... | reverse complement strand
TTTAATTCCATTCGATTAGTCCTCCTATTTTCTTTAAGTTAAATTATATACCAATCCAGATAAAACTACAAATGGACTGTTTGGAAATACGAGCAATACTGTAAAGAAGACTCTGATTTTTAATTATGAATCTTCCTCCTCAGTCACTTCCCATACTTCTGATTGATAGCCTTCTCCATCAATATCGTATCTTTGAATATAACCAATAAATGTTTCATTTTTTCGTGGTTTCTGGCTATTAACGAATAACTCATCAAAAATATAAATAAAAGATCCCCCAAAGTGAAAAATCTTATCTGATTTTTAAAGTATATCGGAAGAAACTTGGAGAAGTTATCACAAAAAAACTCCATAATATTCATATTAGTTTTCACCATTACGAATATTATAGAGTTAATAACTGATGTTGATTTTAGATATTGTTATTTTTTATAATGCCTAGTCTTCCTGCCAAAATATATACGTAATATTTTCTAAATGAACGATATACTTAAACTCTAGAAAATCTGGCTCTTCATAATAATCAATAGAATCAAAGAAAAAATAATCATACTCAATTTTTTTAGAACGTTTGTATATGTACAAGCTATGAGGATGATTTTTGTTACCCCAAAAATCTATCTCTATATGACCAATATCCTTCTCTTTATAATGTTTATCTATAAATTGATTAACAGCCTCAACATATTCCATTATTTACCTCGTAATTATTAGGAAACTTAACTTAGCATCTATACTAGCAAATGAATTAGACAACTTAATTAACTAAATTACTTTCTTTTCCAGATTCTATAGTTTCTTTTAATAATTCAAAATCAACAAACTCAGCTAATCGACAATAATCACAATCGTTTTTACCACAACTAGCAGTAAAATTAGCTATATTCATATGAGACCAGAAGTTTTGAATTTGTGATGTAACTAAGTCTAAATCCTCTTTCGTAACTTGTATAGTGTGAATTGAATAGCCACTTTCAGTACTATTGTCATCAAGAAAAATATACTGAGTTTCAATTCGTTTATCAGTCGTATCTATTTCAGAAGAATTTTCTAATAAAAGATTATAGAAGACTGCTTGACGCCAATAATCATGTCCAACTTCTAGTTCCTCAATACCTCTTTGAGCAGAACCTGTCTTATAATCTACAACTCGAATAAGATCATTATCAAATTCAAGCTTATCGATAATCCCATTGATTAAGTAATTATCTCCTAATTTAACACTAAGTTCTTTCTCTAAGGAAACATGCTCCCCTTTTAAACTATTAGGAATATAATGTTCAAAAAGATTAGTCAACAAGTTATGTCCATATTCTTTTAATTCTTCTACAGACATTGTATCAATGATTTCCTCTTGATGAGAGTACAATGAACTATCATAGAATTCAATCGCGTCCTCTAATTGTAAATCTTCTTTATAGATTTTTTCCATTGTTTCATGAATTGCAGTCCCAAATACGGGACCTGTGGGGGCATGATTGATTGTTATTTTTGTAGATTTTTCTTTTGCTCCTGCTGATAATCCAGCTGCTTGAGATAACTGTAAAACATCTTCAAAGTAGATGCTCTTTGGACAACGCAGGTAACGATTCAATTTGCTAACACTTAAACTCTTATAATTTCCCCGTGTTTGTTGATAGGTCGCAACTTCTAAGGCTTCAATATTATCAAATTTAGGTGCTGTGTTAGCTAATACTTGGAGACAGTAGTCGCATGGGTAATTATCTCTGTCCTTTTTCAATACTCCACAACCACAGTTAAAATCACCTTGTTTAATTTTCATAATAGACTCTTTAATCTGATTAAGTACTATATCAACTTCCTTTTGAGTGATTTGTATATCTTGAGTTTCAGAAAAACCATCTTCATTAATTGAATCCTCAACAAAAACATACTTAACTAGTATTTCTTTGTCAGAAATATCGATACCGGCATTTTTGAAGAGGATATAATAGAATACAGCCTGACGCCAATAATCACCACCTAGAGGGGCTTTTTCACTCGGAGCTACTAATTTCTTTTTACCATTTTCAGCATTTCCTGTTTTATAGTCAATTAGACGTACTATATTGCCTTCGGATTCAATTTTATCGATTTTTCCGTTTATCTCGATATTAGATACTTCCGATAAGTCTACGGTGGTATTTAAAATATCGCCTAATCGAACACCTTGAATAGGGATCTCAACTGCAACTACACCATCTTTGAGATATCCAGCTTTCTTGTAAAGATTTTCGATAATCTTTTTCCCTCTAGCATAATCATCTTTCTTTATTCTATCTGAAGTCAATTGATAAGATTTATCTTCAAAGATTGTCTCAAATAATTTTAAAGCTTCTTCTGGAGAAAGTACTGTTTTTGCAGTTAATTCTGAACTTTGTGAACTATCTACAGAAATATATATTTTTTCTAAGACTTCGTGAATAATGCTGCCAAATACCATAGCTTCGTTCGTCTCAGAAGGTAATTTTAATCCTTTATTGAAATAAAAACTCAAAGGACATTTAAGAAAAGCATTTAATGTACTAACGCTTAAACTCAATTCGTCAAAAATTTCGTTGATAACATTGTTAGAAAATTTCGGTATTACTACTTTATCTACAGATTGAAAATCATCAAAAGATTCTGTCACGTCTACCTCATCAATAAATTCTTCAAATTCATTAATAAAGTGGGTTTTTGTAGAATCATCAGAATAAGAGAGATGGAGTACCTTCTTTGCTCGGGTCATGGCAACATAAAACAAGCGACGGTTCTCCTCTTCTTTTAGTTGAGATTCATTTTCATCTTTTCCATTTAAACTTGGTGGATAAGCGAATCTACCTGAATTATTTTCACCTCCTGGCCAAGCTTCACTCTTTTTCTTTCCATCATTGCATTTCATTATAAACACATGATCAAACTCGAGTCCTTTGGAACCATGAGCTGTCATTAATTGAACGCAGTTACTTGGAGAACCTGAGATATTTTCAATTGGTAGACTAATTCCCATTTCTTTTAAAGCTGATAATTGATTTAAAAATCCTTTTACAGTCAATTTAGGATGGATGTGGCATTCCATCAACATTAACTTGTAAAGTTCATTTAAAACAGAAACCAAATGATATTTTTCTTTTGACTTCATAATATACTCATCGATACTTAAAGATTTTAATACATCGCTAAGGACATACATAGGCGATAGGTATTTTGATGATTTATTTACTTTTTTTCGAATGATTTCTAATTTTTGATCAATTTCTGCTATAGTGGGGATTAAAATTTTTTCATCTTTCTTTAGATTCCGTATCATTGCAATTTGTGATAATTCTACCTCAAAGAAATCAAAATATACAATTTTTCGAAGTTCTCTAACATTTCTTGATGGTTGGCAAAGATATTTTAAAATAGCTACAATTTTTTTGAAAAAAGGTTCACTAAATAAATCTTTATTTTCTTTCATTTGAACGAAAATACCATTATCACGAAGAATCTTCGCAAACTCTTCTCCGTAAGAATTTCTTCCATAAATGACTCCGATTTCATCAGGAGATACACCCGAATCAATCAACTCTTTAATCTCAGTAAGTACACCAAACATTTCAGCTTTTGCATTTGCATAGGATTTCAAGATTGGCAATTGATAGTCATAATCTTTGTTAGCTCCTGCTGCAATAAGAAGTTTCTCTTCTCTTGGATTATGACTGATTAGTTGTCTTGAAGCGTCAATGATAGCTTGGGAAGAACGGTAATTTTCATCAAGTACTATTTTCGTAGGTTTATACTTCTTATCAAAATCTCGAATATTATTCGCACTTACTCCTTGGAAACGATAAATACTTTGATCATCATCCCCTACAACAAAAATATTTGGATTATCTTTTCTTTTTACTAGTAAATCTACAAGTTTATTCTGAACAACTGAAGTATCCTGAAACTCATCAACAAATAAATATTTTATAGTATCAGATACACTTCTTTGAAAATCGTCATTTTCCTCCAACTTTTCAATTGTCCATAAAATCATATCATCAAAGTCAAAATAATTATGTTCACTAATGTCAGCGCTATACTTTTCAACAATTTCAACTCCAGCAAGTAACTTTTGCATTTTTTGTTGTTCGTTATCATAGTTCGATTTAAAATCACCTAGATTTTTTCCATTCCTGGCTTGTGAATATTTAAATTTTCCATAGAGTTCATCACCCGGTACAGATAGATCAATCATTTTAAAGTATTCATCTATCTCTTTTTCAAAATCCTCTTTGTTCAGATTTTCACGTTTCATTTTATAAAAAAGTTCTAATAGCTGGTCTTTCGCAAAATAACGTTTCCCAGAGTTTTTATAAAGAGGATTTTCTTCTGTAACATATTCATCCATGATTTCTTTAAGGATTTCATACTTGGCTGCTGTTGAGATAATTTTTGGTTGTCCCCCGAAAATTTCCGAGTTTCTTAAGATTAACTCACTACAAAAAGCATGGATTGTTGATACTCTTACCTTACGTCCTTCTTCTCCAATCAATTTTTCTAATCTATCCAACATTTCTGAAGCACCTGCCTCAGTGTATGTTAAACAGACAATTTCTTCTGGACTTGTATGATAATTTGTTAAAATATTTGCGACACGACGTGACAGAATTTGAGTTTTACCTGTACCAGGACCAGCAATAACCATAACAGGTCCTTCCACCGTATCAACTGCTTTTTTCTGTTGTTTATTAAGTTTATCATATTCTTCTTTAAATAAAGTTTTAAAATCTAATGTTGTCATCGTTTTACCTCACTTAACTATAAGTACTTCTTTTGTGTTAATTATACCACATTTAAAAGCGTTTTCACATATAGTGTTAAATGCTGACTTAAGTATTTTAGAATCCATAAGATAAGAAAATCTAAATATTAAAATCACTTCGTTTTGTTTCAATAACTCTCATTGCCGCTTTAACTGCATGAAATTCATCAATCAACTTTCCAAGAAGATGGTAATTTTGTCTAGTTAGTCTTCCGGACATTATTTTTTGGGAAATTTCTTGGAAACTATTTAAATGACTCTCTACACTTAATAACATTTCCTTAGCATCCTTTAAGTAATATTTTCTTGCTAAATTTTCAACTTCTTCCTTGAATGAGTCAACATTATATTCATGAATGGTAATCTTCTTTCCTTCCATAATAACATCATTTGCCTCATAACAAGTAATAAATTTTTGTTCGATTGTATTACATACAAAAATTACCCCATAATCCGAAACATATTTTTTCTCTTCTGGCCGTTGTTCGACCGTCGAATCATAAATAGTTAAGCTAGCAATTTGCCTTCCAACCCATTTAGAAAGAGAGTCTGCATTCACCTCAAACCGTTCCTGAGCTCTTTGTGCAAAATGATCCGTCCATGTATACTGGGGTGCATAAGAAAGTCCCATACTTTTCTCCTTTCATGGATTATCTCTTTAAAACTTCAAAAAGTAATTCAACTCCATCTGAATATACAACTACCTTGTCTCCTTTATTGAGACAACCATTGATAATTAACTCTGACAATGGTGTTTCAACTAATTTTGTAATACCTCTCCTAATTGGGCGAGCGCCGTTTTCAGGATCATATGTCTTTTTAGCAAGTAATTCGATTGCATCTTCGGAAAATTCCAGTTCATAACCACTATCCTTAATGATGTTTATTTCTTTTTCAAGTAATAATTTTGTAATTTGAAGAATTGATTCTTCCGTAAAAGGTTTAAAGGTTACAATTTCATCTATACGATTTAATAATTCTGGACGGAAAAAGTTTTGAACAGCTTCCATCGTCTGTTCTCGAATGGTTTGTTCAGATTGTTCTTGCGTTTCAATTCTTGAAAAACCAACCTTTTTATCTTTTTTAATGGCATTTAAACCTAGATTAGAGGTTAAAATAATAATCGTATCGGTAAAATCAACTTTTTGTCCCATAGCGTCCGTTAGGATACCATCATCAAAAACTTGTAACATTAAATCATAGACTTTAGGGTGAGCTTTTTCAATCTCATCAAGAAGTACAACTGCTTTCGGATTTCTTTTAACAGCATTTGTTAAAACTCCCCCTCTACCAAATCCTGCGTAACCTGGAGGAGCACCAATTAATTTTGAAACTTCATGTTCTTGTTGGTATTCTGACATATCCAATCGAATAAGATCCTCTACTGAGCCTGTTAGCTCTTCTGATAATATCTTTGCTGTTTCTGTCTTACCTACGCCACTAGTACCTAGGAACAAAAAGACGCCGATAGGACGTTTAGAATTTCTAAATCCTGTTTTTGAACGAATTACAGCTTCTGCGACCGAATTTGTAGCATCTGATTGGCCAATAACTTTTTCTGCTAAAGTATTTTTTAATTTGGAAAGACGAAGTAATTCTTGTCCCTCAGCTTCTTTTCCAACCTTCATATCTTGTTCCTTAACTTCAACACCTGCTTTTTGTTCTACTGCTTTCTTTATGTCATCTTTTGAAATTTTAAGCTCATACTTACTAACAGTTAAGTTGTTGCGAGCTCCTAGAAATTCACCAAGTTTATTTTCAAGTCTTTCTCTTATTTCTTCTATAGCCTCCTCATTGTATTCAATAGCTTGTGCTTTTTCCAATTCTTCCTTTAACTCACTGACTTCATTTTGGTAATCTCTAATTAGAGTTACTTCTTGTTTAGCTTCAATACGGACCAAAGCACCTGCATTATCGATGATTGTAAAAGCGGAATCGGGAAGTTTTTCTCCTTTTAAATACTTCTTGGCAAGTCTCACCGCTAGTTCGATTGTATCTTCTTCAAAATTTACATGATGAAAATTTTCATATGCAGGTGCAATTGTCTCAACAATTTTCACTGTATCTTCGATACTTGGTTCCTCTACAATTACTTTTTCAAAGCGACGTACAAAAGCAGTGTCACCTGAAACATATGTATTCCACTCTGACGGAGTGGTTGCTCCAATAATTCGAAAATCTCCTCGTGCCATTAAAGGCTTGAATAAATCTGTTAAAGATTTGGCTCTTCCTAACATATGAATTTCATCAACAAACAAGATAATATCTTTTTCCCGCTTCATTTCTTCTATGAATCTATTGATACCTTCACTTGTATAGGCATTCAGTGTTGCATGCAAATCATTTAAATTAAATTGAAGGATTTTCTTTCCCTTAAGAGATAAAACCTCATCTCTAGAGATACGCATAGCAATACCGTCTACAATGGCCGACTTACCAACGCCTCCATCTCCTAGTAGCACTACATTGTTTTTATCTCTACGTGTGAGGGCAATCTCCACTTTTCGAATCTCATCATCACGTCCTACAACCTCCATTAACTCTCCATTAAGAGCCTTCAAAGTGATATCTGTAGCTATATCATTTAAAAGAGAGTAATCTGGATTTGATAATTTAGAGGAGATATGTGCTGCTCTTTTTTCTTTGCTGGCTCTATCTCTCTCTGCTTTGCCATCTGTTAGCTCACGAAATCTAAACCATGAATTTGTAAAAACATCTAGCAATCCATCCTCAGAATAACTATTTCTACCACTTAACAAGTATTGTTTGTAAATCAATTGATTAGCATTTGTTTCCTGCTCTTGGGAAATTCCTGATAGTATCCAATAAGAATCAATGACACCATCGGGAGAATTTTGCAAGCGCATCTCTTCAGCAAAATCAAAGATAGATTTCATATATTCAGACATTGGAAATTCATCACATTCAGCAAAATAGTAGGAAGAAGGAGCTTCATTGATGATTTCTACAGGTGAAGAAGTAATTTGATTATGGATTATCTTTCTTTTAGAAAAAGCTACTAATTCTTCGCTCTCAATATTGGTACGAGGTCTACTTCCAATCATTTTTCCATTAGCAAATTCCTTTAGCAATTTTCCTTTTGTCAAAGAATGATATCCTAAAGCATATCCTATTCCTGTATCCTGTACATCCAATAGACTAAACAGAATATCCTGACTCTCTATTACTTTATACTCTTTTTGAAGAATACGATCAGACAATGCTTTCAAAGCAAGTTTTAATTGGCGACTAACTTTATATTTTACAATATGTTTTTTTGACATGTGATTTCCCCTTACAATAATTTTTTTAGTGCTTCCTTAGCATTTTCATCAAGACATAGTGATTCTGAATACTCACCCTTTACATGCCAAGCAAGAAAATTTCCGTCTGCTAAGTGTCTTAAATCTGCTAAAGATAGCGAAATCATTTCACCACCAAAATAATCATCATGAAACTCTTCTACTTCTTCTATATTTTTAAACCATTCTATTTGAAACTCAGATTTCATATAAAAGTTACCCATCTATTGTTACCTTCTTTCCTTATCTGTATCTCTATTATAAACGAAGAGGTAGACAAAAAATGTCTACCTCTTCATTTTTTATAATTTTTTAATGTTTTTTCAAGAGATTCTTGTATTTCTTCAATCAACTCTGGAGGATATAAAAGAGTTACTGCTTCACCTTGTCCTAGAATCCATCGTTTGAGACCTGGTGTGTCTTGAGTTTTAATTTTTACTTTTATTTCATCATGATTCTCAGAAAGAATTTCACGCTCTGGAAACTGATCTAAAACAATTTCAGTATTTCCTTTATAGATTAAAGTAACATCAATTTTTCTTCCTTCAAAAGCATCTACTTTTTGATTTCGAACCTCCCCATCTTTATACTTATCCTTATGTGAAATCACTGGTTTCTTTATATGATGAGATTTACTAAGAGTCTCAATTCTGTCAACACGATACGTTGTATACTTTTCATGTTTCAAATGGTAAGCAACTAGATAAAAATAGTGGGCATCATAATAGAGGGAAACAGGAAAAATGATGTGGCTTTTGAAATCGTTCAACGGAGCTTTATATTCTATTTCGAGCATTTGTTCCCTGCGAATAGCTTCCGATAAAAACCAAATTGTATCAATCCTGTCCTTATCATTAGTCAGTGACTTATAGCATAAACGCTCACTTCCAATAATGGCTTCTATCTCTTTTTGTTCTTCGCTTGAGAGTAAAGATAGAAGATCTTCGAGTAATGAATATAGTTCTGATTTGTTTAGTGCACGATTCTCCAAAAGAATTTTTGAGATTACTAAAATATCCTTTTTATTAAAAGTTGTTTTAGCAATCAAACGATAGGTATTATCTGAAGTATCGAATTTTATCTCTGTATTTGATATACGTTGATCTTGCAAAAAATTTTTTAAGGTGCTCATATATCTTTGTACAGTCCTATAATCAATCTCATATTCATCGCTTAATTGAGCTTTTGATAGCCTCTCGCCTGCTTGTAAACGGAAAAAGATTGTTAAAAGTCGTTCTTGTGGTTTCATCTTAGACATTTTATTTACCTATTTTTTGTTTTTTTATCAACTTCTATTCGAGGTAATAGTTCAGAGATTTCGTCAAATGCGACATTTTTCATAGATAAAAATGCTCTATAATGAGGAACCGAGATTACATTCCCATCTGTTATCCCTCCTCCTTGTGATCCTGTTTGACAATAAAAGAAACCTTTTTCTAACAAGTTTAGAACTATCTCATTTTCAAAACTTTGATTCTTTCGTTCTAATTCTCGTTTCACTTCATCAAATATGTTTATAAACAATTTTTCCCAAGCTATATCGTATTTACGAAAAATAATAATAGGTTTGGTATTATCATTTAAGCCATTTAGATACCGATATATTCTTCTCAATACTATGTATGCCCCCAAACGAGATAGCTCTGAATTCAAAAGAATCTTGTTACCAGTCCTCCCTTTCCCTAGATTTGGAGACTTGCATGCGAATGGATAAATTTCTAAATTACAAATTTTTTTAGCAATCTCTTCAACTTCTTTTTGCTTATACTTTAATTTTTGAAAATCTAATTCTTGATTTGTTTGAATGAGTTGAGAATAATACTTTTTCAAATAATAATAATCTTTTAACAAGACTGTTTTATTCGTTCCATTTTCGTTATCAAAATCAAAGTTACAATATTGATTCTTCTCATTTTGTTTATAAATATGTTCAATTTCACGTCCTAAAGCACTCTTATCTGTGCTATAAATAATCTTTTCAATCGAATCTATAGTAACATCCTCTATTTGATATCGTTCTTTAACTATTTCTTTTACTGTTCCACTTTCTTCTGCACGTATATCAGCCGAATAAAAATAAAATTCTTTTAGGTTTTCTCCTGTGAATCCGTCATCTACTTCACTATCACTGAGGTCTCCTAAATACCCTTTAGGATTTTCCATACAGTGAATAATTACAGCATTATCAATATCCCCATGAAAATGAGTTGGGATTTGGTAACGCATATTCGTATATTTCTTTTTATTTTCTTTTATTTCTTTTTTAAACTTATCATCTTTAAATTCGTTCCATCTTTTATCAATATCTTTATCTAAAATATCCAACCAGGAAAAATCTATATTAGAATCAGGTTTATTAATGTTATCTACAAAATCTTCAATTAAATTTTTACCTTTGTCTTTCTGCCAAGGGTTAAATTCTTTTAAAAAATTATCCTTATTTTTTACATCAAATTCTTCTGCACCAGTTCTCTCCACTATTATATCAAAGCAGGTTTTTAAATTTCTTTTTAAGAAATCTATTTCTTCTCTTGTTAATTTTTCTTCAAATTTTATTTTATTATCCAACATAAAATTCTCCTTTATTATTTTCTTTATTGATAGCATCAACAATATCATTTTACAACATTCCATAGACAATTAATGTCTATACATAAAGTTTTATCAGCATTATCAACTACAGAAAACCAAATCATATAGCGTGTTATTTAATTTTTTAGGAAAAGATAATTTTAAACAGAAATCATCTTTTCATCAGTCTCTATTTGCACATGATTACTAATTTACAAATTTATAGTTTAATTATTTTTAAATTTATTTAATTATTTAATATTTTACTTGCCTTAGATAATAGTTTATTTAAGTTATCTCTAAAATTCATCTCAAATTCGTGATAAAGTTCTTCACTTCGCAAGTCACTAGCTAAAATATTATCTTTTATCTTTTCTACCAATTTGTTATTAACAACAATTGCCATTCCATCATTAAGCATTCGACCGTGCGTATCCCCTGAAATATAAATAAAATTTGATTTATTATGCGAAGAGTATATGTTTAGACCTTGTCCTTTTCCCCTTGTTAATCTGATTCTATCGAATTCATTTGGAATCGAAACAAATTCCTCAGATAAAGGAGCTTCTCGTTTTTCTCGTGTTTCTTTACCGAATAACTCTGGCTTTTTAAGATCAAAGTAATTTTCATCACCAACTAAAGTATTAAATAGTTTACGAATTACAAACTGCACATCTTCATTTGGAGCATGATTTTGTTTTTTCTTATCTGCTGTAATTGTATCAGTATTTCCAATTGAAACTGCATTTGAAAATGTCATTTTTTCAATTAGTTTGTTAAATTGTTCCATGGTTAATCCTTGTTCATTATATCCAAGCAATTCCTTCAAAGTTCTATAGAAATTGGTAAAATCGTCTCTATCCTTCTTATCTTTAAATGTAAATTTTCCAATAAGTGATACTAATGAATTATAATCAACTTCATCATCTAATAATTCAAAAGAATTTTCTAATAAATCTATCAAGTAAGATTCTATATCATCGCTATTCTCAGGACTATTATTATATGCTGTCAATAAATAGTTGTATGCTTCCTCGAATCTTAATTGGAAACATACCATTGCTAATATCATCAATTTTTCATCATGATCTACTTTATCTCCATTATTGATATACATTAAAAGGCTGACTGAATTAAAAAGTCTATTAATGCTACGAGGATTATTTCCTATGGAATATCTAATTAATTGAGTAATTGTTTCTAACTGATTTCTTTCTTTATTATTTTTATCAAAACAAAAATCAAGTTTGTTAAGTGAGGACTCAATAAAATTTTGCAAATCATAATTTGCTACTGGTACTGTAAATGGAACTTGAATAATTTTTTCAAAGAAAGCTTTCCCCTTTTCATCATCTAAATCTTTACCATATTTACTTTTTGCACCTTTAACAACAACATTATAATCTATAGCCAATACAAAGACGCAATGTTCACAGTCTAAAAATAATTTTAAAACTTCTAAGAGTTCTATGGCCTTTTCAGGAACTAAACGATCCAGGTCGTCAATAAAAATAACTATTCGGTCACTTTTATTTTCCTTAATGGCATCATTAATAATGTCTTGTAAGTTTTCTTTTAAGTGCTTGATATCATCAGTTCTCTCACCAAAACCTATGATTAAATCTTGAAATTTTTCAGTTAATTTTTCTCCATTTAGTATGCCAAAGTCTAAATTTACATATTCTAAGCCTTTAGATAGCGCACCTTTTGCTTTTTTAAAAAACTGTTTCTTTTTTGAATCTTCTACATTTAACTCACTAATTAAATCTGTAATTAATGCTACTGCTAAATTATTTCCCATATCAAACTGTGAGTATTGCCAAGTGTTGAAAAAAATAGTTTGAATTTTTTTATCTTGTTTTTCAGGATTTAATCTTTTTTCAACTTGGTACATAATACTGGTTTTTCCAGTACCCCAGTCTCCTTGAATGGCAACCGTTAAGGGTGTTTCACACTCAATAATAAAATTTGATAAACCATTAAT
>ERZ1674239.260-NODE-260-length-12792-cov-2.380388_pt1 | contig 12792 bp, 10 predicted proteins | sample MGYA00581208_ERZ1674239 | MGnify/ENA primary metagenome ERZ1674239 (study PRJEB41354, sample SAMEA4873308) | human saliva metagenome | biome: human-associated habitat [ENVO:00009003]; feature: mouth environment [ENVO:08000002]; material: saliva material... | reverse complement strand
TATCCGACTTAGGTGTGTTTTGAACTGCCTTCCATTTCTCGTGTCCAAGAAATGGAAGGCAGTTCAATCGGAGGCTCTTTTTAGTTGCATGTTTTATGCGCTTGCGACTCAGTGCTCGCCATGGTCGTGCTCGTGGCCGACGCTGTGCACGTGACCCTCGTGCTCGTGCGTGTGCTCACCGTGCGCGTGCTCGCCGTGGTCGTGCCCGTGCTCGTGGTGCTCGTGTCCCTCGTGGTCGTGGCCGTGCGCGTGATGCTCGTGTCCCTCGTGGTCGTGCTCGTGGCCCTCATGCTCGCAATGTCCATGCTCGTGGTCGCAGTGCTCATGCACGCAATGACCGTGCTCGTGGTCGCAGTGCGAGTGATCGTGCTCGTCAGCCAAGTCCGACTGCTCATGCCAGAACGCCGGCACAAACACCTCACGAAGTCCATGACGCAGCAGGTCGCGGCCGATAAACACGCACCTGGACTCTTCCTGAGGTTCGTCACCCGTAATCGCCCATGCGCGCTCTACCAGGTCAAACTTGACCCACTGATTACCACAAGGCAGCGTACCCTTTGCGCGAGCAAGCTTTCCAAAAACGCCAGCTGACGCTGCATCCAGAAGCCAAATCAAATGTGATGGACTTGGAAGCTCAGCGTGAGTCAGCGCCATAGTCTCCAAGTCGGGACCTTCGTCCTCATCACCAGCTGCATCTTTAAGAACAGAACCGTCAAGCGCGCGAGTCAGAAGACCATTCCACCACTCATCGGGAATATCAGCATACGAAGATTCGGCGATAACCTCTGCCTGCGGATTCATCTCTGCTGCAAGTTGCTTAATGGGCTCAGCAGCATCCTCGCTACCTGGAGCAAGCTTGGAAATCACCACGCTCGCGGCGGCGCTCAGCTGGTTATCAAAAATCTCTGGGAAATCGGTGCGCTGATTCTGCCACGAAACGGCGTCGACCACGGTAACCGGCGCAAGCAAACTAATGCGCTCCCAGGCCACCTGATTCACGTTATCAAGAATGCTCTGCAGCTTAGCCACGCCAGTTGGTTCAACAATTAAATACTCGGGGTCAATGGTATTTGAAATGGTCAGCACCGACGTCGCAAAATCCTGCTTGCCCGAACAGCAAATACAATTCTCGGTAGACTCCCAAACCTTGAGGTCGGAGTCCTGCCTCAGACGGCGCGCATCGATGTCTGCCTGGCCATATTCATTCTCGTAGATAGCAAAATCACGCCCAGTCCGGCGCACGAGCTCCTGAATGAAGGTGGTTTTACCAGCTCCAAGAAAGCCTGATACAACAAGGATTTTCATGAATACAACCGCTTCCTAAACTCCGTTGGCGCCCACCAACGCAAAAAGCTGGCGAGAAAACCGAACTTCTCGCCAGCTCAAACATACTAAATAACGCGACCTAGTTGATTACCTAGTCGATAACAACAACTGGCTTGATGAGGTCGGATGGCTTATCACGCATGGTGAAGAGAGCCTCCTCGAGGTGATCCCAGCCGTGATAGAGGTGAGTAACCTCTGGGTGAAGGTCCAGACGGCCAGAAGTGACCAGGCTGGAGAGCTTCTCCATGCGCAGACGGCCGCCAGGCATGAGGCCGCCACGGATGTCCTTGTGGCCCATACCAACGCCCCACTCGACGCGAGGAATGTTGACGTAGTCGCCGGAACCGAGGTAGTTGACGTTACCAATCTTTCCGCCAGGCTTGAGTGCCTTGACAGCGTCCTCGAAGGTCTCGCAGCCGTCGACGCAGACGCGGTCAACGCCCTTGCCGCCGGTGAGCTCCATGACCTGCTCCCAGATTGGGCCGTCCTTGTAGGAGATGAAGTCGGTTGCGCCGTAGCCCTTAGCTGCCTCAACGCAGACTGGACGGGTACCAACAGCGATGATGCGAGAAGCACCGTGAAGTGCAGCACCAGCAACGGACATAAGGCCGACAGGTCCAATGCCGATGACCAGGACGGTGTCGCCGAACTCAACGCCAGCCAGCTCAACTGCGTGGAAGCCGGTTGGAACCATGTCGGAAAGGATGCAGGCGTCTGCTGGATCCATGCCCTCTGGCATGTGAGCGAGGTTGCCATCAGCGTCGTTTACGTGGAAATACTCGGAGAAGACGCCGTCCTTGAAGTTGGAGAACTTCCAGCCAGCAAGCATGCCACCGGAGTGCATGGAGTAGCCAGCCTGAGCCTCAAGGGAGTTCCAGTCTGGAGTAATTGCAGGAACGAGGACGCGATCGCCAGGCTTGAAGTCCTTGACGCACTCACCGACCTCGACAACCTCTGCGGAGCACTCATGACCAAGGATCATGTTGTGACGGTCGCCGATTGCGCCCTCCCACAGAGTGTGAATGTCAGATGTACAAATTGCGACCGCAAGTGGCTTGCAGATTGCGTCCAGAGGACCACACTTTGGTGTCTCCTTCTCAATCCAGCCGGACTCGCCGATCTTGAGCATTGCATAACCCTTCATAAAACCCTCCTAAAATCTGTGTTTCTGCAGTTGAAACACTACCTACCTCGTGGAGGAGCACGCCTTTTGCGTGACACTGACGAGGCTCATAAACATTTTGCGAAAGCTCGTTGCTTTGTTGCAGCCACAAATGGGTCCTCTCCACAACAAAACTGCGAACACTCGCGAAGTACATTTTCAAGCACTTTTTTACGTAAATCTAGAACGAACCCGTGAAAGGTTGAGCAGACTTTCATGAATTTTAAGCTGGCGAGAAATGCGGTTTGCAAATATCCGATATTTTCGCACGTAGACAATGTGTACGCTAACATACCGTTAACCAAACCTCCGACCGATGCAAAACAACGCTTATCGGCGAACGGTTACCGTTCACCGAATCAAAAGGGCAGATGTCCACTTTTCTGTTGTACGCGGTTGCTCCGTAGTGGTACGAAGAGGCGTCTCAGCAGCTACGCAGGGGCGCTTTGTTATAATTCTGGCACATGAGTTTCTCGCCAAATGTCTTATGTTTGAGCACTTTTCTAGCGAGAAAATTTACCCGCCAGGAAGGAATTTACATGCCCATTGACAATCTGTTCAGAGACGCTGGCGTTCATCTTGACTGGCAGTATATAGTTTCATACGCCCTTCTGCTGGCTCCAGCGGTCGTTCCAGGAGTGTTATTTATTTACTCATTTATCAAGGAGCCTCGACAGTTTCGTAACGCGCTTTTTTTGTTTGCGACTCTGGCGTGGTCCTCGATTCTTCTGGTACTGATATTGGACAATCGTATTCTTGGCATAACTCTGATTTTTATTGTTATGCTAACTCCTATCCTAACTATTATATTTTTGCTGATTAACACCGTGGTTGTTGTAAAAAATAACGGATTTTCCTTAACGTCGATGTTGCCGTTTTTGATGGCCGGATTCCTTATTATGCTTCTTGCATCCCCGTCTATCGTGAATTATTTTGATTCAGACACTCCCCATGTTGTTGTCTTTTTGTTAGGACTTTTTACACTTGAGGGCCTGTGGTTCTCGTTTACCTTTGTAGCCTTGCTGTTCTATTCGTGGTTGTATCGTATTCTTCCCCGCCGTCGCCAGTACGATTACATCATCATTCATGGCGCTGGACTTGATGGTCCACGGCCAACTCCGCTGCTTGCGGGTAGAATCGATAAGGCACTTGAGCTGTGGAACAAGCAGCATCAACATGGAAAATTTGTTGTTTCCGGAGGTCAGGGAGCTGACGAAATAGTCTCCGAAGCCCAGGCCATGCGTGACTACCTTCTGGAGAAGGGTGTTTCTGCTGACGCGATCCTCATGGAAGACAAGTCGACAACTACCTGGGAAAACCTAAAGTACTCGCTAGGCGTGATTCATGACGACCGAGCAGCGAGCGTCAATGCCGTATTGAGCGTCGGCTCTACCGACGGTACCACCGCCACCGCCGACGACGACGACGCCGCCACCGCCGCAGGCGACTTCACCACAGCGGTTGTTACCAGCGATTTCCACGTTTTCCGTTGCGCCGAATACGCCCACAACCTGGGTATTAAAGCAGACGGAATCGGATCTCACACAAAGGGCTGGTACTGGCCTACGGCTTTCATCCGCGAGTTTATCGCAATCACAAAAGCGCACCTCTGGCCCTACCTGGTCATTGGCGGCTTATATACGCTGGTCAACGTGCTCAACTACGCATTCTTTTATCTTGGAGTTGCATAAGCTAAGGGCGCTCGATCTTTTGCTCCGCGCCTGATTTGCTAGCGCGCCTGATTTCTACAAAGAATCTGTAAATCTGTGCCCCAAACACAGATTCTTTGCACTTTTCAGGCAGAGTTTAAAGCGCGTCCGAGTTCGTCCTTCCAGGGAGCCTGATTTTCTCGCCATGTTTGAATGATTTGCCGGAAAAGCGCACCATGTCTGAGCTATTTGCCGGTTTTTCTCGCCATGTCTGAGTAAATTTACTCAGACTTCATGCACTTTTTAGTCTCGCAATTCCAAGCCTCACTGATAGAGCTCACGCATCACCGCACAAACATGTGTTATCTGCACAGGAACAAAACGCAGTGGCAAAACCATATATACTCTAATGAAGCGTTATCTGGCGAGAAATGCCGCGAGTTCGGCACGCCATCAACTCCAAGACTAGAAAGGAAGCCTGTTGGAGACATTCGAATTTGTGCTCATCGTTCTCACGTGCGTCGCGGCTTCCTCGGTTATCGACAAGTTTGTCAACGTCTCCATCCCCGTTATCCAGGTTGTTATCGGCCTGCTTGTTGCGCTCGTGCTGCCCAGCGTCCAGGAGGTTCACCTGGAATCCGAGCTTTTTATGCTGGTTTTTATTGCCCCACTCCTGTTCAACGAGACGAGAGAAACCAACATTCGTGCGCTTCTCCTCAACCTGAACAGCATTTTATCGCTGGCGATTGCGCTGGTAATTGTCAGCGTGCTTTCGGTCGGCTACGCCCTCCATCTGATGGTCCCCTCAATTCCTCTAGCTGCGGCGTTTGCGCTGGCCTCGGCCCTGGGGCCAACCGATGCAGCCACCGTCACCGCGCTTAAGTCCAACATCCACCTGACCCATCGCCAGCAAACGCTTCTCTCGGGAGAGTCCTTGATTAACGACGCATCTGGCGTCGTTGCATTCCAGTTCTCCGTAGCTGCGGCCGTAACGGGTGCGTTCTCGCTGGTAGACGCGGCGGGATCTTTCACGGTGCTTTTTGTAGGCGGCGTGGCAATGGGAATTGTCACTGGCTTTGCCTTCTCTGCCATCAACGCCATGCTTGGAAGGTTGGGCTACGAGGACACCGTCGCAAACGTTCTCTATGAAGTACTGACGCCGTTTCTTGTCTATCTTCTTGCCGAAACCTTCCACGTTTCTGGCGTTTTGGCTGTTGTAGCGGCTGGCTTGGTGATTGCGCTCCCTCGAAGGCAGAGCAATAAAGCGCTGTTCGCCCGCCAAAAACTAGTCTCAGATTCCACCTGGAAAGTCATCAGCTTCCTCATCAACGGTACCATCTTTGTCTTCCTGGGAATGCAACTCCCCCTTGCCGTGCTTCCTGGCACCAACGGCGGCCTCAATATCCTGCAGATTCTAGGAATTGTTGTCGTGATTACCCTGTTCATGCACGGTGTCCGCTTTGCGTGGCTCTACGCGCTGGAAACTTACAAGCTCCACAAGGGCGGCCATCTTTGCACCGGTAAAGACGACGAAAGCGACTCCGAAGACACGAACGGCGAGAATGACCTCGCAGGTAGCAGCTCCGACGGCGAGAAACCCGACCAGCCGCTCGCTGAACTGGGCTCGGAGCAAACCTCGGAGCAGATCGCTGAGCAGCCCAAACCCACGTGTGCCATAAAGCCCATCTCAATCACGTCGGCCGAGGTCATCAAGAACGTGCTGGTTACCACTGTTGCAGGTGCAAAAGGTGCGGTAACGTTGTCGATTATCCTCACCTTGCCTCTCACAACCCAGTCCGGAGCAGCGTTTCCGCAGAGGGATTTGCTGATCACCATCGCCGCCGGCGTTATTCTCGCCACGTTACTTTTAGCGGACAATCTGTTACCCGTGCTATCAAAGTCCCCTGAGGCAGACTCTGACCTGCCCGAACGTCTCCACAAGGGAGAGATTGCCGTTCTTGAGGCAACTCTCGGCGAGCTCAGGAGCATGTTACAGTCAGAAAACGCCAAAGCAAAGTATCTACCTGCGCTTCGTTTGGCTATCACGCGCTATACCAACCGCTTGTTTGCCTCTCGCATCACTGTCCCTGGCTCGGGCGAACTTGTCAAAAAGCTGGTCCTTCACGAGACAGAAGTTCAGCAGAAATGCCTCGAGGAGCTACGCGAGCGCCACATCAAAACAAAAAATCCCATTCCGTGGGACCAAATTGTCGACGATATTACTTCAATCCGCAGGTCAGTAGGTTATTATGGACCCTTCGCAAACATTGCCTCAAAGACAAACCACCGCTCACGGATTGCCGTTGCCCTCCACGAGCTTAAACTAGCTGCTCAGCGCATCATCGATGGCGGTATCAGACACCTAGAAGACGCAGATCAGTCCTACTACCAGGCTTGTTTGTATGCGCTTGAGATGGAATACGCTGAGCTCGACGACCTGGAGCGTATTGCTAACGGCGACGACGAGCAGATGGCTATTGTCGCGTCAAACCTGATGATTGACCATGAATCAGTAATTGAGTCTATTTGGAGTCGCATCAATATCAACAAGGAGCATGGTTCCAGCGATACTCAAGCCTCCTACCAGCTACCTTACAATCTGAGTTCACACAAGATATCGCCGCACTTTAGGCAGCAACTTGCGGATGCTCGAAAGTACGCCGACGACGTGGCAGAAAACGCGCTGCGTATTGAGCTGGACCAGATTTCGCGCCTGCAGTTTGAGGGCGTCATCGACCGCGAGGTTGCCGCTCACCTGCGCGAAAACGTCTACTACCTGCAAATGACGTTGAGTGAGTAGCATGAGCGCTACACCAGACACGCACCCCAGCGCCGACACGGCTACACACCCCGCCAACACTGCTGCGCACCCCGCCAACCACACGGCGAGAAAAACAATCATCTCCGGGCTTTCCATCCACATGCAGATGTCCTCTGTAGCAGGAGCACCTATTGCCTACCTCTTGGGTGACGTGGCCGACAACTCCCCCATTCAGGTACCTGAGGGCGTCAGCCTAGTGAACGTTGGCGCTGACCTGTGGGAAGAGAACTTCTCGCCCTGGTGTGCCCCGCGCGTTTTTGCCAAGGGACCCAACTTTGGCGACGGCGCCCAAAAAACGCTCGATACCCTCATCAACCAGGTCATCCCCTGGGCGGAATCGGAACTCACCGAGTCACCAGCGTATAGGGTGCTTGTGGGATACTCACTTGCAGGTCTGTTTAGCCTGTGGACTGGCGTGTCACAGCAGGTCGCGTGCGGCTGCCAGCCCGGCACCGCCACGACGCCGCAGCTCAGCGGTCCCGGCGCGCCGTACGTCGACGCCTCCGTCGCTACCTTCCAGCGCATCGGAGCTGTCTCGGGATCGTTTTGGTTCCCAGGGCTTTTGGATTACGTAGATCAGCAGCTCAGAGGAGGGGTGGTCGGCCTCACACACGCCTATCTTTCTCTGGGTGACCGAGAAGCACGAACCCCCAATCCACAAATAATGCACGTGCGAGAAAACGCAGAACTTCTCGCCAGCAAGCTAGAGAGTGTGGGAATAACCTCGACATTTGAGTTGAACCGCGGAAATCACTTCCAAAACGTTGAAGGAAGAATGCAGAAAGCTCTGGACTGGCTGGTCAAATAGGGTAAGATTCTTCAGAACGCACGTGTCCAGAGAGGTTTTATGCCCAACCAAAAGCAATTTGACAGCAAAACTGAATCGCCCAACACAGCCTCTGGCAAGCAATCTGACTACTTATTTGCGCTCATTCTGTCCTTAATCTTTGGCATTTTTGGCATTCCACAGTTCTATCTCAAAGGGTGGAAATCGGGACTTACCAGGCTTGTTGTAAATGCAGCACTAATCGCTGGCGCATTTGTTCTGGCTCAAATACTTGCGATGCCGTCGCTGCTTTCTTACCTTCTACCAGCAATTTTCTCGCTCCCGGTTATCGAAAGCGCGCTGAACCTCATCTACGAGGATGCCAGTGCTCCCAAAAAGCTCATAAAAGGCAAGCTCAAACCACATAAACGATACGCCGGAAAACAGAAAGCTGGAATTGCACTAGCCACGCTAACAGTAGTACTCTACTTTAGCGCAGCGCTCACGCAACCGCTTCCAACCACCCTATCTACTGCGGGATCCTCGGACCAACAAACCGCAACTCAAGCGCCTGGCCCATCGTCCCAATCAGACACCGGCGCATCATCCACTACCACGCAGACCAGCGCAAACGTAACTATCAAGTTTATCGACGTTGGCCAGGGAGAAGCCATCCTCATTGCACTTCCCGAGAAAACCATGCTCATCGACGCAGGCCCCACGGGATCTGCCCCAAAAATTGCCCAGGTGCTCCAAGAACTTGGTCGAAACAAGATTGATTACCTGGTGGCCACCCATCCCGACGAAGATCACATCGGCGGCATGGCGGATGTCATTTCCAGCACCCAAATCGGGACCATTTACGCACCAAATAAAACAAACAACACGGCAACGTACAGAAAGTTTCTGACCGCCATCCAGAACAATAACCTGCAGATAACCCTTGCCGAAGCAGGAACCATCATCGATCAAACCGATGCTTACAAGTTAGAAATTCTCTGGCCTACCAAAGACGCAAATTTCCCCGACACCAACGATTACTCGATAATCATCAAGCTGACCGTTGGCAACAAGACCTTCCTCTTCACGGGAGACGCTCCCACAAATGCCATCCTGGATGCCAATCCAGGTCACATTGACGTGCTTAAACTCTCGCATCACGGCTCCCGAACAGGCACAAATGAGCAGCTGGTTCGCAGGCTCTCACCTACCTACGCTGTCCTTTCGTACGCCTTAGACAACTCCTACGGCCATCCCATGCAGTCGGTCCTGAACGCCCTCCATAAACATTCCGTTGAGGTTTGGGGAACGGGCGCCAACGGAACCATTACCATTACCTGCGATGGTACAACCATTGATATATCTAGCGAGAAAAACGGTACCGTTGTAGCGCCTACCTCACAAGAAAAATCTAGCACGTCATCGACATCGAGGTCCAAGTAATGAAAGCAATCATTGATCGATTTGAAGACAACAATCTTGCCGTGCTTGAACTAGATGACCAGCCAGGCAATATGCTGACCGTTTCTGTCGATGAGCTACCAAACAACGCTTGCCAGGGCGATGTTCTTTACTACCAAGACGGCTCGTGGATACGAGCCGAGGAAGAAACCGCTCAGCGACACACCGATATCAACGACCTGTTCAACTCCCTGCTCGCACATGACGAAGACACGGCAACTGAGTAACCCCAGATAAAGACTAAAATATGCGATTTTAGAATATTTATAAAACTGCACGTCAACATATAAATATGCGATTTTAGAATATTTTGTTACATAGCCTTCTACCTGCATAAATAAAAAAGACGTCTTGTCTAGAAAGACGTCTGTGTAGAGCACTTTTATCCAAGACAAAATGTGATATATTAAAGATTGCCGATGGCGCGCAGCCTCGCTCTGCATAGAGGGAGGGCACGCCATCCGCTTTATAGGGCCACGATAGCCGCAGCCATTCTCTTCTCATCTTCAGCTAGAAGTACTCGCATCGTCCAACCCCATTGACTCCAGCCATTTTTGCACTTCACTAAAAGTGTACGTGCCTTTTACCGCCAATCCTGGCATCACACGAGAAGCACCACATTCCTTCTTGTACTCCTCAATCATGTTGCCAAATCCTCCGCCGCCGTGCGTGCAGAACGGAATGACTGTCTTTCCACTCAAATCCGTTGCTCGTAAGAACGAAAGCACCGGAGGAGCAAATGTCTTTAGCCAGTTGGGCGATCCTATAAAAACGGTTTCAAAGTCAGCAACGTTTATATCGAATTGCATGAGCGCAGGACAAACGCCCTTTTCTATTTGAGCTCTAACCTCTTTTACCGCCGTGTTATACGAGAAAGAATAGGGCTCTTGAGGCTTAAGCTCCAGCAACTCGGCATCTGTAATCAGAGCAATATCCTCCGCAAGCCTTCTTGTGATGCCGGAATACGAATAGTACACAATCAAAGACTTCATGTAAGAATCTCCACCATCAGTCGAGAAGAACGTGCCGTTGAGGCATTACGTCAAATTATTTGCCACAAGCATACAATGTGATGTCAACAAAATTAGTTATGACCAGCGCTTTCCATCTGGATCTAAATTAGACAACCAATCTATATCCTCTTGAATACGTTGTTTTGATTCTTCACTCTGATCCCAATAGCCGCGTCCAACTGAAATTGGTGCCATGTGGGTAAATGCCCAGATGTTACCAGGATTTTGAAGTGCAGTTACAATTTCCGGATCACTCACTTTCTCTAATGCAAAATGTTCAAGTTTTCTGACATCCATAACAACGCGTATATATTTATCTGTATAACGAGGGATACCTATTGCAGGGACACGTTCGTCCCAATTTGGTGGATGAAGAAAAACTTTTGTACCTGGTAAAAAATGACGTGTTCCATGGACTATACGTTTATCCTCACCAATCTTATTTTCATCTCTAACTTCCGCAGTAAGGCACCATACCCATTCTGGAATTTGAGGTGCCTTTTTAATACATCTAGCAAGTGTTGTATAGAATTTTTTAGTGTCTTCACCAATCGGGACCTGAGACATCTGTCCGTCAAAAAACCTATTACATTTCCAAACACCTTCTTTTAATAAGATAAAATCGCAAGCATAAAACAAGTTCCAGGCAATATCCTGAAACTCCCTAATAAGCTTTTTAGGTGGTTTGGGTAAATTAGGGAAAATAGTTAAGGCTTCTGGCGCTATTGGACTTTTAGAAAATGCTTTACCCTCAAAATAAAAAACTCTCCAAGTCACAGGGATATCATTGTATGAAAGTTGTGTCACATATTTCTCGAAAAAAGCCTTACCAGTAAAGTACGTACCTTTTTCTTTCTCAAATTTTTTAGCAAGTTCTTCTCCCTCATCTCCTGAAATATATCCTATAGCTAGGCTTTCTTTCAAATCACTAAGAGGGCCATCAGCGTCTCTTATAACATAGACAGTAGGAGGATGGGAACCATGACCGCTTGAGCCAAAACATGCCTCGACATTAATATTCTCAATTTCGTAATCCCTTGCTGAAAAAATTCCTAATCCCCTTTCTCCGGGACCGATTACGCGCCAAGAATCAGTCAAAAGCCTATAACCCAAAGACAAAAGATCATGCTCTAGGTGTTTGTAATTTTCTTTAGACGTTGGATGACAGCGAAGAAACGTTGGCATGTCATGTCTTGGAGCTTTGTCACAACTTAGTTCTTCTCCATTAAGGTATGCCTCGTAATTAAAGAGATGAACATCAAACTGTGGCAACTCTTTAGCCGCTAACCATTCGTTATACCAAACAGAATCAACAACATTAGGGTTCTCTGCAGAAGATTCGAACAACAGAGCAATTTGCTCCATTACATTCTCCTTTAAAAAATGGCATCTCCATGCAATATGAAGATGCCAAAAAAGATAATTGGCTCTCTTGAGCCCGTACTATCCAGTACGCAATTTAGTAGCATTATTTTACATCAAATGAGAAGTGACGCGAGATAGTAAACTTAAATTAAATCCACGCCAACAAAAAACGAGACCGTTTCCCGACAAGCAACTGCCCGGGCGTATCTCGTTTTAGTCAGTCTATGTAATCGTTAGCGCTTAGTCAAACCAGATCTTTACAACGTCACCGTCTGCAGATGTAATATCCACAAGTGTGCCACTCTCACCAGTCTTTGCAGCATCCATAAGTGCATCTAGATTGATGCTAGAGAGCTGCTCCTGAGTCTCCTGATTAAGATAGCTTCCGCTGACCTGAATTCCTGAATTCAAGACGAACTTTGCCAGACCCAAAGGCACACACATATCTACAACATCGCCGTCATCGGAGACTACATACACGTGCAGTCCGTGCTTTGCAGAGCCGTTGCCCAGGCGAACACCCTTTTTCTTGCTACCGTCAGCCTCGTCGTTCTTCTCGACTTTGATCATACTCTTTCCAAAAAGCTTACCAAAGCTGAAACCCGAAGACTGAGCTGCAATACCCTGGTTATCCTGCTCTACAGGCTCTTCTACGATCTCTGCGGGTTCGTCAGCTGCAACGGAAACAACCTCAGCAGCGCTCTCCTGAGCTGCAGCGCTCTCCTGAGCGGAAGCGCTTGCGCCGCTCAAAAGCTCGTCAACAGATACGCCAAGGAAGCGCGCAAGATCTGGCAACAGCGAGATGTCTGGATAGTTAATGTCGTTCTCCCACTTGCTCACCGCCTGCGGGCTCACGTTAAGCTCCTTTGCCAGGCGCTCCTGCGTTGCAGTTTTAGCCAAACGAAGTCGTGCAATGCGACGACCAAGGGTCTCAGATGAAGTAGTCATAGTTGCTCCTTTTCTCAACACATTATCACTGAAATGGCATGCGGGCCGCTGATTTCACTATGAGTCGTAACAATACGTTCAACAAGAACGCATCAGTTGAGTTAGGTATCGCAACAGTTTCCAGCCACTCAACAGCAGGTTGAGTTCGCAGGTAAACTATGCTTTTTGAACGAAATTTACTTGCCCTAAAAGTTCCCTCCTACTACCATTTAAACAAGAAACTTTTGATGTTTTAGAAAGGTCTGTCTATGGCTGGCGAGAAGAACTGGGTGTTCTGGACC
>ERZ1674239.259-NODE-259-length-12804-cov-3.308024_pt1 | contig 12804 bp, 10 predicted proteins | sample MGYA00581208_ERZ1674239 | MGnify/ENA primary metagenome ERZ1674239 (study PRJEB41354, sample SAMEA4873308) | human saliva metagenome | biome: human-associated habitat [ENVO:00009003]; feature: mouth environment [ENVO:08000002]; material: saliva material... | reverse complement strand
TATTTCAGATATCTGTAACGTTTGTCTCAGATATCTGTAACGCTCGTCTCAGATATCTGTCAGTTTCGGTTTAGACGTCATAAACAATAACTATCTATATGACCCTATATTATGGTATTTAAAAGGTATTTATTCCGATAATGAATATGAAAATTTTTATTCAACATAGTTTTGTTCTAAATATTTTTATAAATGCTTGAATAACAATGTGTTGATAAATGTTTTGTTATGTCGGAATGAGGCTTATTACAATTGTTCTCTTTTCCAAAGTGTCTTTATCTATTTTCTCTTGAGACGATAAATGATATTGGAACTATCTTTTTATGCGTATGGTTGTTTGGTAAGTTGCTTATAGATAGAAGTATATAAATACTATTCTGTTGACAGGTACGTTAATCTAAGTATGTGAGTATTACTTTATATTGATAAATAATGCTGTATAAATAAGTGTAGTAATGATTGACATTAAATAGAAGAATGTTTACGAAAGAAAAGATTATCTTTCTACGAAATTATAACAACATTTCGACATTTCACAGATAGCTGTTTTACAATGCAAAATTTATGTTTTATCATATAAGATAAAGTGTCTTTAAACAAAAATATTTCTGTCGTATAAGCTGTAAACTAGTATCGTCTATTATATATAAAGCGTAAAACGAATATTCTATGTAGAGATTTGCGTGAAGAAATAATATTTTTGTATCTTTGCAAAGAGTTCTCATTGTTGAAATGTGAATGCTCTACCTTTAAATAGAATATATGATAAATCTGTTACGGAAAAAGCTACCAAGAGTGTATAAAGAGAGTGTTGTTCATTCGCTTTTATGGTTGTTTATCTTTTTTATTCCCGTAGCAGCAATGTCTCTCTATGATAGTAGTACCTTTAGAACATATAGTTGGACTCATATTTTTAGTGTTTGGACAGTTGTTTTCATATATTTTGGTGCATTCTTAGTGCATAATTTCTTTTTGTTACCACTTATTATCTATCGCAAACAACGAATACACTATGTGTGTGGGACCATTATTCTAATACTTATATTTGTACTTGTGTTATATGTTTTTCATACCCAAACAGCGGAAGAAAGTCTGAGAGCTATTGTTCAGGCTGGCTATGTTCAAAGCAGAATTACAGATAATCAGACTACTATTACAACACAAATAATAGTTGTAAACACCATAATCTTAGTGTTAATGTTTGGAATGAATCTTGGCGTAAAGCTCTTTTTTAAATATAATGACGACCAAAAGAAACTATATGATTTAGAAAAAAAGAACCTGGAACAACAGCTAATATCACTGAAATATCAAATAAACCCACACTTTTTTATGAATACGCTCAACAATATACATGCTTTAGTAGATATCGATCCAGAGAAAGCAAAGTGGGCTATTATAGTAATGTCGAAGATGATGCGGTATATTCTTTACGAAGGTAATAATACTTTTATTCCTTTACAGAAAGAAAGCGACTTTATACATAGTTATATTTCGTTGATGCGTATGCGCTATACAGAAATGGTAAAGATAAATCTTAATATCCAAAAGCAATTTCCAGTGGGCGAAATACCACCACTACTACTTGTATGTTTTGTTGGAAATGCCTTTAAATATGGTATAAGCTATCAGCATATAAGCACAATAGATATTTCGCTTTCTGTAGAAAACGACAAGATAAAGTTTTGCTGTATAAATAGTAAACAGTCTGAAACTGAATGCGAAAAGGGCGGAGTAGGGCTGAAGAGTGTACAACAACGATTGAACCTGATATATCCAAACCGCCACAAACTCGTAATAGACGATGGCGAGAAAACTTATAGTGTGTGGTTAGAATTATCATTAACAAATAAGAAAAATGACAAAAAACCAACTCCAAGATGGAAAACAGAATAAGAACTTTAGCAGTAGACGATGAGCCTTTGGCACTGAAACAGCTGGCTACATATATAAAAAATATATCGTTTTTAGAACTGGTTGGCGAATGCCAAAATGCTATTGAAGCAAAGAGAGAAATAGAAAGGCAAACCGTTGATGCTATATTTATAGATATTAATATGCCTGATATGAGTGGACTCGACTTTGTGCGCTCGTTAGAAGTAAAGCCTTTAGTGGTGTTTACAACTGCTTATAGCGACTACGCTATAGAAGGTTATAAAGTAGAAGCTATTGATTATCTCCTTAAACCATTTAGCCAAGAAGAACTAATGGCAGCAGCTAAAAGTTTAAGACGGCAGTATGCGTTGTTGCAACAAGCAAAAATAAATGTCTCTTTGGCAGATAACGACACTCTGTTTCTAAAGAATGAATATAAAATTATTCGTATAAACATCAGCGATATACGTTATGTTGAAGGTATGGGCGAGTATCTAAAAATTCATTTTATAAGCGATAGAAAGCCATTAATGATACTTTCGAGTATGAAGAAAATGGAGAAACATTTAGCTAATAATAGCTTTATGCGCATTCATCGTTCATGGATTATTAACTTGATAGATATAAACGAAGTAAACAAGAATCGTATTCTTATGAACGATGGTATGTATGTTCCTATTGGCGATATGTACCGCGAAGGCTTCGCAAAGTACGTTGGTTCAAAATTCTTGGACAAATAGATACGCAGAAGTACTTTTTTCTTTTATCTCTTGCTGTTTTTGTGAAAAAAGCTTATATTTGCAAACAAATAACAAAAAAATATCAAATATCTAAACTGGCAACAATGCTAACGTTAAAGAAATATACATTATCAAGATTCTGTAGAGCACGTCAAAACAGCGGTGTAAATGCGTCTTGCGTGCGCTCTGCCTGCCGTTCTCTCTCACTCGGGGGGGGGGCGACCATTCGAACGTTTTGACGCTTCCTGCGTTGTTGAGACGTCTCTCATTCCCAATCGAAAACATTCTGCGAAGGCTCTGCCTGCATCTTCTCTGCAAGGAGGTGCGGGCGGGGCCTTTTACTTTGCGTACCCTTTGCATTAAAGGTGAGCAAAGACAAACAAAATTATCTATCCAATTATCAAATATTAAAAACAAAAGAGTTATGAAGAAAAAAGTATTATTTTCGCTCATTCTCGCCATAATGGCGACAATGTGGGCAGGCACTGCGCAGGCGCAGACGAAGTATGAACTTTGGCTTGCAGGTACGCAGGTAACTTCCGAAAATTGCGGAGACCTCTCTGTAATTGATGGCGTATCGGGTACAGCAAAGTATGATGATGCCACCAAGACCCTTATCCTTGATAATGCCACCATTCACAACACGGCAGAAGTAGAAGAGAGTGATCGCTTTAAAAGTATTGGCATCGTTACTCGTATCAATGGTCTGACTATCCGTCTCGTTGGCAACAACACCATTACAGCAGAGAAGAATGGAGGTATATCTAATAGTATTGAGAATACTCTCACCATTATGGGTGAGGGTAAGCTCACGGTGAACGGCTCAACCACGGCAAGCGATTATGACTACCAAAAGGGCATTTTAAACGATGGTACCATCACCGTGAGCGGTTGCACCTTGGAAGCAAGCGGTGGTGTGTGCGGATTGGCTTATGGCTACTGGAAATTCGACCGCTGTACCGTGCGTGCCAAGGGCAGCGGTCGCAGCAATGATAGCTACGCAGGCAGTATCAGCGGCCTATGGGGTAAGCCTGAATTTACCGACTGCGCCATTACCACTCCTGAAGGAGCGTACTGGAAGAGCAGCTATGGTGTTGGCGATTACTGTCTCTATGGTGCAGATGGTAAGCCTGTAACCGATTGGGTAACCATAGAGAAATCGGCTGTAACCATCTATAATTTCAAGATTGCCGGCACACAGGTAACTTCAGCAAACTGTAACGACCTTTCCGTGATTGACGGTGTGTCGGGCAAAGTGAACTACGACCATGCAACCAAAACTCTCACGCTCGACAATGCCACCATCAGCAATAAAAATACAGTAGATGAAGATGATTGGCAAAAAGCCGATCAGGGAAAAGCCGTTGGCATCTTTAACGAGGTCGAAGGACTAACCATTCGTCTTGTTGGTAACAATACCATTACTTCTGAAAAGAATGTAGGTGTGTGGAATTATTGTGGCACCATTACCTTTACAGGTGCCGGCAAGCTCGTTGTGAACGGCTCAACCACATCGAGCGAGAATTGGTCTAAAGTTGGTATTTTGAACGATGGTGGTATTATCGTGAGTGGCTGTGCCTTGGAAGCGAGTGGCGGAGTATGCGGACTGGCTCGAGGTGGGTGGAAATTTGACCGTTGCACTGTGCGCACCAAAGGTGGAGGTAGCAGCGATAATGAGTATGCGGGCAGCATAGGTGTTCTGTCTAGGTATCTGTTTTCTGGCTGTGCTATCGCTACCCCTAAAGGAGCCTATTGGGAATACAAAAAGTATAACGATTGGTTTGGCCACTACTCTCTTTTTGGCAAAGACAACAAGGTTATTACCGATTGGGTAACTATCGAGCCAATAGAAGACTATGAGCTTTGGATTGCTGGTACAAAATTAACCTTAGCAAACTGCAACGACCTTTCAGCGATTGATGGTGTATCGGGAACTGTGAAGTATGACGACAATACCAAAACCCTCACCCTTGACAATGCTACAATCGAGAACACGATAGAAGATGATAGATATGGCAGAGGTTCGGGTATATACAACCAAATAGAAGGCTTGACTATCCGCCTCATTGGTAATAACACCATTACTGCAGAGAAGGGTATGGGTGTATGGAATTTCAATACACTCTCTTTCATGGGCGATGGAAAGCTTGTGGTGAAAGGTTCTACAACATCAAGCAACATTTCACGTCAGAAAGGTATTTTTAACTACGGTTCCATTACTGTGAGTGGCTGTACCTTGGAAGCCAGCGGTGGGGCATGCGGACTGGCTTCTGGTTATTGGACTTTTGACCGTTGCACCGTACGTGCCAAGGGTGGCGGCAGCAGCGATGATGAGTATGAAGGCAGTATCGCTTGGTTTTGGCATAAGAAGCCAGAATTAAATGGCTGTGAAATTATTGCTCCTACAGGTGCTAAGTGGGAAGAGTTCCAAGACAGAGACAAGAGTTATTACTCTCTCTTTGGCACGGACAACAAGGTTATTACCGATTGGGTAACCATTACCCCCGATCCCAATGCCATCGAAACACCAACTGCCGACACTACCGCCAAGCAAGGCATCTACAGCCCTAGCGGTGTGCGCCTGCAAGGCGAACTGAATAACCTGCCGAAAGGTGTGTATATTGTGAATGGACGAAAGGTTGTGAAGAAGTAGCTGAAATACATCACGAGTGATATGCGATTGTATACCACGAGTGATATACAATGATATACCACGAGTGGTATACAGACATATATCACGAGTGGTATATAAAAGGTACTATTATATAACAATTTTATTAATCTATTAAACAAAAAACAGTTATGATCGAGTTTGAAATCAAATCGAGAAAACTCAACATCGGTAAGCGCAAAGGACAAACCGTTTACTACGCTTCGCCAAAGGCAAAACAACGCCTGACAAACAAAATGGTAGTAGACCGCATTGTGCGCGAGACATCGCTCTCTGCAGGCGACGTCAGCAACGCACTTATTTCGCTTAGTGCCATTGTGCGCGACGCCCTGTTTATGGGTGTAAACGTAGACTTGGCTGACCTCGGTTCGTTCCGTGTCCTCGTTCCTGCGAAGATGATGGACAACGAAATCGACGTGTGTGTCGATACGCTCAAGTCGCCCAAAATCGTGTTCACACCTAAAGTACAGATGCGCGATGCTGCCAAGAATGTAGAACTAAGCGTAGACAACCCTAAACGCAAAAAGAAGCACGAAAGTAAGCCGGGAAGCAGCGAAGGGGGAGGCAGCGAACACCCATAAACACAGCCCTGCCGCTTTCAACGAAATAACGGTAAGCCGCTTCTGCATAGGGCAGGGGCGGCTTTTATGTATCTGCAATATGCGCAACTTTTTGGAGGCAACTGCCGTGTAGTTCGATAATTTTATGTAAGTTTGCACACAAATAGAAAAGTAACAACAATAAATAATAATCAGTAACAATAAAAAGAAATATGAAAAAACAAGCTTTAGCCATAGCCATTGCAGCCCTAACTACAGCAGGTTTTGCTTTTGCAGCAGGACAAGACGACAATGTGATGCGCAAGCAAAGCGATGGCACTTATGTGGTAAACACAACCACGTTGGCTGCCAATGTAAGTGGTTTTAAGGGGGCTACACCTGTAGAAGTGTACATTAAGAACGATAAAGTGGTAAAGGTTGTAGCGATGAAAAATCGTGAAACACCTAGATATTTTGAACAAGTAGATTCTAAGATGTTACCAAAGTTTGCTGGCAAACGCATTTCTAAGGTGGGAACAGTAGATGGTGTTAGTGGTGCAACATTCTCGTCAAGAGCAGTGAAACTAAATGTAGAAGCTGCTGTAAAGTATTATAAAGCACACAAATAAAAACATTTCTGTACCTATTGGGCAAGAAAACAACAAACAACATAAGCAGCATTGCAAACTTTAAGTATGCAATGCTGTTTTCTTTATCTACAAAATTAGTTACTCTTTTCTTAGATATCTGTAACATTCCTCTCAGATATCTGTAACGCTCGTCTCAGATATCTGTCAGTTGCAAATTAGATATCATATACAACAAGAACATTTATGTCTCAATATAATCCTACCTAAAAGATGCTTATCAAAATGAATACAATGATTTCTTTTATTCATTGGAATTCTAATTTAAGTGTTTTAATAAGTTGTTGGTCAATAATGTGTTGTATCATTTGTTGTTATATAGAAACGAAATTTGTTACAATAGCAATATATTCTAAAGTATTTATAAAACTATAGTATTTTGATGCATAAAAGAGCCAATTTCGCATTACGAAACAGGCTCTTTTATATAATTGGAATATAGCTGTTATTTTCTCTAAGAGTGAGATTTAGCAAAATCTAAAACAATTCCATCATATTTGTTTTCAGGCTATACAATGCCTCAGAAATATCCCCCTCTCTACTTTCAATTTGCAGCATAGCGCATTTTAATAATGTGCGGCGAAAAATATAGTCTATATAGAGAACAACAAAATTACACTATTTTACGTTCCCCACCTTTATTAAATATTCTGCAATTTGTACGGCATTGAGAGCTGCGCCCTTACGTATCTGGTCGCCCGTGAGCCAAAGTGTTGTACCATTTTCATCGGCAAGGTCTTTACGAATGCGCCCAACATACACATCGTCTTTGCCTGCACTCTCCAACGGCATAGGGTAAACGTAGTTTTGTGGGTCGTCTACGAGTGTAACTCCTGGAGCGGCTTCGAGCACTTTGCGTATTTCGGCAATCTCTAAAGGCTTTTCAGTCTCAATCCAAACTGCCTCCGAATGGCTACGAAGCGACGAAACACGTACACATGTTGCACTGGTACGAACATCAGAATGCATAATTTTCTGTGTTTCGTAGAACATTTTCATTTCCTCTTTTGTATAGTCGGTCTCAGTCATCTTGTCTATTTGCGGAATCACATTGTAGGCTAACTGATGCGGAAACTTACTAATAGTCTCAGCTTCGCCCGTCTCAATAATCTCCTTATATTGCTGTTGTAGTTCCTGCATAGCAGCTGCACCAGCACCAGAAGCACTTTGATAGCTACTGATGCGTACACGTTTTATGTGGCTTAACTGCTCTATGGGGTTTAAAACCACAACCATCATAATAGTGGTGCAGTTAGGATTAGCAATAATACCACGTGGACGAGTTAGTGCATCTTCTGCATTTATTTCTGGAACAACCAATGGTACGTCTTTTTCCATACGGAATTGACTCGAATTATCAATCATAACAGTCCCATATTTGGTAATGGTGTTGGCGAATTCTGCCGACGTGCTGCCACCTGCACTAACAAAAGCTATGTCAATATCCTTGAAATCATCGTTATGTTGCAGAAGTTTTACTTCGTATTCTTTACCTTTAAATGTGTACTTTCTACCTACAGACCGACTTGAACCAAAGAGCACAAGCTCATCTATAGGGAAGTTTCTTTCTGCCAATATGCGGAGAAATTCTTGTCCAACAGCTCCACTGGCTCCAACAATAGCTACTTTCATATCCTTGTTTTTATAATTTTAATAGTGCAATACATCACAAAATGTCTATTCAAACATATACCAGTAAGGCATAAGTTTGTGTTGTTTGCGTTTGCAAAAATACAAAAAACTCTCTACTTTCACTACTTACCCCATAACTTTTTGCTACCTTTGCACATATTTATAATAGCAATTATGTTCAGAATAGCCCAATATTTCCCCATAACCGATCCAACATTGATTTTCTTTGTGGTATTGATGCTAATTCTATTGTCGCCTATTATTATGGGTAGACTGCGTATTCCTCACATTATAGGAATGGTTTTGGCTGGTGTTTTGGTGGGCGAATACGGATTAAATGTGCTGAAACGCGATGCTTCGTTCGAACTGTTTGGAAGTGTAGGCTTATATTATATTATGTTTCTTGCTGGTCTTGAAATGGATATGGACGGACTGAAGAAAAATAAATGGCGTGTTATGCTGTTTGGTTTTCTCTCCTTTTTTATACCTTATATTCTTACCTTCTTAATGGGAATATATTTGCTACACTACTCAGTAACATCGTCTTTACTACTTGGTTGTATTATGTCATCAAGCACACTCGTAGCCTATCCTATCGTGGGACGCTATGGCCTTTCTCAGCATTCAGCTTCAACGCTTAGTGTTGGTGGCACAATGGTAGCATTGTTCTTGGCACTTCTTGTTATGGCAATGATAGTAAATTTGTGTCAAGGAGGTAGTGGTGGCATATTCTGGCTATGGTTTATGCTTAAATTTGCACTCTATATATCAGGGCTTATTTACTTTGTTCCGCGCCTTACACGATGGTTTCTGCGTCGCTATTCCGATGCTGTAATGCAGTTTCTCTTTGTTTTAGGCATTCTGTTTCTGTCTGCTGCACTTTCAGAAGCAGTAGGTTTGGAAGGTATTTTTGGAGCATTCTTTTCAGGGCTAATATTAAATCGCTTCATTCCACGTCTATCTCCACTTATGAATCATATAGAGTTTACAGGCAATGCGCTCTTTATTCCTTATTTCTTAATAGGTGTTGGAATGTTAATAAATGTGCGTTCGTTGTTTGAAGGCACACATATCATTTGGGTTGTACTATGTATAGTCTTCTTTGGAACAACAGGAAAAGCCATTGCAGCCTATCTTGCTGGCTTCTTGTTTCGTTTAAAACGAGAAATGTCTGATATGCTTTTCGGTTTAACAAGTGCCCATGCAGCAGGCGCAATAGCTATGGTGATGGTGGGATTAAAGCTTGAGGTAGCTCCTGGAAAATTCCTTTTCAACGATGAAGTGCTGAATGGTATCGTTATTATGATACTTTTTACTTGCATAATATCATCGTTTGTAACAGAGAGAGCTGCTCAAAAAATTCGATTAACCGAAAAAGAAGAACCTGAAATGGCGCGAACGGATAACGACGAACGAATTCTTATACCTGTGAAATATCCAGAATACGCCGAGAATTTGCTTTCGTTAGCCATAATGATGCGTAACGAAAAGCTTAAGAAAGAACTTGTTGGACTAAACGTTGTGTACGACGATGTGAATGCAGCAGCCAATCAAGAAGAAGGACGACGTTTATTAGAACATCTGCAAAAGCAAGCTGCGTCTGCCAATGTGCCGATGGTAACACAGGTGCGTATTGCTGCCAACATAGCAAATGGTATAAAACATGCTTTTAAAGAGTTCCAAGCATCTGAGATAGTAATGGGACTACATGCCAAACAAGCTATATCGAAGGGGTTTTGGGGACAATTTACACAGAGCCTTTACAATGGTTTGAGCCGCCAAATTACAATAGCTCGTATTGTGCAACCATTGAATACAATTCGTAGAATACAAGTTGTTGTGCCTTCGCGGGCTGAGTTTGAACCTGGCTTTTATCGTTGGTTGGAACGAATAGCACGTTTAGCATCGAACAGCGATTGCCGTGTTGTTTTTCATGCTCGTCAAGAAACCATCGAACTAATTACTGTATATATTCGTAATCGACACCCCAATGTACGGGCTGAATATGTTGAAATGAAGCATTGGAAAGAACTTCCACAGTTGGCTACAGAGGTGCAAGACGACCATTTGTTTGTAATTATCACAGCGCGAAAGGGTACTATATCTTATAAGAATGCGATGGAACGCATACCAGAAGAAGTAAATCGCTTCTTTAAGAGTAAGACGCTTATGATAATATTCCCCGATCAGTATGGCAATCGTATGGACGGTATGACGTTTGCACAGTCGCAACACACCGAAGAACGTAGTGCTTATGATGTTCTACGAGAGTTTATGCAAAAGAAAATAAGATAGAATTATGATAGAGATAAAAGGTGTTACTAAGAGTTTTGGTTCACTGCAAGTGCTGAAAGGTATTGACTTGCGCATTGAGAAAGGCGAGATAGTGAGCATTGTTGGTCCTTCTGGAGCAGGCAAAACCACGTTGCTGCAAATTCTTGGTACGTTAGATAAACCAGATAATGGCTCCGTTGTAGTAGATGGCATTGAAACCAGTACATTATCAACCAATAAACTAAGCGAGTTTCGCAACAAACATCTTGGTTTCGTGTTCCAGTTTCACCAGCTTTTACCAGAGTTTACGGCAATAGAAAACATTATGATACCTGCTTATATTGCAGGAATGAAAAACAAAGAAGCACACAGTCGTGCTGAAGAACTATTGGAGTTTATGGGACTGAACGACCGTGCAAACCATAAACCCAACGAACTTTCTGGTGGCGAAAAGCAGCGTGTGGCAGTGGCAAGGGCGCTAATGAACAACCCTGCAGTAATTCTTGCCGACGAACCGTCGGGTAGTTTGGATTCAAAGAATAAGGAAGAACTACACAAACTCTTCTTCGATTTGCGCGATAAGTTTGGTCAGACTTTTGTTATTGTAACACACGATGAAACGTTGGCTACACTAACCGACCGCACCATACACTTGAAAGACGGACGCATAGTGGGAGAGGGCAACGAATCCAGCGCAGTATAATAAAGTAAGAAAGGAAATAACAAATGGCAAAACTAAAGATAGGCGATTACAATACGCTGACTGTATTGAAGGTTGCATTGCGCGAAGGCAATAGAGATCCATTCGGATTGTATCTCGATGGTGGTCGAGCAGGCGAAATATTGATGCCTCAAAAATATGTTCCCAATAATGTTTCGGTGGGCGACGACTTACGTGTTTTTGTGTATCTCGACCAGGAGGAACGTCCCATTGCTACAACCGAACACCCACTTGCAGTTGTGGGCGAGTTTGCATATTTGGAATGTTCGTGGGTAAACGAGTATGGTGCATTCCTTAATTGGGGTGTAACAAAAGATTTGTTCTGTCCGTTTCGCGAGCAGAAAAAACGTATGCAGATAGGCGAGTCGTATATTGTACACGTGCATCTTGACGAAGAAACCTACCGTTTGGTGGCGTCGGCGAAGGTGGAACATTATTTCGAGGAAGAGAAACCAATATACAAGCAAGGCGAGGAGGTTGATTTGATGATTTGGCAAAAGACTGAACTTGGCTTCAAAGTTATCATCGACAATAAATATCCCGGACTTGTTTATGGCGACCAAGTGTTCCAGTACGTCCACACGGGCGACCATCTGAAGGGTTATATTGCCACAGTCCGACCAGACGGAAAGATAGACTGCACGCTGCAACCAACAGGACTGCAATATGCAAAAAACTTTGCCGAAGTGCTTCTACAATACTTAAAGGACAACGGTGGTGTGTGCAACCTTGGCGATAAAAGCGAAGCAGAAGATATTAAACATCTCTTTCATGTGTCAAAGAAAGTCTACAAGAAAGCCATTGGCGACCTTTACAAGCGTCGTCTCATCACAGTTGAACCGCTTGCAATTCACCTTGTGTAACGTCTTTTATCTTATATGAAAAGATTACTTCTGGGCTTCTTTGCTCTGTTTCTGCCTTTCGTGGGTGTTGCACAAGAGGAAGTGCCACACAGAGTAGATACCAATTATGTAGGTAAACCTGCAACCGAAGCAGATAAATTGCTGGGAGAAGCCGACGAAGCGTTTAATAACGAAGATTTTGATACCGCTTTTAAGTATTATCAAAAGGCTGCCGAAGCTGGCAATATAGATGCCTATACTGGTCTGGGGAGATGCTATGCCTATGGTTTGGGCGTAGCATTCAATGCTCAGAGTGCGTTACATTGGTATCAAAAAGCTGCTTATGCTGGTTCAGCTTTGGGGCAATACTATCTTGGTATTCTCTATTTTGAAGGCTGGAATGGCGAAAAGCCAGATAAGAAACGTGGCTTAGCATGGCTCTATAAAGCTGCCAATAGTTGCGAGCCATGGGCAATGTTCTATATAGGAAATTGTTATAGACGTGGCGATGGCGTAGAAGAAAACTTAAATGAAGCTATACACTGGTATAAAAAAGCAACTGAATATGGCGACGAAGATGCACCAAATGTTCTAAAAGAATTAGGTATCGATGTGCCAAATAGTTCAGAATAGCCATTTTTTATAACACTATAAATGTGCCGAAATGTGCGTAAATACATACTGTTTTATGTAATAAATGCAGCGTATTTTTAATAATGTTATGTAACTAAATAGAACGCTATGGTTTATTGGTTATAAAGATATTTTCTTAATTTCTCTCTATTTTCTTTGTTGTTTTTATAGCTTTTTATTACCTTTGCCACCAAATTAAGCCAGATTTAACAAGAATGCAAGTAAATCTA
>ERZ1674239.256-NODE-256-length-12872-cov-2.979870_pt1 | contig 12872 bp, 10 predicted proteins | sample MGYA00581208_ERZ1674239 | MGnify/ENA primary metagenome ERZ1674239 (study PRJEB41354, sample SAMEA4873308) | human saliva metagenome | biome: human-associated habitat [ENVO:00009003]; feature: mouth environment [ENVO:08000002]; material: saliva material... | reverse complement strand
AAATAGATTTATCTACTAAGAAATAGTGTAATATATTATGCTATTGTTAAGGATCACTTCAGCAACCTCTTCGTTTTTGATTGCGAGCATTATATTACACATCTACCTTCTAAATGCAAGAGATTTTAAAGATTTTTTTTTATAAGGTAATCTTTATCGTTTTTCTCCTTTTTGGGTCATTTCGTTTTTTAATTTCTGAAGCTTAACTAAAAAATTTAATCAAAAAATCAAAAAACAGATTTTTATTTTCTTTTTAAATTTTCAAATGGTAAGAAGCCAGGTTTCTCGCTATTTTTTAATAAAAAATAAACCTTAATATATAGAAGTAATTTTTTCTTTGACTTTTATAGTAAAAATCTTACATATGAAAATATATTTATTTTTTAGAAATAAATGGTTAAAATACTAGGAATACGGATACTAATTAATAGTATTACCTTTATAGTCCGAGGAATAGATAAATGGAAAGCAAGGAAATGAAAATGGAGAATTAGCGAAAAAACACTTTTAATATTGAGCCTAGCCTGAGGTTGGCTTGGAGCAATCTTTGCAATAGATGCCTTTAAACATAAAACCATCAAATCAAGCTTTGTCCGAAAACTCTATCTTATTGCTGGAATCCGAATTCTAGGGTTGATAGTAATAATAAGTAAACTTGAATCTATTTAATAGCTATATTATCTTACTCTCACTTACAAAACACCTCAACATATAAACCATAAATTCTTTAACTTCTAAAACAAAACTATGGAACTTCTTATTACCTGTAATGGTGAACATATTAATACTCATTGCTCTACATTATGACACTGTAATGATAGACTTTCAGAAAAAGGGATCAGAGATTCTATAAGATTAGCTCAAATTCTTAAAAAAGAAAAAATTGATTTCATTTTTTGTAGTGATATTGGATTCAGAAGAACAACAACAGACCTTATCTTTGAATGCTTAGAATACGACACCTTCAAAATCATTGTAGATCCGAGAATTAGAGAAAAATGAGCAGAAATCTGTTCTAAACTTACCAGAGAAACCTTTGAAAAAAGTAGTGAAAATAATCCTGAACAAGCAAAAATTTTAAGCCGTCTTTTTATCAAAAGTGATAGCGTAGAGCATTCTAACATATTAAATGAAAGCATAGAAGATCTTCGTGATCGCTGTCAACTTTTTCTTAATGATCTAATAAAAACTTATCCTCGTGAAGCGACTGTTCTCATCGTAGGAAATCCAATAGTAAATAGTTTCTTAATTGCATTATTACTTAAACAAGAAGGAAAAGAAAGTCAATTTTTAACACCTCCATGTTCACTTAGTCATTATCGTTTTAGAGAAAAAAAACGAGAAACACTCTACTTTAATAAACTAAACCATTTATATTGAATAAACTAAAATAAATCTGAATGTATTTTTCTTTTAAAAATCAACCATCTGATTTTATTGTCAGTGAAATTTTACCATTTGAGCTAAGCGGAAATTGAGATTTTTTCTACATTTTTTTTGAAAAAGAAAAACTGAATACGATGGAAATCGTGCTATGGATCTGTAAAAACATGAAACTCAAAAGAGAACAACTTGGTATTGCAGGACTAAAAGATAAAGAAGGAATTACAAAACAGCGAATCAGTATTTCTAAAAAAAATCTAAAAATCTGTTGAGGAGAACAGATTTTTTCTACATTTTTAAAAGAAAAAATAAAAATCTTAAAAAGCTGACGGCACGATGAACCACTTGCTATTGGAAAAAACAAGGGAAACCAGTTTGAAATCAGACTTAGAGCAAAAGAAAAACTCCCGAACGAACTAAAAACAACTTTAGAAACAAAACTTGAACAATATAAAACAGCCCCATTCCCTAATGCTTTTTGAATCCAAAGATTTGGTAGAGGAAATAAGAACTTTAAAAAAGCAAGCAAACTTTTCGAAAAAGGTTTTATAGAATGAAAACTTAACTATGAAGTAAAGTTCAAATTACAAGCTTTTTGAAGTATGCGATTTAACGAACTTGTGATGAAAAGATGGAATGAACAAGCCTTTCTTTTGGAGGGGGATATCATGGTCAATGGACGAAATGCCTTTTGAACTTCAGTTGCGAACTATTTTGACAACAAACTTCAGCATTTTGACTATTGGAAACTAAAAGAACAATCAGAAAATAACAGTTTTTTAGAAGCAAAAGAAGTTCTTCGAACGAGCGATTTTAAACCAGAATACCGATTCCCAACAGGCGCTGTTTTAGGAACAGAACAACTCCTTTGCCAAAAATGAACTGAAGCAAGAAAATATGATGATCGACAAATTATGACAAGTTGATTCGAAAAATTTGGAAACCAGATCTCAAAAACCTATAAACTTTATGGATTTAGGAGACCCCTCCGAACAAAAGCAAGAGATTTAGAATGGAAACGAGAAGACAGAGACCTTATTTTAAAATTTTTTCTTCCAACAGGAAGCTATGCAAGTGTCTTTTTGTCTACTTTACTGGAAGGAATTGATCCAAAAGGAATGATCAGTAATGGATTTATTATCCCTCTTATTTCACAAGCTTAAAAAGATTTCTCGCTATTTTTATGATTCTGTCTTTATCGACTAGTCCTTCCTTTCGTGCTTTAGGGAAACTTTTATAGCCATAATAAGCTCCAGCCAAAAAGCCATAAATACAGGCATGAGTATCACTATCCCCACCAAGATTGACGACCATTTCCATACCACTTTTGAAATCCTCACCATGATAAAATCACCAAAGAGCAATCTCAAGACTATTGCCTAGATAACCAAAAGTTTCAAGCTCTTCTGCACTTTTCTTTTTATAAGAACCTCAGAGAATTGATTGTGATGCTTTTGACACTTAATGCTTTGTCCGATAGCCTTCTATGGGAGAATAGCAGAATTTTTAGTTTTATTTCCCTTTATTTATTCCTGTTCACACTTATACAAAGAGAGTTTTAATTGAGGATTTTTAGCACAATACTTTGAAAGAACTTTCTGATCATGTTCCTCATCAAATCCTATTTCTGAAAGCTCATCCACATACCATGAATAAACTAAGTTATATAATTTTCATTTTTCATCTCCGTAAAAACTTTTTGGATCTAAATTATAAGCAAAAGCTTTACCTCCATTTATAGAAAAATCAGCCGTTGTACAACCTATTCCATCATTACAATTTAGTCGTTTAAGTATCTTATCTTTTCAAAACTTTAGTAACATACCCCAATCTCCTGAATTTTTAGCATTATATTGAAACATAGAATGTCCGTCAAGCTGCTTTATTCCAATAGCAGATAGATTAGAAGAAAGAGAGGATTCTAAAGCAGAAGTCTCTTCAAAAAAAGTTTCATAAGTACATTTTTTTGTTCGTTGCATTAGAATATTCTTTTTACAATTCCATTTTGGCGTAATATCTTTTGAATCTAAACCATCTAAATATCGCTTTCAATCCTTTTCTACAACCTTTTTAAGAGCTAAATATTCATTCGCCTCTTCTGAGATTTCTTGAGGTCAGCTCGTCATAATCTCATAAACAGGGAAGATCAACTTCGTCTTCACTTCGTATGTCCTATCTCATTGAGGGAGAATACTCACCACTTCAGCTTTTTTTACTTCTTTATACCAATCATAAAAAGGATTTTTGTCTTTTACTGCTCCTTTTCGCAAAGAAAGAGCAAAAAGTTCATCAAACTGATGATTTTCTAATAAATGATAATATTGAGAGATAAACGCTTTATCTTTTTCTTCTTCATTTTGCACTCACTGAGAAGAAGACACATTTTGAGCTAAAGCATAATCAGCCACATTATAACGAATATATTGTATTAGATCACAATATACTTCCTCATTACGCTCCTGTTTTCATCACAATGAATCATAATCTATCCGCCTCAACATTCCTTTTATAATACCATTTTCTAATAATTAAGAATCATCAAGCATTAAGCAAGATTTATCCATTTTGTCAAGTTGATGATTTTTAAGATGATATTTATAAGTTGCAGTATCTAATACTGTACTATCACGAGCAAGAGCCACGGGGAAATAAATGACATCATCCAGCTGATAAGCTTTTCCCACTATATCCTGAAGACGCACTGTATCATCACAATAATCATAAATCATATCAGGCAAAGTAATCTTAAATTGCCCATAGTCCTTACTTTCAAAAGTTAAATTCAGAGCAGTTGCTTCTATACAAGCCTCACTATTCTTATCAGGAGAGGCTTTCATAGTAAAATGAGCATTAAGATCAAAAGCTTGTACTTGAGTTCAAGTACTTTGAATCTTACTCTCTTGCTCTACTTGTTGTTCTGCAGAAAAGCTACAACCTCCAAGAGCAAGAACTACTATTGTAAATAAAAAGATTTCCAAATTAGTTTTCATCAGATTTATTCATTACTTGTGAATAAAATACTTTAGTAGGAATATTAAATGCCAACCAGTTTTCAAGTAAGATTTTCATTTTTTTGAAGGGAGGATAATCTTTAGAAAAATCATACAATTCTACTAAGCTTTTTTGTAATTCTTGATATTGTAAATAAATATCCTGAACATCTAATCCCATATCTAACCACTTTTCAAGTTTTTTTCTATATTTATCTAATTTCAAGTGTTTCATATCTTTTCTATTTTCAATTATTCATTCTTTTATACGGCTTATTGCTAACTTAAGACCACATTCTCATGTTATGAAATCCTTAAAAACTACAAATACAAAACAACAAATCACAAATCCTAAGGTAAAACCTCAAGCAAATGATTCTAGTTCATACCAAAAAAGACAAGAAAGAACAACCATAAATAATAAAAAAATCACTAGTTTTATATTCTGCCCCCTTTTTCCAACTAATTCTCCTATAGTTCATTTTTTCTTATCTACCAACTCAGAAAGCTTATCAGCATTCTTATACACAATGGTTATTCTAGATTTAAAATCACACATTACATTGTATCTTTTTTTTTCTTCCTTTAAAGAATAATCCCTTATTTCTCCATTAGTAGCATTACTAGTAAACGGTTTACAATAAATAAAACCAATACTATGTGTAGAATAATTATAAACAATATCACTATCTTTCTCCCATATCCTATTTATCTTTACCGCCAAACTACTTCCCCAATGTTCAAATCCTTCTTCATCCAATCGTACTCTACAAATATCATATTGAAAACACTCCCATAACATTTGTCCAACTTCCTTCACTGTTAGTGAATTAACTAATTTTACATAGTCATTACTATCTATGGATCAAACGATCCTTTTAGTTTTTACCAGCTTTTCTTCTAAAAAATCATGTAAATTAGCAAGATCAACATCACTCAAGGAGATAAATAATCACTTTTTTTGAGATACTGCAAAATTCCAAAAAACACGTGAAAATTGTTTTAGAATATCTTCTTTTGTTAAATAAGCCATATATATAATTATAAATATATAAAATATTAGCACTTCTCTAGTTTTTTTAAGCAGGAGTTAATCTCACAAATCCATTTCCATAATTCCAAATAAACCTAGCAAAAAAATCAGTACCTCCTCGCACAAAATTAGAAGTCCATCTAAATCCTGGAGCTCCACCTAATTCCTGAATTAAACCATTAACGTTTACAAGCACAGTATTCATATCTATAGCATTAGGATTTAACATCAATACTACAGAACGAGAAGTCCCGGAAGTATTTGTTCCCGTATTGATATAAGAAACATTTAATACAAACCTTCTCATCTTTTACATAAAAAGAAGATAAAATATCTGAGCTGAGGTAGCTACCTCATTACTCACACAATAAAATCTGACCGTAGAGATTTTTATTTCTCTACGGACAGAAATTCTTTTCTCACCAGTCAGATTTTTCTTTCCCTACAGTGAGAAATACATCTCTCTCCCTACAGACAACTATTCCTGCTGAAACTTCATCGCTTCAAGCTGTCTTTTGAGTTCTACACCCGGCAAGAAGCTAATCTTTGGAACGATCGTTTCTGTGCTAAACTTCCCCTTTTCTTCTGCTCCTTTACTAGAGAAGGTTACACGAAAACTTCCAAAGTCTCCAAGCTGGAGAATCCCTCCTCTCGTCAAAATCTTTGGGAACTCTTCCACGAAGTTCTGGATCACATTTGCAACATCTCCAGCTGAGAGTGAAGAAAGATCTGCAAATTGTCTTGCAAGCTGTTTTTGAGTTACCTTATCCCCATACACAGGACTCGCATACCACTTCTTTGGATCATCTCTCTTAAGTGGATTTGCCTTTTCTACCAGTTTGAATTTCATCATTGCTCTTGACTTTTAGAAAGTAAAAAGAGACCAATGCTCAAGCTATTTTTAATGATCTATTTTTTTTTCAAGGAAAGTTTTCCCAGTTCTCACCGTTGATATCTAAAAAAGAAAAAAAATTTATTTTTTGAAAAGTTTTTATAGATCAAAAATCATCAACTAAATTATCAATTTTTACAAAAAGAAATAAAGGAAATATTACTAATTAAATTCTTTGCAAAAAAGGAATCCATTGCAAAAGTTTACTAAAACACTATAGTGGAGTATCTTTATTCATCAAAACAAAATGACATTTTGATTAATTATAGCTATCCTTTTAGGATTACTTTTTGGTTCTTTTGGATCCGTAATTCTCTTTAGACGAGGAGAAAGCACAACACTCAAACAAGCAAGTTCTATCCTTTGGGGAAGATCAGAATGTCCCTATTGTAAAACAAGACTTCAAGCACGAGACTTAGTACCTCTTCTCAGTTTTCTTTTTCAATGAGGGAAATGTCGCTATTGTAAGAAGAAAATTTCTTGGCTTTATCCTATTTTAGAATTTGGATCCGCTATAATTTTTTGAAGTATTCGACGGTTTTTTGCAGATGTAGGACTTGGAACGCTTCTCTTTTGGACAATAACAGGACGAATACTTTGGCTCCTAGTAGTATATGATGTTTTATGGTTTGAAGTACATATTCCACTCTTAATTATTGCAAGTTGAATCCTGATTTTTGCGATGGGATACGGAATTTTCCCTCGATATGCTCTTTGGTGAGGACTAATATTTGTAGTCTTTTTTTGGATATTATACTGGATCGCTAAGTTTTGGGTACAGATAAAATATCAAGAAAATGAAGAGGGTTTAGGAGCATGAGACGTTATTCTTGCACCTTATCTTTGAACACTCCTTTTTTGTGGATTACCGACTGAAATGCTCTTTATAGACAAAATCCTTGCTGCTGCTTTCTTCTTGCTATTTACTTGAATTATCGGACTTCTTCGATTTTTAATTCAAAATAAAAACTACGGTAAAAAAGCTCATTTTCTCAAACACCACATGGCAAATAACTCTCTACCACTCGTTCCAGCGATGATTTTAGCTGTTGTCATTATCCTTATTTTCCAAGAATATTTATTTTGATATTTCTTTCTATAAATGACCATTCAACAAAAAAGATTCAGAATTTTTCTTTCATTGTCTACTTTAACCTTTCTACTTTTTATTTGGAGTCTTTTTTGGGGAAAGAAACTCTTACTTGCCGTAGGATTTTTTTGTATTCTTTTTATTTTACTAAATTTTCTTGCCATTGATCTGAGAGGAGTTAAAAGAAACAAAATCTGGATTCCTTTAATCGGAATAGGCCTCCTTATTTGGATACTTATGCCTAATGCTGTTCGACAACTCGTTCTCGCTCTTTGGACTTCTTTATTTGCGATTTGATTTCTGATTTTTTTTCTAAGAAATTATTTCTCTAATGTCAGAAAGATACATCGATTCGAATATTTTATGAGCTGATGATATATTTTCACCTTAATTACGACAATTATTTTTGGCTTTGTTGTCCTGGGAATGAACAGCAAATTTCCCTTTACTTGTGATCAAATCTCTACTCGAAACCAAAAAATTATTCAAACTTCAACCGATCCTTTTGGTCTGATTAGAGAAACCGCAGAAGAACACGATTTTGAACAAAATATAGAAGATGAATCTTCTCTTATGACATCGGTTCGATGAACCTTTAAAGTCAACATTCGAGAAGGATTTGTAGAAACTCAAAAAACGATCAATACCAAGGTATGTGAAGCTATCATCTGACAGTTAGAAACAGTCTATCAAAATCCCGTTTTCCAGATTTGAGTTATTTTTTGAATATATTTACTCTTTTATGGAGTAATTAGACTATTAGTACGGATAATTACATTAATTGGATTTATCATCTTTCGAGCTGTGAAATGGTTAGGATGGTATCCTACAACAACTAATCTAAAAAAGGCAGAAGAAATTATCTAATATAAAATTAATAATAGTTTCCGACTCTTCTTTTAAAATTTCATTCTCTTCTTGAAAGAATTAAATTATAATATATTCAAATAAATCTTTCAAAAGAGAATATAAAAATATTCCAAACTATTTTTTCTTCAATTTTCTAGCTAAATTATCTATTTGACCTTTATTAAGTCAAAGTTTTATTGCTATTTCAAAATTAGTAAGTCAAGAATTCTCTTTATCACAAAGCATCTTAATCGCCTCTTCTTTCTTTTCCTCAAAATTATGGTTAAATCTCAGAATAATCCCTTTGTCTGTTAATTTTTTCCTTGCACGAACAACCTTATCAGTTAGAATCCTTTTTTCTTCATTTGTTTTCAACTGAGTAAAATCCTTTCATCGCAAATGTTGAGCTACTTCCATATTTGAAAGTTTTCCTTGAGAAGAAAGAAGTACTTGATAAAGTGGAAAATTTTCCTGAGTAATTTTAAGTCCTGTTTGTTTTCTGATATTTTGTAGTTCTCTTGCAGAATCAAGTTGTCCTATATCTCTCATTTCTCCTTTCACTTTAGAAATATATGACAAAGAGATATCAGTCTTATGATTAATCTTTCTAGCAGAAATTTGTGGATCAATACTAAGTATTGTTTTAATTTTTTCTTTATTTGATCCCTTTTCTTGATAACATTTTTTAGAAATAAATTGTAAATTCTGAATTGCCAAGTTTGTCCAATCGCCATCCTTAGGAATAAGGAGAAATTTTTTTGGATCAGAAGACGATTCCTTATATCCTTGAATATAATGACTAAAATTTTTCCTGATAAGTTTGATAACATTTATCTCATAATATTCACTCTGGATCACATCCGAATTAATCATTTTTCTATCTCTTTTAATTCTAACTCTTGGTCAAAGTTTATTAGGATAAAAAAGATATTTCATTTTATGTCCATTAAGATCTTTTATAATTCCCTCAATATTGATCGTATATCTTTTTTCTTTATAGTAAGAAAATGGAATATCTCAAAATAGAGGAATCTTTCCCTCTTTAGACTCCTCTAAAATTTTCGTCATAAATGAATCTGTAATAGCAGGTTCCGTATTATTTTTTCCCAATGTACTTTTCCTCACAACAAAATTACTTCATAAAGTATTTTTTGGCATCTGATAATAAGTCAAATAATAATTTACATATAGAGTAAAACAGCTAAAAATTTCTAGCATATTTCTCCAAATTTTTCACATATAAAGGATACATATTTTCTTTTTTTAATCAACAAATTAATCTAAAATAATATTCTTTTAGATAATGAGAAGTTTTCTCTATTTACAGTATAAAATTTAGAATTTTTATATCATAAATCTACTAATTCATTATATAATTTTAATTTATCAGTATTAACTACTAAGCATAAATTTACTTTTTATAAGTAAATAATAACTTTCTCTTGAAAGTATACCAAGTTTCTCTAGTATGGACGATATATTCGTGATCTTTATCAGTATTTTTATCTTTTTTCTCTTCTAATCATGAAAAAAGTAATCACTTTTTGTATAATTGGAATTCTAATTTCTCATTCCTTATTTACACTAGCTGAAGAAATTCTTGAGTTACCAAATGAAGTCTTGCTTTTTTCTAATGAAAAAGAAGTAGCTAATAAAACAACTGGACAATATCTTGACCAACAATTAGAAATATTAAGCTGAAATCTTAAAGAAAACCGATCCTGAAATAGAGAAACTTTTAAAAATACAGGAATAATCCTTTCTTGAGATCTCGAATCAACATGAGAAATCCTCTTAATAGATAAAGAAAAACTAATTTCTCAAAATCCAAACATATCTGAAAAAAGAAGTCCAATTGAAGAGAATCCAACCTTGATAGTTACAGAAGCTTTTTTACACAAAACTAATAACTGGATAGAAATTAGCAATATAAGCTCGATTCCCTATAGTTGAACTATCCAACTTAATGGTATTAGTAAAGACAATAAAACTTATACTTATCCTCTTATCATTCCAGCAAAGACTTCTCTGATTCTTGCTGAAAAAGACAAATATTTTACAGGAAATTTACTCAAAGAAATTGTAAAAGATAAATATTTTATTAATCGAAAAAGCTGACTCAATCTAATATTATCCTACTGAAGTGGACAAAAAGATAAACTTATGGTTCATCCAGAATGGACAAAATTTCTCAAAGATAAAGATTCTTCTTTCGAAAAAGTCTTAATTGATGGAGAATGGCTAACCACAAGAACTAGTCCAGATAGAAGAAAAAATATCAATTGGAGCTCAGAATTACCTTTAATTGCAAATCCTGGAATCTATTCTACTGAAGCAGAAAATGCTAAAGATATTTCTCAACCAAAAAATTTACCAAAATCTGAAGAACATCCAGATATTCCAATATCTTGTTCAGAATTTAATGATAGATATCGTCTAGAAATTCAAGAAATTTTTCAAGGGAATAATAGCTATCAACCTTTCATTGAACTTAAATGGACAGATACTCCAAACAATTATCAAACAATTAAATTAACAGGAAATATTTTAGAAAAAGAAATTATCATAGAAAAATCTGATCTCCGAGATAAAAATAAAAGCTTTATTATAGGAAAAGATGAATTTCGACACAATAAAGGAATTGACAGTGAATATCATTTCGATTTTAATCTTCTTAACCAAACATGATACTTGATCGTTGAATGATTTAATTGACAACAACGACAAGTTTTAGACAGTATATTGTTGACAAGTATTAATTCCGGAAAATCAAGTTATTTTAAGGGAAATAAATCAGATTGTATAAATATTTTTGATGAAATTTCAGATTTTTCCCCTTGATTTGATAAGAAATTTTTAGAATTTTTCCAGATTGACAATAAACCAAAAATAGAATATATTAAAATTTGATGAGGATGAGGAAGTTGTAGTTGTCCAAGCAAAGAAGATCTTTGTCCAACAAAAAAAGACAACGAAAAAGAAAATAATAAAGAAAGCAACATAGAAGATAAACAAAAAGAAAGTTTAAATCAAGAACTTACTATTGAAAATTATCAAGTAAAAATAGAAAATATTAATTATGATCCAGAAGGAAGTGATAAAAACAAAGAAAGTATTACACTAATTCTTACTAAAGGTGACAATTTAGATTTAAATCTTTTAACACTAAATATCAACGGTAAAAAAAAGAAAATAAAAGGAACTTTAAAACAAGGAGATTCTCAAACTTTTATAGGAAACTTTGGTTTTCCAAATACAAGTAAAGTGAATAATACAATTCTTGTCCAGCTCAAATATAAAGACACCGTTTTAGACAGTTATTATTATACGATAACAACAAAAGAAAAAGAGAAAAAAGAAAAAATTCAGAAAGAAGGAATTAAAGTTTTTTCAGTTATTGATGGCGATACCATCAGATATAGAGATGAAAACTGAAAATTACAATCAGTTCGTTTACTCTGAATAGATGCGCCTGAAAGTAATACTGCAAGGTATAAAAAGACTGAATGTTATGGAAAAGAAGCTAAAGACTATTTAACTGAAAGACTAAAAGGACAATATATCCAGATTTCTTTTGATAATGAGCAAACAACTGATAGATATGGAAGACTTCTTGCCTATGTTTCTCTTGATGGACAACTTATTAATGAAGAATTAATTGCTAAAGGTTTCGCTAAAGAATACACCTATAAGCAAAATTATCAAAAACAAGAACTTTTCAAAAAAGCTGAAGAAAAGGCAAAAGCTGATCAAAGAGGAATGCGAAATCCAAAATATTGTCCAAATCTCCTCAAAGAAGAGGAAGATATAAAACAAAGTATAGAAAACTTAATTATCAAAATAAAAGCGATAGATTATAACCCAAAAGGAAGCGATAAAAATAATGAAAGCATCACACTTTCAATATTTAATAAATCCTGAAGTGGAAACTTCATTGACTTTAATAATCAGTTTTGACTTTTTATTTTTGAAAACCAAGGATCAGGTTTAGATCTGCAGTTTGAAGATTTTGAAAAGAATGGAAAATTTAAAGATTTAAGTTTTCTAGGCAAACAAGAAATTACAAATCCCCTTATTATTAAATGAGATTTTTGACTTCCAAATACAAAATCAAACTGTATAGCGTTAGTTCAAAAAGAACATCTTTTTGATATTGCTTGTTATGAAGTAAAAAATACCAAAAAGAAAACGGAAGAATTTCCTCTTTTAACAGGAATTAAACTAAAAATTCATAGTATTACTCCAAATCCAAAAGGAAAAGATACTTGAAAAGAAAAAATTGAACTTTCTTTTTCCTCTGAAAATAAAGAAAATAAACAACTATTCCTCTCAAGTGGATTTTATCTTTTGATCAACGGAAAATCTAAAAAAACTCTTTCTGGATACTTAGAAAACTGAATTCCAAAAATTTTTAAAGGAAACTTTAATTTTCCAAATACCAATAGCTGTATAGAAATAAAATATTGAAATCAGACTTTTGACAATTTTTGTTATGGAAAAACAAAAGATTGAATAACTTATACCTCTACAAATCAAATATTAACTGACTTTGAAAAAGAAGAATTAGCACTCATTAAAGCTGTAAAACTAGTTAAAGAAGGGAAAAAAATCTGTATCAAATACAGAAATCATACC
>ERZ1674239.255-NODE-255-length-13008-cov-2.570987_pt1 | contig 13008 bp, 10 predicted proteins | sample MGYA00581208_ERZ1674239 | MGnify/ENA primary metagenome ERZ1674239 (study PRJEB41354, sample SAMEA4873308) | human saliva metagenome | biome: human-associated habitat [ENVO:00009003]; feature: mouth environment [ENVO:08000002]; material: saliva material... | reverse complement strand
CCTACGTCTACAATCCAGCCGCCAAGGACTAAGAAGCTCATCCCTCTACCATCCTCCCATCAACGCCTTTGTGAGACGCTTGATGTGGTCAGCCTGCCTGTTTATGATGTCATCCTTCTCCTCAACAAGCTCCTGCAACTGCTCTACCCTCCGCAATAGCTCTGCATGCTGGTCGCACTGATATGCCCCCCAAATGTTGGTATAAGAACAGACCAACCTTCGAATAGAGGACGATGATAATCGTTCCTTTATGCGCCAGTTGGTCTGACATTTACTGCTTACTTACGATATTTACAGCATCCAGGGAGTTTGTTATAAGCGGCTTGTGAGGCTTTTATATTGCCGCTATCGTGGCCTGAAGCCGCTACCGCTTTTTGCACTTTCTTGGTATCTGTCTTGGTGTTGTCATACACAAGGGTGAGTTTTTGCGCTTTGAGGTTCCAGGTAGCTGATAGAACTCCAGAAACAGATTTAGCCGCTTTTTCTATGCGTGGCTTACACATTTCACTACAGTTCCCGTTTACAGGGATTTCTGTTTTCACTGTTTTGGCCTGCATAGTTGTGCTCATGGCTGCAACAGTAAACATTGTTAAAATCACTTTTTTCATTTTCTTGTTATATTAAACAAATAAGATAATGTTATTGATTCATCATACTTTCTTTGCCAGCCAGCTGTGCACTGGCATCAACAGCGAAGGTTCCATTCGTCACAATCTCTTCGCCTTCAGCCAAACCATCCGTGATGACATAGCCATTGGATAGCGAAGGACCTAATGTTACACGTCGTAATCTGAAGGTAGCTTGCGTTTCTCCCGTGTCTTTTACATAGACAATACTTCTTTTTCCTGTCCACATCACGGCACTCTTTGGCACGATAATCTCACCATGGTATTGCTTCATATTAGCCACAATGTTGCCAGTCAAGGTCATTTCGGGCTTAAACCATCCATTTGTATTATTCATTTCTACGCGCACACCAGCTGTCCTACTGGAAGGATCAATCATGGGATCTACGAAACTTACGCTACCTGTGAACACTTTTCCAGGCATTGCTTCGGTAGTAAAGTGAATCTTTTCGCCAACATGAATAAATGGTAGGTCGCTTTCATATGCTTGAAACATGGCCCAAACCTTACCAAGATTTGCTATCTTCATCAACACTTGTCCTTGTTTGACATAGTCACCTTGATTGATATTCTTTTGAATCACAGTGCCCGAAGTATTTGCCGTCAGCGTGGTGTAGGGGGAGGCTTTGCGTGTATGCATCAGTTGATTAATCTGTGCTTGCGTAATATTCAGCAGTCTAAGCTTCTCAATAGCTGCGTCAATTAGCGGTTTCTTTTGGGGCGATTCAGGGAAGTTCAGTGCTGCAATCAGTTCTTGTTCAATGGCGTATAGCGTCGGAGAATAGATTACAGCCAATGCTTGTCCACGACTAACACGGTCGCCCGACGCATTGATCAATAGTTTCTCGATGCGTCCTTCCACGTAAGATGACTGCGTTTGTTCTAAGCGCTGGTCGGGCAATATCTTCCCGAATAGGCGCACTTCTTTGTTTGTTGCTCCGCTGCCAACAACCTCTGTCTCGATATTTGCCAATGCTACGGCCTCATCACTCATCACAACAGCATTGGAATCGGTTGTTGTTGCGCTTTGCTTTTCATCGTTGACAGGGATAAGATCCATCGCACAAATGGGGCATTTTCCGGGGTGATCTTGGGTCACTTGTGGGTGCATGGAGCAGGTATACATCGTTTTTCCTCCCGAATGTTGGTGTGCATCTGTTGCGTGAGTGGTGCGGAAGAGGAGCCACCCTAATAAGAGTCCTATCGTCAGCGCAACGGCAAACGATAGCAGGATATGTTTTTTCACAAAATCTTTCATCATCTTTTGCTTCTTTGGGTTGTACATTCTTTTACTTCACATCGTGTGCAAGGAGCTGGATAGCCTCTGCTGTGATGGTGTTATATTGCGCATTGGCTTCGGCTTTTAAGAGGTCGTAGTCGATGCTTTCGCGTGTCGTTTGAAGAATATCTGTGAGCGATGCCGCCCCCGTAGCATATTCTTTTTGCATCAGTTCGAGCGTTCTGTTGAGCAAACTCACCTCACTCTCATAAAGCTTCAATTTGCGTTTTATATCGTCAGCACGCTGTTCAATGCTGAGATATGTGCTCTGAAGTGCATCCAACTGACTTTGATAATTGTAGGCTGCGCTACGTTCCATGAGTTGTGCACTATGGATAGCCGACGTAATCTTTTTGCGATAAATGGGGATTGTGACGCTCACCATGGGCATCACCATGCCTTTTCCATTCATGTTGGGCATCATTGGCATGTCAACTTTCCCATTGCGCATATATTGAAGTCCCACACCTATCATGGGCATACCTTTTGCTCTGGCCTGCTCTTCTTGTGATTTAAACGCCTTTTGCATAGCCGAATACTGTGCGAGTTTGGGATTGTTTTGTTCAATCTCTGTCCAATTAAAGGTGGGCATCTGCCGTAATGGGATGGAATCGGGTAGGGACAAAGCTACATTTGGCTGCCGATGCAGCGTGATATTAAACTGCTGCTTTTGTAAAGTCAGTTGGGTTTCAAGACTTTCCGTTTGTTCTTTCAATCGCTCCTCTTCTGCATCAAGGCGTAATTGGTCACTCATTTTCGTGTTACGCCCTGAAGTATAGTTCGTATAAAGATAGATAGCCACCTTTTTAATATCGTTTAAAAGCGCGCGTTTCTGTTTTACAGCTTTCACCTTTTCTTGTGTTGCGAGTATGGAATACCATTGTTTCTCAACGTCGAAAGCTAACGATAAGCTTTTTTCGCGAAACTTCTGGTAGGCCTCTTGCGCTTTATATTCCATTTGTTCACGACCTGCTTTCAGTGTGCCAAACCATGGAAACATCTGCATAATGGTTATAGTTGTAAGCTGTTTTCCAAGTCCGGCACTTAGCTGTGGATCGCTCAAGACACCCGCACCTTGCGCATTGGCCATTTGCGCCTGATAGGACTGATATTCACTCCTCAGACCGGGATTGTTGCGTATTGCTTCGGCAATATACACAGCCAAACTATCTTCCTTATTGTCTATTCCTGTCGCATAAGCACTGCCATAGCAGGCGAATAGTCCTATGCACAGGAAATATAAAATCTTATTCTTCATGCTCATTTTTGTTTGCAATCATACTTTTCTTTTGTTCACGTTTCAAGGCCGATTCACGCCACCAGCATTGGAAAACTGGCACAACAAACATTGTCATGGTCTGTATTAACATGCCGCCAAAGGTAGGAATGCTCATCGGAACCATAATATCTGAGCCCTTTCCTGTGGATGAAAGCACGGGCAATAGCGCAATAAGTGTTGTCGCAGTGGTCATTGCTGCTGGGCGAACACGCTTCATTCCGGCTTCAACAACAGCCTCGCGAATCTCTAAAGGACTATGGGGGTGTCGTTTTAAGAACACCTGATGGATGTAGGTTCCCATCAAAACACCATCGTCTGTAGCGATGCCAAATAGTGCGATAAAGCCTACCCAAACGGCAACACTGAGGTTGATTTGTCCCATACCAAAGAGGGTTCGCATATTCACTCCCGCGATATTGAAGTTAAAAAACCAGTCTTGTCCGTAGAGCCAAATCAGGATAAAGCCGCCCGCAAAGGCTACAAAAACACCCGAGAAGTGTATCATTGAGGCCATGACGCTTTTGAATTGGAAGAAAAGGATCAAGAAAATGAGAATCAACGTAATAGGAATGACTACCTGAAGGCGTTCTGCAGCATGAATCTGTTGCTCGTAAGTGCCCGTAAATTTATACGTGACACCCTTAGAAAGTTTAATCTTTCCATGAGCTACAAGCTCGTCAATGTGTTTTTGAGCTGCATGAACAACATCCACTTCTGCCTTGTTTCCCACCTTATCAAACGTGACATAACCCACTAAAAACGTGTTTTCACTCTGAATCATCGTCGCGCCTTTGACGAAATCAAAGGTTGCCAGTTCACCCAAAGGAATTTGTGTTCCTTCGGCTGTTGGGACAAGTATTCCGTTTAACACATCGGGGTCGTCTCGCAATTCACGTGCATAACGCACACGAATAGGGAATCGTTCGCGCCCCTCAACGGTGCTTCCTTCAGGCATTCCGCCGATAGCTGTCTCGATAACACGTTGCACAGTCCCCACTTGAATGCCATAACGTCCGAGTTTTTCTCTGTCGAGATGAATCTCTATATAAGGGGCTCCTTCTGCACGATCATAATACACAGAGGATGAGTTGATGTCGGGTGTCGCTTTCAAAGCCTTCTCCATTTGCAAGCCTGCCTGCTCAATCGAAGCCAAATCAGGACCATATATCTTTAATCCCATAGGGGCTTTCATCCCCGTTGACAGCATCACTTGCCGAGTTGCAATGGGTTGTAGTTTCGGACTTCCTGTCAATCCAGGGACATCAGCGGCCTTAACAATCTCTTTCCAAATGTCATCTTCGTTTTTAATCTCGTCTCTCCACAGACGTATATAGTCGCCATTCTTGTCGCGAATGCGTTTACCATCATCGTCCAATTGGTATTCGGGTTTGTAGTTGATGGTTATCTCATACATTTGAATGGGTGCCGGGTCGAGAGCACTTTCTACACGTCCCCATTTGCCAACAACCGATTCTACTTCGGGAATGGCTTTTATGCGCTGGCCCAAAATCTTGCAATTCTGTATATTTTTTTCAACACCACTGTGGGGCATACTTGTGGGCATGAGCATGAAAGTGCCTTCATCTAAGGTGGGCATGAACTCACTTCCCGTCTTTGTCCAAATCATTCCGCCGGCAATCAGGGTCAATATGGGGATAGACATAAACTTCCATCGGTGGTTTAAACACCAACGAAGGATTTGCTCATACTTGAGCACGAGAAGCCAAAGAATAGATAGGATGCCCCCCACAGTAACGATAACGAACAGTAAATTGAGTAACATTCCATTCTGTGGCCCTAAAGGAAGCCACACACTTGAAAGCTTATAGGTAGCTAAAAGCACCACAATGGCAATAATCAGCATGTTGGTGCTGACTGTCCAATGCATGATTTTGAAGGTGCGCGGCACTCGTTTTTTGAAAATTTTCAATGCCCATCGTTTTGGAATCCTTAGTGAGAAAATCCAGTAAGCTAACGTCGGGAGGATTAAAATGCCTAAAAGCAGGGCCAATAATAGGGCAAAAGTCTTTGTGAAAGCCAATGGATGAAACATCTTTCCCTCTTGTGCCTGCATGGCAAATACGGGTAGAAAGCTGATAACCGTAGTGCCCATGCCCGTCACAACTGCCCCCGAAACCTCATGAACAGCATTCAAAATCAATGCTTCTAATTGCTTACCGCGGGCATTGGGAGCAGTGCTCAGATGACGAACCACATTTTCCATGAACACAACTCCTACGTCAACCATCACACCAATGGCTATAGCGATACCACTGAGTGCCACGATATTGGCTTCAACCCCGAGGAGTTTCATGATGATAAACGTGGTTAATACAGCCAAAGGCAGCATGGTTGCAATCACGAAAGAAGCGCGTAGGTTGAGCACCAAGATAAGAACAACAATGATACAGATGAGAATTTCGTGCATCAGTGAACTCTCAAGTGTGCCAATCGTCTCTTTAATCAATCTGGTACGGTCGTAAAAAGGCACGACGGTGACGCGTGATTTAGAGCCATCTTTTAACGTTTTCTCAGGCAGCCCCCCTTGCATTTCGGCAATCTTTGCTTTCACATTGTTGATGACTTCCATGGGATTACTGCCGTTACGTGCCACGACAACGCCGCCCACAGCCTCTTGCCCTTCCTTGTCAAGTCCGCCACGTCTGTCGCCGGGTCCAAACGAAACCTTAGCCACATCCTTAACTCTTACGGCCACACCATGCCGATCTGTGATGGCAGCCTCTTCCAAATCTTTCAGCTTTTTGACGTAACCGAGGCCGCGAATCAAATATTCTGCGCGGTTCACTTCCATTGTTCCCGCGCCTACATCGATATTCGAATTCTTCACAGCCAACATGACTTGTACGAGATTCAGGCCGTAAGCGCGCATGGCTTCGGGATTGAGATCAACCTGATATTCTTTCACATAACCACCTACTGAAGCCACTTCACTGACCCCTTCGGCCGAACTTAATTGGTATCTTACATAGTAATCTTGAATGGTTCTCAATTCCTGGGGATCCCAACCACCGGCAGGTTTCCCCGTTTTGGGGTTTCGTCCTTCGAGCGTATACCAATAAATTTGGCCTAATGCCGTGGCATCTGGCCCGAGTGTTGGTTTCACTCCTTCGGGCAATAAACCGGCTGGAAGCGAGTTAAGTTTTTCCAAAATGCGTGACCGGCTCCAATAAAAGTCGACACCATCATTAAAGATAATATAGATAAATGACATGCCGAACATCGACGTTGACCGAATGGTCTTTACACCGGGAATTCCTAATAATGCCGTTGTTAGGGGGTATGTGACTTGCTCTTGAATATCTTTTGGCGAGCGCCCCATCCAATCTGTTGCGATGATTTGTTGGTTATCACCAATGTCGGGGATAGCATCTACAGCCACAGGATTGCGTGGTATGAGACCGCTATGCCAGTTAAAGGGGACGGTAGACAGCCCACCTATTATAATCAATATCAACACAAGCGCCGTGATTAAACGGTTGTGAAGAAAGTATCCAATAATTTTGTGCATTGAATGTATTTATTATTTAACAACCTCACCCGTGCCAAAGACTTATCGCAAGAAAAGCATCGCCCAATAGTATCTGTACGATTGGTCTCTTTTCTTGCGAAAATCAAACTTTCGGTTCGGTCAAATTATACCATAAATAAATGTTGAAACGAAATCCGTTTCATCATAGGAGGAGCACGAAGGCTGCTACACGTAAGGTAAAGTAAGCCCAAGTAGGAGTTAACATACGCATAAGCGTTGCTGTTACTGCCCTCCTCTGCAGGTATAAAATCAAATAATAAGTAATCAAAGTTGATGGGTACGCCATGAAACCAATCGTTGGCTAGGAGCAAAGGATGCACCTGTGGCGTGCTGCTTTGCATGAATTGTTGGTGCAGCTGGTAATGATGCGCGACATGCTTACACATCGGACAGCCTGTATTCTCACTGCAACAATCAGCCATTTTCTGTCCGGCTTCAGTCTTAAAATGAATGCCATTCACGGTCATGCCTACCAATTCACTATCGCAATAGTGAATATTCACGTTTACTCCCGACACACTCGTCAAGAAAAACAGCAGCATTATGATGGATAGCATGCGCCTCATTATTTTTGCAAAACTATTCTCTTTCATGTACACCCCTTTATCAAATCCTGAATGCGGCCAATGTTGATATTATTCACCTCGTTTTCTACAAGGCTAGGAAAGTCTATTCCTATGATGTTCACTCGTCCTTTAAGTAATAGGATTACTTTGTGGGGTTAAATCATAGGTGATATTGAGTCCACTTTCTCCCCATTGTTGCTTCATAGCACTTACTGCCTGTTCTATAATATGTATTTCTCCATACTTGTTCCTTATCTGTCAATTGCTCAATAACACTGAGTTCTACAAAGATAGTGATTAAATACGAATACCCCCCCAATATTTGTACTTCCATATTGAAAGTTACGTTTTTTTTATCTCCCCCTCTGTTTCGATCCATATCATTATAGGGGGATGTGAAAACGAGGAGATGGAGTTGGTTCCAAGAATGGGCGACACTTGGGAGCAATCGTTGGTTGAGGAGGGTTTGACCGGAATGGCTAAATGTACATATCACTGAGGTGGGGCAGTGGGTATGATGCGAGCGGTGAGGATGCGGACATCAATGCGAGGGCGGTCGTTGCGGTCGGTGTTGACTCCTTGAATCTTCTCGATGACCTCAAGCCCCGTGAGCACTTCACCAAAGACGGTGTATTGTCCATCGAGGTGAGGAGAACCACCGCGAGTGTAGTAATCGAGTGCCATGTTGTCGGTGATGAGCCCATTTTCGCCCGTTTCTGCATCCACCTGCTCACGCACGTTGGCAAGCTCGTTGGGTGTCCAGCGTTTGCCCCAGACGACATAAAATTGTGTGGCGCTGCTTCGCCGTCCAGGATTCACGTCGTCACTTTCGCGTGCTGCTGCCAAGGCACCACGACGATGGTAGTGAGTGGGGGTGCGAAACTCGGGAGCGAGGGTGTAGCTGCGGTCGGCTTCTCCCAACATTTGTCCGGGTTGTGCGTGACGTGAGGTAGAATCACCTGCTTGAATCATGAAATTGCGGATGACACGATGGAAGAGCAAGCCATCGTAGTAGCCTTCGCGCACGAGTTGTGCGAAATGACGCGAATGGATGGGGGTGTCGCGAAATAGTCGCACACGGAAGTCGCCCATGGAGGTTTTGAATTCCACCTCGATATCCTGCTCCAATGGAGCGGAAAAGCTGGGTGACTGCGCCAGTGATGGGGTGGTGATCAGGAGCAGAAGAAAGAGAAGTACTTGCTTCATGACTGGTGCAACATTGGGTTATTCTTTGGTGAATTCTTCTACCGTGATGTCATTAGGAGCTTCGGTGATGACTTGTGTATCTTGGAGGTCTTTGCGCCTGATGCCGCGGCTAGTTGAGAGGATGATGCCAATGTAGGCTCCTGTGATGATGGTAGAGGTACCACCCTTGGAGATGAGGGGAAGAGGTTGTCCGGTGACGGGACCAAGCCCCACTGCCACTGCCATGTTGATCATGGCTTGTCCGACAATCATCATGCCAAATCCCATGGCTATAGCTGCAGGGAACATCTTACTAGATTGTGCGGCGATGCGTCCACAGCGATAGAGTAGCCATAGGTAGAGGACGATGACCAATAAACATCCGGCAAGCCCAAGTTCTTCGGCAACGATGGCGAAGATGAAGTCGGAATAAGCAGCGGAGAGGTAGTCGCGCTGGATGGAACGTCCTGGGAGCACGCCAGTGCCATGAGAGCGCGCTACAGCGATGCGAGCATTGACCACTTGTCGATTGCCATCGGTGACTTCAAAGTCTTTGGGGTCGGGAGTCATCACAATCTTCTTGTCACTCGAAACACGAGAGCGCCAAGTGGTGACACGCTGCAAGTAGGAATTTTGGTAGATGGCTGCATTGGGGTCTTTGGGGAGAAGACTGATGACCATCACTGCTACTGCAAAAATGATGGCAAGAAATCCATATAGGTTCATCATCGCTTTACGCGGTGGACGAAAGAAGATGAACATGGAATTGATGGCGAGAAAGATAATGGCAGCTGTCGAGAAGTTTTGTGAGACAATGAGTCCACAGTGAAAGCAGGTTATTCCTACGATGCTGTAGAAAGCTCCAGAAGAGATTTGACCATCATGTTTTTGGGGAGTCTTTAGCGAACTGGCGATAATGGCAGCCGTCGTAATGACGAGTACCCCTTTGGAGAGTTCTGAGGGTTGAAAGTTGAAGAGCCCGAAAAAACTAACCCAACGTGCACCATTGTTGAGCACTTGTCCGCTTGTCATGGCGTAGGCAAGTGCACAAATTATCGCAGGATTGCCAAGTATAACTATAATTCTATAGTAGCGATAGGGTATTTGGTGAAGGATCCAAGCTGTAACTATCGCCATCAGAATAAAGATAGTTTGCTGGATTATGGGTTTAGCAAAACTTCCTTCCTTCAATACGAGATAAGACGCTGCACTGGACACCTCTACAACAGAAATGATGCAGAGCATGAAGAAGATTGCCCAAATGACTTTGTCGCCATGTAATAATTTGAACTTCATGAAGTGGTAGTTTAGCGTTGACGTACGAGGTTTTTGAATTGATCGCCGCGATCACCCATGTTTTTGAAGAGGTCGAACGATGCGCAGCAGGGAGAGAGGAGCACGGTGTCGCCTTCTTGAGCCAACTTGGCGCAGGCTGCCACACAATCTTCCATCGAGTCAGTGTCGGCAATGGCGATGCTGTGTTCCGCACAGAGGGTGTCGAAGACTTCGTGCAAGGGCGCATTGTTAGCTCCTAGAAAGACGAGCGCGCGGCACTTGCTGGTGATGAGGGGGAAAAGGGTGGTGTAGTCGTTGCCCTTGTCGAGTCCGCCTACGATGAGCACCACGGGAGTGGTCTGTGCATCGAGTGCTACGAAGCAAGCATCGACATTGGTGGCTTTGGAGTCGTTGATGTAGTGCACTCCCTGGAAGGTGCCCACGCGTTCTAGGCGATGTGGCACGCCAGGGAAATCGCTGAGGCAGCGTGTGAGGGTGGTTTCATCCACACCAGCAGCAAGGGCAGCAAGAGCAGCCGAGAGGCAGTTACGGAGATTGTGCTTGCCTGGTAAGGAGAGTTGCGAGAGGGCGATTTCAAAGGGACGAGGTTGTTCGATCTTGAGTTGCGCACCTTCGGCAAATCCATAAGAGTCGTTGCCGCTTTCGCCCTGTCCGTAGCCCACGATGCCTTCGCGTTTGTAATCGGCAAAGGCAAGCATTCGTTGTCCGTGGTTGTGCTCTGCAAGCTGGCTAGGGATGTATTCATCGTCTGCCCAATAGATGAAGCAGTCGTCGGCAGTTTGGTTTTGGGTGATGCGCATTTTAGAGCGAACGTAGCGCATCATTTCAAAGTTGTAGCGGTCGAGATGATCGGGGGTGATGTTGAGCAACACGGCAATGTTGGCACGGAAGTCGTACATATTGTCGAGTTGGAAAGAGGAGATTTCCAATACATACCAATCTCGATCGCCTTTCTCTTCGCTTTCTGCCACCTGGAGTGCGAGCGAGCGTCCGATGTTGCCTGCCAATCCCACGTTGAAACCTGCCGATTGGAGGATGTGATAGATGAGCGACGTGGTGGTGGTTTTACCGTTTGAACCAGTGATGCAGAGCATCTTGGCATTGGTGTAGCGCGCGGCAAATTCGAGTTCGGAGAGAATGGGAATATTCTTCTCACGCAGCGCCACTACCATCGGAGCATCGTTGGGGATGCCTGGACTCTTCACCACCTCATCGGCGTCGAGGAGTCGCTCGGGCGTGTGTTTGCCTTCTTCCCACGCGAGATGGTGAGCATCTCTTTGTAGTGTGGACGAATGGTGCCCATGTCGGAGACAAAGACATCATAACCCTTTTGTTGGGCGAGGATGGCGGCACCAACACCACTTTCGGCGGCACCAAGGACAGCAAGTTTCATAATTGTGAGAGATTTGCAGGGAGTGAGTTATCGAATCTTGAGAGTGATGATGGTGAGTGCGGCAAGGAGGATGGTGGTGATCCAGAAACGCACGGTAATCTTCGATTCATGCCATGCACCACGGGGCCAGTTGCGGAAGACGTATTGGGATGTGGGGTCGAGTTGGCTGTCGAGACGACGGAAGGCATCGTGAATGGGGGTGCTCTTGAACACGCGGATGCGTTTGCCTTTGCGTTTGAAGAACTTGAACACTTGTGTTTGGATGATGACGCTTAGGCTTTCGAAGAAGAAGACGCCACAGAGCACGGGGATGAGGAGTTCTTTGTGGATGATGATGGCAAAGACGGCAATGATGCCTCCGATGGTGAGCGAACCAGTGTCGCCCATGAAGACTTGTGCTGGATAGGCGTTATACCACAAGAAGCCGATGAGTGCACCGACCATGGCGCAGATGAAGACGACCAGTTCTTGCGATCCTGGCACGAACATGATGTTGAGGTAGGAAGCATACTCGATGTGGCTAGACACATAGGCGAGTATGCCTAGGGCAATGCAGATGAAGGCACTGTTTCCTGCAGTCATGCCGTCCATTCCGTCGTTGAGGTTAGCTCCGTTGGACACAGCTGTGGTGACGATGATGACCATGAGTACGAAGACTACCCAACCAACTGCTTGCTTGTGTTCGCCGAGAAAACCGACAACATCGGCATAGTCGAAGTTGTTGTTTTTGAAGAAGGGAATGGTGGTCTTGGTGCTCTTCACCACTTCGCTCTTGTGCACAATCTCCACTTTGTCACCTACACGACCGCGCTCCACATTTTCGCGAATCACAGCGTCGGGACTGAGGTAGAGGGTGAGCCCCACCACGAGCCCCATGATGACTTGTCCTATTATTTTCCACTTCCCTGCCAATCCGTCTTTGTTTTTCTTGAAAATCTTGATGTAGTCGTCTAAGAAACCCAGAAGTCCGAACCACAAAGTGGTGATAATCATGAGGATGGTGTAGATGTTGCGCAGTCGTCCGAGAAGGAGGGTAGGCACGAGGATCGCAACAATGATGATGATACCTCCCATGGAAGGAACACCAACTTTCTTTTCACCAAAGGGGTCGATGCTAGCGTCGCGAGCCGTTTCACCGATGTTGCGACGGCGCATATAGCGGATGAAGCGTTCTCCAAACCACATGGAGATGATGAGTCCGAGTATCAGTGCCAACAAGGCGCGGAAAGAGATGTACCCCCAAATGGCTGAGCCGGGGATGCCAAATTGTTCGATAAATCGAAAGAAATAGTAGAGCATTGTCCTATACTATAAATGATATATACTCAGCTAAGCGTGAATGCTTGTACTTACTAATGAAGTATGCTGGGTGTACCGTTGATGTGTGTGCTTACGTGTGTGCTTGCGTGTGTGCTTGCGTGTGTGCTTGCGTGTGCTTTGCATGCGCTCGTAGCAGATTGCTGTCTTTTACACTCGCAGCGGTTTGTTTAAGCGATGCCAAAGGCGGCACGCACTTCTTCGTGGTCGTCGAAATGATGTTTCACACCTTCGATTTCCTGATAAGGTTCGTGTCCTTTTCCTGCAATGAGGATGACATCGCCTGCTTGTGCCAAAGCTGCAGCAGTGCGGATGGCTTCGCGGCGGTCGGTGATGGCAAGTGTCTTGGCACGTGCGGCTTCATCTAAACCTGCAAGCATGTCGGCAATGATGTCTTCTGGACGTTCAAAACGAGGGTTGTCGGAGGTGATGATGACGCGATCGGAGCGTTTTGCAGCTTCTTGCGCCATGAGTGGACGTTTGCCCTTGTCGCGGTTGCCACCAGCACCACAGACAG
>ERZ1674239.254-NODE-254-length-13032-cov-2.809509_pt1 | contig 13032 bp, 6 predicted proteins | sample MGYA00581208_ERZ1674239 | MGnify/ENA primary metagenome ERZ1674239 (study PRJEB41354, sample SAMEA4873308) | human saliva metagenome | biome: human-associated habitat [ENVO:00009003]; feature: mouth environment [ENVO:08000002]; material: saliva material... | reverse complement strand
CTTGTTCGGATCGATTCCCTTCTCCCATGCAAGGCCCGGGGAGGTGGTCACCGTGTTGGGGGTCCCATCACCCCAGGAGTACTCGTAGTTCGTCGCCGTCAGCGTGATCGTGATGTCCCGGCCCAACAGATTGATCACGTGAGTCTGAGTCGGGCTCGTCACCGAGACGATCGTGGGCACAAACCGGTTCGTATAGGACACAGTGGGTGGTTGTTTATTGATGCCAGCTCCGTCGGCATGGATGGTGGTCGCGGCGTAGTAGAGGATCTCGCGGGTAGTGGGCACGATTCCAGCCGTATCGTCACCACTCCTGGCAGAGGAAAACAAACACCCGAGCTTCTTCGCCGTCCCATCAGGAAGAGAATACTCGCGCGTCACCCCGTCACACACATACCTCGTACCAGCAGCCCGAGCATCAGAGGACGCACTCCCCTCCGCCGTTTCCTGAGCACGCTGAGCATCCACAGACGAATCTCTATTCGGCTCACCTTGAGAAATTTGTTGATTCCGGCTACGACTCACTGATGTTGTGACGGCATCATCATGAGCACCGGAACAAAAGCCGATATCTGAGTTGTTGGCACCAGCGCATGAATCAAATGGCGGTATCGGATCGTTATCTGCCGAGGCCGTTATTGGGGAAGCGCACAGCAGAGTTACTGATAATACTGCTGAAAGGAGGAACATGACGTCACTTCTGAGTATCATTATCGACGTCCCCTCCCGTTTCAATCCAGCGCCCGTCTTTCCAGGTCATAAAGAGCCCGATACTAACTGCGAACTCACTGTCGTTTACGGTGACCTGCTGGTCGATACACCATGTGCCATTGCTAGTCGTAACGTCGAAAAGCACGAGCATGGTGTTGGGCTCGCCCCCCGAACTCTGATCGGCGACCGGTTCGACTGCCACTATGTTTGTCACAGATGCTTTGTAGTCGTACATCCAGCCGTGCGCGTACAGCTTATTGATATTATTGATGTAAGTCTCTCGGAAGCGATTTCCGGGTTGCGTGATGTCTTCGAATGCTTGTGTGTCTCCTGTGTTCCAGGCGTAGGTGAGTGTGTCAAGGAGGTACTCTGCGGCGAGTTCGGCTCCTCGTTCGGTGTTCTCCTTGGCCTCCTCCGGTAGTTCTGGTTTGGTGTAGGTGGACGCGGCGTGTTCGGCTGGGCGCACGAGGACGCCGTCTGGTCCGATCTGGTAGCCGCCCGACATCGCCGCCTCGCCCGAGGCCGACGGGGATGAGGTGGGCACGGGCCTGGCGGCGGGCGCCGTGGTGGCTGCGACGGTGGGCCTCTCACCCCATGCTGGCCACCAGCCTTCGGCGACCCCGTTGATGTAGACGGCGAAGACCGCGCCAGCGAAGAGAACAATGTAGGTGACGCGCATCCCCCAATAGAAGGGTTCGACGTGCAGCCACGCGCGGGCGCGGGCCCGGGCGCCCTTGGGGCGCCGCGCTTTGACCTCGGCGCGATATTCCGCCCAGCGTCGGCGCAGCGTGTACTTACGCGGCGCCGACTCGCGGCGGAATTGCTCCTCGTCCTCCTCGGTCACGGGACGCTCAGACAACGGCGGAACCATCATGATCTATCAACCTCCACGATGAGGTGTCCTCACGCACGCCCCCGCCATCGGAGACGCGCCCTTCACTCACCAGGCTACGCTCCGTAATACGCAAATACACCAAGAATGCACGGTAACCACCAACGCACATCCTCCCACCCAGAGGGGACGAACGTGCACGTACCCACACAAGTCAGCCACGACCTCGTCAAACACGAACGCCGCATCGACGACGCCGCGGGAACGCGACCGTCACGGAGGGCGCCACGGAGGCGCGGTGCCCTCAGAGAAGCTTGTCTAACGCCTCCCTGATCCTGCGTTCCTCCCCCGATTCGTTGGTCGCCAGGCGCAGGACCGGCACGCCGTATGCGGCCATGATCGAGTCCTTGCGGGCGTCGCGCTGGAGCTGTTCCTTGTTGTTGCCGTGGTATTCCCAGCCGTCGACCTCGATGGCGAGGACCACGCGTCCGGTTACTCGCGAAAACACCCCGAAGTCGAGGGCGCTGTCCGTGAACACGAAGTCGCGCTGTTCCTCGCTGAGGCGGCGCGTGTTTGGCAGCGCCTCCCACAGGGGAACCTCCGTGTGATACCCGAACGTCGAATACTTCGGATCGGCCAGGACCTCACGCAGACACAGGTCAGCGACATTCTCGGCGGGAGTCCGTTTCCAATTCGACCACTTCGCGCGCGAATAGCGCTCGAGGGACGCGCTGTAGGCGCTGTAGAGTACATCGAAGATTGACACAATATCCGACTCGATGACGGCGCTCGGATCGTACATCTCGATGTACTCGAGCAGTGTCCTGATATTTCTACTCAAGCGGACGCCACCGTGCGCGGTCACCACGATCAATCGATCCTTGGCGCGCGACACGATCACGTTCGTCATGGCATCAGAGTCGTAGAACGCTTGCGTAGCAGCCCGGTCGCGAGCATTCAAGACAGTGGACAGGACCACCGTTCCCGCGCCACGTCCCTGGAATTTGTGCGCGGTCTCCGCCAGCCATCGAGCGTGCGCCCCTTCCCCGAGGTCCGCGCGGATACGCTGGCGCAGGTTCGTCGCCTGCGCCCGATACGGGGTCACGATACCGAGAACAAAATCCCCGGACGAGTCCTTATCGTCCGCTTCGATCCCCTCGCGAATGACCTCCATCTCCTCCAGCTGGGAGATGATCTCAATCTCCCTCTGCGAGAAGAAGCCGCCCCCACGCAAGGGGCGCCGCGCGTGGTTGCCCGGCGCCGCGTAGACGATCGCGAGTGGATCGGGAGCGTCTTGCGCCGGCACGCGCATGGGAATGAGTTGACCCCCGTAGTACATGCGGTTGCAGAACTCTATGATCGCGGGGTGGCAGCGGTAGTGCTCTCGAAGGAGGGTGGTGGGCGCGTGCGCGGCCTCCCCCATCGCTTTGACGGAGTCGAGCAGCGACACCGAGCGCACGTCGAAGCGAGCGTCCGGCGGTTGTCGTGTGCTCTCGTCCCAACCCTGGAAGATCGGCCCTATCTGACGGGCGTCGCCAACGATGACGGCATTGCGCGCTTTGCTCAGTGCTGCCATGCCTTCGGGAAGAAGGACCTGCGACGATTCGTCGATGATGATCCAGTCGAGCAGCGTGTCCTCGGCCAGGTTGTGACGGATCGAAAAGCAGGTGGACGCCACGACCGGGTAGGTGCGCAGGAGGATGCCCGTCTGCCGGTTCAGCCACTCATTGGGGCTCAGCCGGCTCGGACGTTCGCGCTCAAATCGGTCCAGGAGGGCGCCATCGAGTGCTTCGCGGGAGCGGCGGCGATAGGTGGCGCTCACCTCGTCGAGGCCGTGGCGGGCGGCGCGCGCCTCCGCTTCCTCGACGCGGCTGCTGAGTTCGCGTTCGCGGGCCTGGTAGAAGGCGAGCTGGAGCGCTGACTGGACATCGTGGGCGCCCAGATCAATCCCCTTCAGGGAGCCATAGGCGAAGTAGCGTCGCACCCGCTCGATGATGGCTCGAGGACTGCGCCCGGGTCTCGGCGCACAGCGGGCGAGGGCGAGCAGATCGGCGATGGTCTCAGAGCTGCGCCTCACGACGGCCAGATGAGAAATATCCGCCATCGGGCGACGGCTTTCTTTGACTTTTTCCTCGAAGAGGAAGCGCTCACGCTGGGTCGCGGTCAGGCGCGCCCGGATCACCGGGATGTCTCGCGCGTCCTCCCACAGGGCGACGAGCCGCTCCTCCTCTGCTCGCAGCGCGGCCTCGTCGACGCGGGCGGGTGCACCGGGCGAGGCGGTGGACGCTTTCTGGGCCCAGGCCTCGCGCCGTTGCTCAAGGATCCCCTCGCGCCTGTGGAATTCTTGGACGCGCTCCGTTTTCCCGAGGCTGGCGACCAGGAATCCGTAGCCTTCTTCCGTCAGTTTGTCGATGACGTTATCCACCGCGGAGTTGGCACCCGCGACGACACCGATGGTCTTGCCCTGGGCGATAAGAGAAGCGATCAGGTTGAGGATCGTCTGCGTCTTACCAGTACCGGGCGGGCCGTCGATAATCGAGATCTGGTGGGTGAGCGCGGCGCGTATGGCGTTGCGTTGATCGAGGTTGGAGTGGAAAGGCATCACGACAGCGTCGCTCGCGCCGGTCGCCGCCGATGCTGAGCCCGCGAGGAATGCTTCGAGGGCGGACCCTCGCGGGGCCTGCGGGAGCCACTCCCACACGTTCGCGAGGATGGCCGCCGGCGCCGCTTCTCCCTCTCCCACCCATCGGGTGTAGCGTCCGCTCGTGTCCAGCATCGCTCCGGCCCGCTGGGCCTGCGCGCGAACTTCGTCACGTACGTAGTCGAGGGTGGCGGCGTTCTTGCGCTGTTCCGGCGTCGCGAGCCTCACCCTCACCTCGTCGCTTGCGTAGCGCCGCAGCGCGAGTGTTCCGTCAGCTTTGCGATACGCCAGGGTGTAGCGGGGATTGCGCGGCTGTTCCGCGCAGCGGAGCGTCCAGATGGATTCGACGCTGTTCCAGCGCTGTCCGCTCACCACAACCTCATCGAGGGCGTCGAGCTCGCGACGCTCGACCTGGTCGTAGAGGCGCACCCGGTCTGTGCCGTATGGGTATTCCTTGCCGTTGGCGTAGGTGACGACGATACGGTCTCCATCGCGGCGTGCCTGCGCGACTTTCCAGGTGCAGTCCAGCCAATTCGGCGCGTCCTTATCGCGAATCAGCACGTGCATCGTGCGCGGATCGACGGATTCCATGCCCCTCCCCTTTGAGTTTTACGCTCAGCTTAATCGACTTATCTGACTGGCGGTAGGTTGTTGGACACCCACCCGGACCGCCCGCTGGACGCAGATGTGCATGGCCCCTCGTATCGTGGCGCTATGGGTATATCACTTGTTTTTCTCCTGGTTGGACTGGTCGTGGGCGCTGCGCTCGGGTACGTGGGGGCGGTGGCGCGCCGCGCCTCGCAGCCGGGCGAGGACGTGGGCGCGTTGCGCGCGGAGGCCGCACGGTGGCAGGCGCGCGCGGAGGAGCTGTCGCATCGCGTCGAATCCGCCGACGCCCGCTCGGCCGGTGATGCGTCCGTGTTGCAGGCCCTCGCCCCTGTTCGCGCGCAGCTGGAGCAGATGACGGCGCGCGTCGACCAGATGGAACAGACGCGGGCACGCCAGCACGGGGCCCTCGCCGAACAGCTGCGCGACGCCGCGCAGCGTGAGGCGGACCTGGCCCGCACGGCCGCCTCCCTGGAGGGCGCCCTGCGCTCGCGTAGCGCGCGCGGCACGTGGGGCGAGGTCGAGCTCGCCCGCATCCTCGAGGCCTCCGGCATGATGGCGCACGTCGACTTCGCGGAACAGCGCTCGATCGCTTCTCTCACTCAGGGACGAGGCCTGGGCGCGGGCGGCGCATCGGCTGACCGCGGGCGCCCCGACGTGACGATTCACCTGCCGGGTCAGGGGTTCCTCGCCCTCGACGCGAAGGCCCCGATGGACGCGTACCTGCGGGCCTGCGGCATTGAGGACAGCGGGGAGGATGCGGAGGCTCGGCGCCGCGCTGAGCTCGGCGCGCACGCGAAGGCCTTGCGTTCTCACGTGGAGGCGCTCGCGTCGCGCGACTACGCGCGCGCTCTCGGCTCCTCACCCGAGCTGGTGATCCTCTTCGTCCCGTCGGAGGCGGCGCTGAGCGCCGCGCTGCGCTCGGACGGCGCGCTCCTTGACGATGCGATGGCTCGCGGCGTGGCCCTGTGTTCCCCCGTCACCCTGCTGGCGGTGGCTCGCACGTGCGCCACGGCGTGGGCGCGCACGACGATTAACGAGCAGGCTGACCAGGTCATCGCCTTGGGCCGCGACCTGTACGAGCGGCTCGGCGTCGTCGCCGGCCACATGGACAACCTGGGCAAGAACCTGGCGAAGAGCGTCGACTTCTACAACAAGGCCGTGTCCTCGATGGAGACCCGCCTCCTGTCGCGAGCCCGCGCCGTCACCGCCCTCGAGTCCTCCTCGAAGAAACCCATGACGGCCACCGACATCGACCCGGACGCCGCCCAGGTCCGCGCCTTCACGAAGCCGGAGCTTGCGGGGAGGTGAGACGGCGACACCGGCCGCGCGGCGCTTCAACGCCCGCGGGGCGAGGGGACGCCAGGCATCCGGCTACGCCTCGGTACCCTCGCCGCCGCGACTGTAGTGGGCCTGGAGCGCATCCGCCGTGATCTCGACGATGCTATCCAGGAAGGACTGATCCGTCATGTACGACTGAATCTCCTGGTTTTCCTGGCAGGTGCGAACCATGGCGACGCCGACGGCGTTCTTGAAGTCAGCGGATGCTTTGAGCTGGCTCGGGCTGTTCTTCTTCGCCATGGCCTGCGCGGCCTCGTTCTCATCCAGGAAACCCCAGAAGGTGGTGATGAACCCGGCGACACTGCCCTCGGTCACGTCGACGTTCCGGGCCCGGAACATGTCGTTAACGCGATCGATAACCTCCGCGAGGGGTCCCTTCGTCGGAGTCTGCCCGCCGCGGAACTCCCCGTCGAAGCCGGGAAGCACCATCGGCTCAGCGCTGCCCTCGCTCAGGGAATGGTCCTCGTTGATGGCGGAGGGGACGAGCTGCACGCCGGAGAGCTGCACGCCCTCAAGGTAGGAGTCGTCGTACTGGTTGCCGTCCATGTGCAGGTTGCGCGACAGGAGGGTGGCCACGATGGCGCGCTTGTGCAGGTCCGGGTCCTGGTAGTCGACGATTTGGCTGAGGAACTGCCAGGCGTTGCGGTAGCTGATCGTGTCCGCGCGGAAGGAGCGCAGCGAGTCCTTGAGTTCGTTGTCCTTGCTCAGGCGTGCACGCTTCCACGCGTCCTGCCACCGCTCCTTGATGGGCCCCATGGCCCGCGCGATGGCTTCGCCGCCAGCATCGCTCAGGTACGCGTCGGCAACCGCTTCCATCTCCGCCGTCGTGTAGATGCCGGCCGTGTCCAGGCGTTCGGCGATCGTGATGAGCGAGTTCGGGTCGACTTCCCCGGCCACGTGCGCGTCCGAATAGTACATCCTGAAGTCGTCCTCGATGCTGGCCGGCGTGTTCTGGAAGTCCACGACCATGGGCGCGGTCTTGCCGGGGTAGGTGCGGTTGAGGCGCGAGAGGGTCTGGACGGCGGCGATGCCGGATAGTTTCTTGTCCACGTACATGGCCGTGAGGCGCGGCTCGTCGAAGCCGGTCTGGAACTTGTTGGCGACGATGAGGACCTTGTAGTCCTCCTCGCGGAACGCTCGCGCCGTGTCGCCGCGCCCGTTGAGCGAGGCCTCGGTGACGGTTTCTCCGTCGTCGGATTCCAGGGAGCCGGAGAAGGCGACGAGGGGACGAATGTCTGTGTAGCCCTGCGTGTCGATGTAGGAGTTCATTGCCTCGAACCAACGGTAGGCCTCAAGGCGTGAGCTGGTGACGACCATCGCGCGGGCGTTGCCGGTGAGCAGGGGTTTGACGTTGCGTTGGAAGTGTTCGACGACGACCCGCACTTTCTGTGCGATGGCGGTGGGGTGTAGGCGGGCGAACTGCACGATCGCGGTGACGGCGTGGCCCGTGTCGACCAGGGGTTCTTCCTCGGAGTTGTCGAGCTCGTTTTTGACGCGCAGGAACATGTCGTAGGTCGAGTAGTTGGTGAGCACGTCGAGGATGAAGCCTTCTTCGATGGCTTGGGCCATCGTGTAGGTGTCGAAGGCCCTCCAGTTGCCGTCCTCGTCCTGGGTGCCAAACAGGCGCAGGGTCTTGGCCTTGGGCGTGGCGGTAAGCGCGATGAAGGTGATGTTGCTGGAGGCGGCGATGGCCGAGTCCTTGGCGGCGAGCAGTTCGTCGGCGCTGACGTTCTCGGGGTCTTCCACGTCGATGTCGGCGAGGAGGGCTTTGAGACCCCTCGCGCTGGACCCGGACTGTGAGGAGTGGGCTTCGTCGGCGACGACCGCCCAGTTGCGTCCGCGCAGTTCGGAGGTGTCTTCGATGAGCTTCATGACCTCGGGGAAAGTCTGGAGCGTGCAGGTGATGATGTGGTCGCCTTCGATGAGGGCTTTCTTCAGCTGCGGGGATTTCGCGCCCGATTTTTCGCCGACGGGGACGACCAGTCCGTTGGAGGAGTGGACGAGGCCCATGTCGCCTCGGATGTTTTCGTCGAGGACGGTGCGGTCGGTGACGACGATGACGGAGTCGAAGGTGGAGTTCGCCTGGGAGTCGACGTGGCGGATGAGGCGGTGGCTGAGCCAGGCGATGGTTTTGGTTTTGCCGGAGCCCGCGGAGTGCCAGATCAGGTAGCGTCCGCCGGGCCCCGTCGCTTCGATGTCGCCGATGATGCGTTCGACGGCGCGCAGCTGGTGGAAGCGCGGGAAGACCAGGCGCCCGTCGTCTTTCTTGCCGCGTCGGCCGGGCTCGTAGAGCGCGTAGTCCTTGAGGATGCGCATGAAGGTGGGGCGGGCGAGGATGTCGCGCCACAGGTAGTTGGTGGCTGATCCGCTCGCCGAGGGCGGGTTGCCTTCGTGCCCATTGTTTCCCTGGTTGAAGGGCAGGAAGACGGTGTTTTCGCCGGCAAGTTTGGTGGTCATGAAGACGAGGTCGTTCGAGACGGCGAAGTGGACGAGGGCGCGCCCGGGGGCCAGGAGGGGGCGGTTTGCGCCGGGCTTGCGGTCGTCCTTGTATTGGCGGATCGCGTGGTGAACGGACTGGGTGTTGTCGGTCTTGAGTTCCATCGTGACGACGGGGATGCCGTTGGCGCACAGGACGACGTCGATGGACTCGTTGGTGGTGGCGTCGAAGCGGACTTGACGCATGACGCGCAGGCGCACGGCGTCCGAGGCTTCTGCGACTTCGATCAGCTCGGGGTTCGCGGGCGGGAATTCCATCATGGGGCCGAACTTGGCGGCGGGGCGGCCGACTTGGGCGTAGGTGAAGCCGGTGCGCAGGACGCCGAGGAGGCCTCCCACGGGTTTCCCTGCCGTGTCGATGCGGGTCGCTTTACTCAGTTCCTTGGTCAGGTGGGCGAGGAGGTCGCGCTCGGCTTTGTCTCGTTGCCCGTTCGTGAGGTCCGCGGGGATCGCCTTGTCGTATTCGTCCGGGTACTGGGTGGACAGCCAGTGGAGGACGTCGCCGGGGACGAGGGCGAGGCGCAGGTCCCAGCCCGCGGCGCGGGTGTCTCCTTCGTCCTGGTAGAGCCAGCCGCGCTCGCTCAGTTCGGAGCAGATGGTGGATTCGAATTCGTATTCGAGGAGCTGATCGTGGCTCATGCGGGGACCTTCTTTCGTCCGGTGACGACGTCGGTGATGAGGGCGGCCCGGCGCTCGACGAGGAGGGCCTTGAGTTCGTCGATCGTGGCGAGCATGGCGTCGATCCGACCGGTCACCTCGTCGAGGTGGTCGGCGATGCGCTGTTGCTCCTCCAACGACATATCAGGAATAGGAAGATTCTTAGCTTTATCGGATGATAAACCCGGGATTGTGGCACCGTCTGCGAGAAGACCAATTAATCCACTGGAGTAATGTCCCTTCACGCAATAATTAAGAAATCGTCCATCGTGGTGCTGATCTGGCCTCACACGGATCACATGGTTCTGAAACCCCCAGCCAGGCATATCCTGCGCAAGATGGGCACTCCGCCCGAATCCAGCTCCACCCTCTACTACGAGGACATCACCTTTTCTGAGATCATACTTTCGTTGTTCCTCTCGGGTCATCCACATCCGCTGATCGTCAAGCTCCAAGCAGCTGGGCTGAATAGACGCGGCACGTATGTAGTTCACTGATGTTTCGTGATCACTCTTTCGCACTCCTTGGAATGTCTTTCCCAGAGAAATGTCCGCGCAGAACTTTAATCTCGTCAAGCTTCCTGACCGCGCAATAGTTTCCCGTTCAACCACGGAAGCTCTGCGCGAATTAAGCGCTTCGTTCAAGACATCGAGCTTGGCAAGCATCGCGTCGATCTCATATGTCTCATGATCAAGGTACTGCGCGATTATTCGTTGGCTTTCAAGAGGCGGCAGGGGGAGGCCCATGCGAGCAAAACGCGCATAATTAATTGTCTGACCGTCGCGAAGCTGATCCGTCAGATTATTTAACTGCTCAATAAAAATGCGCGACTTCATAAGGTAACGAAAATACCCGCTCTGAACGAGTGGGGAGGGACGAAGCACAGTGTACGCCTGACTCACTTTTCCGCGCAACGAAGATTGCTCGAGCCCACCTTGAAAGCTTCGGAGATGCGAAATGAAATCACCTTCATACACCGCTTTCATCTTGTCTGCGCCAGTAAGATTCAAGACGACGCGGCTACCGACAATCTCCATATATTCGGTCTGAGGTAGGACCCCATACGCCTGCGAGGGCGTCAGATGTACAGCATCAGGTTCAGCTTTATCGGCGCGTTCAGAGAATAGCGACCACGCTGGCACACACGCCCAATCATCGGGTATCTCATCAAGCCATTCTGTCAGGATCATCCCCTGCTAACCTCCTGGAAGATCTGCGCCAGCTCGCCCATGATTCGCTGCACGTCCGCGTCGATGTCGGCCAGCGGGCGCGGCTCCTCGGGCACGTAGAAGATACGCGTGAAGGGGATCTCGTTGCCGTCCTTCGCTTTGGACTCGTCCCACGTGGCGCCGGGAGCGAAGGGGAGAACCTCGGCGGCCATGTGTTCGTCCAAGTCCTGGCTCGCCGGCACGCGCTCCACGATCTTCCACCCGTCCGCCAGGACGGGAGCCCCCTTGCGGTCCACCGCCAGGGGCGCGTTCTCGTCCGGGACGGCCATCGCCTTCATGACGGCGTCGATGAGCCCCACCGGCGCCTTGATGCCCTCGGCCTTCGCGCCAGCCCGTATCAGTTCCGGCAGCTCGTTCCACACGGCGCCATCCAGGCCTCGCAGAACGCGAACCAAGGCCTCGCTGAAGTCGCGGCGAGAGCGCAACGCGTCCACGGCCTCGTCCGAAAAGCAGGCCGCCAACCGCGCCTGCTTGAACACGGGCACGTCCCGGAACATGAAATCCTGCGGCGTGAGGATCCGCGAAATCTCCGAATCCTCGAAACGCTGGTAGGCGTGGACCACGGCCTCGCGGTTCGCCTCGCTCATCTCGCGCCGCTTATCGCCCATACCCTTGCGCATCGGCTCCCACAAGCCCGACGCATCGAGCAGCTGAATCTTTCCGCGACGCTTCAGCGGCTTATCGTTATCCAGGATCCACACGTATGTCGCGATACCCGTGCCATAGAACATTTGCGTCGGCAGCGCAATAATCGCGTCGATCAAATCCTCATCGAAGAGCCACTGGCGGATCGAATTCGGACCCGTATCCGAGTTAAACAGCGGCGACGCGTTCGACACCACGGCCGCGCGCCCACCCGACGGGCTCAACTTCGACGCGCAATGGCACAGGAACAGCATCTGTCCGTCCGACTTGCTCGGCAGCCCGTGACTGAAACGGGACCCCGGCACCTGCGCCTGCTCCTTCACCGACGCCTGCTCCACCTCCCAGTCCCCGCCAAACGGCGGATTAGACAGGACGTAGTCGAAGGTCTTATCCGCGTGCAGGTCCTCCAGGAGCGTATCCCCCTTCAGGATCGCATCCGGGCGCCCACCCTGAATGAGCAGGTCAGCCTTACCCAGCGCGTAGGCGGAATCCATCATCTCCTGGCCATAAACCGTGACCTTCACGCCCGGATTCAGCTCCCGCAGCGCCTCCTGGGCGACCAGCAGCATGCCGCCCGAACCCGCCGTCGGATCATAAATTGAACGCAGCACGTCCTCCCCCGCCAGCGACTCGGCGTCCGCGGCGAAAAGCACGTCAACCATCAGCTTGATCGCGTCACGCGGCGTGTAGAACGCGCCCGCGGCCTTCCCCTTCTTGTCGAAGGCCCGGTACATGACATCCTCGAAGATGTCGCCCATCGTCGAATCCTCAACGCTCGTGGACCCCAGCGACAGCGTCGAAAAGTGCTTAACCACCTCCAGCAGGCGATTCGCCGCGCTGAGCTTGGCGACCAGCTTGGGGAACTCGAACGCGGTCCAGATGTCCGCGATGTTATGCGAGAAACCGTTGACGTAGCTGAGCAGCGCCCTATCCACGTTGTCATCCACCGACGCGATACGCGCCAGGTTGAACGGGGAGGTGTTGAAGAAGCTCAAGCCGAAACGATTGCTGACGGCAATATCGATCAGGTACGAGGGCATGTCGCCCTGCGCGTTGACGAACTCGATGACGTCGTCCTTCGTGTCCTCCAACAGGCACTCAAGGCGGCGCAGGACCGTGAACGGCAGGATGTAGTCGCCGTACTCCTGGGGTTCGACGACGTTACGCAGGTACTTGTCAGCCGTGTCCCACACGATCCGGGCGGTGGTGGATGCCGCCGCTCGCGATGCCTCGTTTGCCATGACCGTCTTGCTCCCCCGCGCCCGCGACTACTGCTATTACAACGAAAAATGAGGACGTCCCGCCCGCTGGCATGCCAACAAGAGAGCGCCCATTGAAGTCTACCTCACGACGCCGAAGCTGACGGGGACGTGAGCATGTCAGCGATGCCATCCAACTGTGCGCGGATCTTCTCAAAAGGCCGGTCCAGGTCGAGCGTCCTCACGCCGATCTGGTTGCCGCTCATGCGATACGTGACATCGGGCTGGACCTCCTCGTCGGTCGCAGCGTAGAGGAGCATGCCCGACACCTCGACGCTCTCCCCCGCGCGCTCGAAGGCGATCTGCTTGTTCTTCACGTAGGCGAAAATCTGGTACAGGTTCCCCGAGTGGACGGTCTTCTTGTCGAAGTTGGTCTGCATCGTGGCCGCGTAGTACTTCGCGTCGATGATGAGCACGCGGCCACCAGCACTCACCGTAATGTCACTGCGCATGGCGGGCAGGCCCTCCGACATGCCATCGTCGAGCGCCCACTCGACGAACGAGGCACTGGCACGCAGCCGTGGGTGTTCCCTGCGGTAGTACTCGAGGATGAACTTTTCGTACAGGCGGCTCATGCGCTGCTCGTCGAAGAAATCCATCATGCGCACGCTGCCGTCG
>ERZ1674239.248-NODE-248-length-13226-cov-2.837142_pt1 | contig 13226 bp, 8 predicted proteins | sample MGYA00581208_ERZ1674239 | MGnify/ENA primary metagenome ERZ1674239 (study PRJEB41354, sample SAMEA4873308) | human saliva metagenome | biome: human-associated habitat [ENVO:00009003]; feature: mouth environment [ENVO:08000002]; material: saliva material... | reverse complement strand
TCGTTATCGTTGTCGGTCAGGTTGCCGGAGAAGTGCAGGTGTGTATCAACAAGACCAGGCATTACGGTATGGCCAGATGCGTCACGTACCTCATATCCCTCTGGGACCTCTTTACGAGGACCAGCATAGGTAATCTTGTCGTCATCGATAAGGACAAGGGAGTCCTCAACTGGTGCAGCGCCAGTACCGTCAACGAGCTTGCCGCCTACAAAAGCATACTTACTCATGTTTCCCATCCTTCCTTTGTTGTCCGCTCACTTCTTTTAAACGGACGAGGTTTACTTGCATAGTAAGCCCGGGTTAACTCCTTTGGAATAAGTTAGCCATGGTTGCCGGTAAGCGGAGCAAAAATACCCATGAACGGATGTTCAGATATCAATAATTTCATATAAACATCTAAAGTATTTGATTACTTCATATTTGCTATGACTACATTGCATAGTTGTGTCAAAACAGTTTTTGTCCGGTATCCGTGGTAAGGTTGAGAAAACAAATTAAGGAGGGGCAATGTCTCAGAATTCTTCGTCGCAGTCCAGCTTTTTTGCACTTATATCTCGCATGCGCTACATTGAGCGCTGGTCGCTTATGCGCAATTCTCGATCAGAAAGCCTTGCTGAACACGCCCTTGACGTGGCCGTTATTTCTCACTGCCTAGCAACTATTGCAAATGTGCGCTATCACAGAAATCTTGACGCAGATCGTGCAGCTCTTATTGGTATATATCACGATGCATCAGAGATTATCACCGGAGATATGCCCACGCCTGTAAAGTATGCTAATTCAGAGATTAGAGATGCCTATCATCAGGTAGAGGCACGTGCCGAGAAAACCATTCTCTCCACACTGCCAGAAGACCTGCAAGATGCCTATGCTCAGGTGCTTACTCACAGTGCTGAGGCTTCAGAGAGTGAAGCTTATCTTAGAAAACTTATTAAAGCTGCAGATAAGATTGCAGCACTCATTAAGTGTATTGAGGAGGCTCAGTCTGGAAACTCAGAATTTATTACCGCTGAAGCCTCAACTCGTGGAGTTGTTGAAGATTTAGCAGATTCTCTTCCAGAAGTGCGCGATTTTATGACAGAATTCCTACCTTCGTACGGAGAAACGCTTGATCAGCTTCTGTAAAGAAACGCTGATTTTGCTCACTTGTTGAGGAGTTGCTTTGCGCGCACTACATGCACGTTTGCCTAAAAACTTTGTTCTGGAAGAGCGCTTAGAGGCGTATTCCAGCGTTATTGAGCCTCATCCAGAGGCTTTGAGAGGAACGTGGGCTTCTGCGTGTGCGCCAATTACTGCTGAGGGGCATGTTCCCTTCTCTGAGGTCCGTGTAGACCTTGGCTGCGGCAAGGGATCTTTTACTGCCGCTCAAGCTAAGGCAAATCCTAACGTGCTTTTTGTAGCCATTGACACAGAACCTATCTGTATTTCATATGCTGCTAAAACAATGTATGAAGCAGGAGTGCCTAATGCCATCGTAGTACCTGGTACCGGCATGAAGATTGATGAGTACTTCTCGCCAGAAGAAGTCTCTGTTATTTACCTCAACTTCCCTGCACCATTTCCTCGAATCAGACAGGCAAAGATGCGCCTCACTGATGCTGAGCGTCTTATGCAGTATAGAAATGTTTTGGCTAAAGAGGGTGTTGTTCGTCTTAAAACGGACAGCCAACCACTTTTTGATTTTTCTCTTGAGCAAGTTGAAGTTGCTGGTTACAACTTTATTTGGAAAACGCGAGATGCACAGAATGATTTTCCTCACGATGTTCCTAGTGAGTACGAACAAAAACTTGGTGCTCAAGGCGCTAAGGTTCATGCCTACCTGATTGCTCCAGGTCCTGTACCAGCAGATTTCACACCCACAGAGCCTGTCAGTCTTGTTGACTACCTTCCAGAAGATTTAGAGTCACTAACCTACGTTCCTCATGGAATGGAAAGCACGGTCCGCAATCTTGCAAACCGTGCTCGTAGACTTCGTAAGAAGGCTCAGTAATTTGTAATTGGCTATGTGTAGAAACAGCCGTTTGTGAAAACAACCTTTGTAGGAGCGCTCCTTTGCGAGCGCTCTTTTTTAGGCCAGCAGCCCTGACTCTTTTACTTGATTGACTTTATATTCAAAGCTCTAGTGGAATTAAGAACCGCAAGCACCATAACGCCTATGTCTCCAAAGACCGCTAGCCACATGGGAGCCAAACCAAAGGCTGCAAGGATCAAAACAGCAACCTTAACGCCAATAGCAAACACAATATTTTGCTTTGCAATACCCAAGGTATGACGAGCAATCTTTACGGCCTTTGAGAGCTTAGAAAGCTTGTCGTCCATAAGAACTACGTCGGCGGCCTCAATAGCAGCATCAGACCCCAAACCGCCCATAGCAACGCCTACATCAGCGCGTGCAAGAACGGGTGCATCATTAATGCCGTCACCGACAAAAGCAAGGGACTTACCAGCTGTCTTTTGGGCGAGAAGGCCTTCAACGGCAGAAACCTTATCCTGTGGAAGCAGTTCAGCACGAACCTCAGTAATGCCCATCTGAGCAGCAATCTCTTCTGCAACGTCGCGTTTATCGCCCGTGAGCATAACAACCTTAGAAACGCCAACGTTTTTGAGGGAAGCGATTGCTGCTGGAGCATCAGCTCGTTCGCGGTCAGAAATAACAATGTGGCCCATGTAGGTCCCATCAACAGCCACGTGAATGATGGTTCCGTGGTTCTCGCACGCTTTCCAAGAAGCTCCTACGCTCTCCATAAGTGCGCTGTTGCCAACAGCAACGCTCTTACCATTCACGTTAGCGCAAATGCCCTGACCAGCAATTTCTTTGATGTCCGTGATAACACAGTCATCGTCCTCGCTTGGATAAGCAGCACGAAGAGCTGCAGCAATGGGATGCGTGGAGTGCATCTCAACGTGAGAAGCTAGGTGCAGAAGGTCCTTCTCGCCAATGGCCTGAGGATGAACAGCCAGAACCTCAAAAACACCCTCAGTCAGCGTACCGGTCTTGTCAAAGGCAACGGTATCAAGGGTAGAAAGCATATCAATGTACGCAGAGCCCTTGATTAGGATGCCCTCCTTCGAAGCAGCACCAATACCGCCAAAGAAGGCCAGTGGCACGGAAACTACCAGCGCACACGGACAAGATGCAATAAGGAAGGTCAGTGCTCTTACAATCCAGATTGATGCGTTGCCCACAAAGTCTCCCGAGAGCAGTGGTGGCAAAAATGCCAGCGCAATGGCACCGTAAACAACAGCTGGAGTATATACGCGAGAAAAACGACGAATAAAACTCTCGCTCTTGGATTTGTTTTGGTTTGAGCTCTCTACCAGCTTAATGATGCGGGAAGCAGTAGAGTCTTCAAAGAGGTGAGTAACGCGGGCACGTACCACACCAGAAAGGTTTACGCAGCCCGAGATAATGTTATCCCCCACTGTTGCATCACGAGGCACGCTCTCACCAGTAAGAGCAACGGTATCAAGACTGGTAGAACCCTCGACAATCTCTGCGTCAACAGGGACACGGTCGCCAGGCTTTACCACAATAATCTCTCCTAGCCCAACTTCTTCTGGAGAGATAGTGAGCAGCTGCCCGTCACGCTCAACCGTTGCGCTATCAGGGCGAATATCCATAAGCTTGGCAATAGACTTCTTGCTGTTATCGGAAGCAAGGTGTTCAAACACCTCTCCTACCTGGAAGAACAGCATGACAAAGACGGCCTCATCAAACATAGGAGAACCGTTAGGCACAAAGCCAATGAGCAAGGCACCAACAGTAGCAATGGTCATGAGCAAGTCTTCGTTAAAGCACTCGCCCTCAGTGATGCTCTCCCATGCTTCTAGAACAACATCGTATCCCGCAACAGCGTAAGGCAACAGGTAAAGCAACAGTGCCTGCCAGAGCTGCAGGTCAAATGCGTGTTCAACCGCGTAAGCAATACCTAGCAAAACAGCAGAACAGACAATGCGAGCAATTTTCACCTTTGTCTTTGAGCTCATAGCTCCTCCTTGGGTTGTTGTTATGCCTAGTCTACTCCTTAAATTGATATATGTACATATATTCATACAACAATCTTAAGGAACTTTTCACAAGAAACTCCGCGGGCGAGAAACCCGTGGAGTCCCAGATAAACCTAGAGTTTTGGACGTAGTTTAAGCCAAACGTTCTTCTCGGCGATTAGAAAGCTAGTTGATCAGCGATGCAGGAGTTGGGATAAATCCCTCAAAGATGACAGGCGCACCTTCAAGCTCGGAGGCAATCATGTCCTCCTCGTTCCTAACGGTCCAGGTAATCAGATGTGCGCCCATGGTATTGCAAGCCAGCTTAACAAAGGGGTTCTTACGATCTTCAAACTTGTAAGAAATGAAGTCTGGACGACCAACAGAATTACCAAAGAGAGCTGTAGCGCCAGCTCGTGTAGCAATGTTCATGTGCTTTGTCTGACGGTCAACCAGGAAATTCTCTGAGAGCTGGCCACGAAGCATCTCAGGACGGTTCTGACGCAGCCACTGCAAAACGCGAGGATCAAAGCTCTCGATGCATGCACGAACGGGACGAAGATCAAGAGCTTGCATAATCTTTTCTGTCAGCTGCTCAGCGTTATTGTTGCGTGTCTTAGCCTCAATAATCAAAGGTGCAGGCAGCTCACCGGAGCCACTCCATGCATAAACCTCAAGAACTTCCTCAAATGTTGGAATCTGCTCGTCGGTAGCAAGAAGCCTAAGACCACGAAGCTCCTCCAGCGTGGACTCCTCAACAATCTTCTGTACGCCACAGAGGCGATCAAGTGCTGAATCGTGAACAACAACCAGCTTATTGTCTGCGGTTAGGTGAACATCAACCTCGGAGCCAAAGCCCTTCTCGACAGCTGCGCGAAAAGCAAGCAGGGAGTTCTCTGGAATGCCTGCCTCGTTGTTGTAGAGACCACGATGGGCGTAGCGATGACGAGCAATCTCGTGCCAACGCTCCAGAAGTAGGCGATCATTTTGCTTGCGAGGAGCAATGGAATAAGCACCGTATGCAGCCAAACCAAGAGCAGCACCAGCCACAACGCCACCAGCAATTGCAACGTTTCTGAGCGTCTTGCGTTTTTTGGTAGAGGCTAACAAAGCGTCAGAATCCTGTCCATCTTGAGCAGCAATTTCCTCAACAACATCTGCAACTGCGATATCTGCGGCAGCATCCTGGTGCTCGGCCAGGGTCTCACCCATCTCTTCAAGCGACTCTGCAGTGCTTGCAAGCTGCTTTGAAAGCTTGTTCTTTGGGCGAGAAAAACGATTCTCTAGATTAGACTGAAGCTGGGCCTGAGCAGCCAAAACTGAAGTCTGAGCCGAACGAAGCGCAGACTGAGCACGAGCGACTGATGACTGAATAGCATCGCCGTTTGGCAGTGCTGGCCTAATATGAGCATTAAACCCAGCTGTAATCTGCTCTTTAGCGATATTGCCAGCTAAGTTGGCAGCTTTAGAAGCCGTTGTAGCAAGCAGCTTTCTTCCAGCCTCGGATTGAAGTGCTGCCTTTGCGGCATACTGAGTAATTGCTAAACCTGCAGCTCTAACTGCAGCTCTCTTAATAAAACGACCAATCATGTAAGCTCCCTTCAATCTAGCCTTATTCTATCAGTCCAGTTCTCGCTTTTTCGCTACGTATTGCGACTTTCTGTGCGTAATCAGTATCTTTGTCTGTTCAAAATCGAGTAGTATGTAGTCCACTAACTACTATCTCAGGAGCATCATGGCTGTTATAAAACAAGAACACGCTCTCTACCTGTATAAACTACTCAAAGCAACCATTGGCGTCTCTAAGCAGACTCCCCTCTCTACCGTTGAGGGTGTGCTCATTGAAGACGACCTTGCACCGCAGGATTTTGACTTTGACGACATCCGCGCTCTCATGGAGGCGTGCCCCGATTTCATTAAGATCACGGCCTTCAAAAAAGGCTACGTCTACGCAACGCTTCTGACCTTTGATACCTTTGAGGTTGCCCTTGCTGCTGGCGAGAAAAACGTCGAGGCGCAAAACAACGGCAAGCCTTGGAAGCGCCGCCGTGGGGCAAAGTCCATTCGCGCACTCAAGCCAAAACACCTGGTAGTTGAAGCGGAACCTGAAGTTGAGGAGCTTCCTGCCCAGGAAGAGTTGACGGAGTCAGAGGAACTGACTGTCACAGAGGGATCAGAGGAGCTGTCTGTTGCAGAAACAGCACCAATCGCAGAGGAATCTGCTGCTGAGGTGCCTGAAGAAGATCTTCAGCAAGAATCTGCCGATGATGCCACTCCAGAACCCGCTGGAACCGATGATGTCGCTCCAGAACCTGTCGAAACCGAAACACCAGCTCCAGAGCCTAAAGCTGCCGAGCTGACAGTGCCCGAACCTGTAGTGCCCGAGCCAACCATCTCGCTTACCGTTACCTACAATCCCTACGACGGCTCCGATGAAGAGAAGACGCTTGAGGCCGCTCCTTCAGTATTGCAACAGGCGCTGAACGCAACAAGTTCTGTCTCTAGCACTACAGTTTCAGAATCCCAAACTTCTACGCAGGCAATCAATCAGAATGAGACTCCTGCTCCTGGCCCAACATACCCTGCCTATTTTGAGGAAGATGTCCACGTCAACAACGAGCTTCTCGGCATTTTGTATCAGATGGCTCCCGTCGACGCCAACGTTCTCAAGCAGCTAGAAGAAGACTTCAAGCTTGCAGAGTCTTCTCGCGCGCTCATTTCCAAGGGCGGCACGTTCACATTCAACACGCGTTACAAGAAACCGCAGACAGACGAGGTTATTACCGCTACCATTCGCAAATCTAAGCGCGGAGCTCTGCGTCCCTGGACGCTTTTGGAGCTCAGCGTTTCCGCAGATGAGCTACAGGATCAGACAGTCGACGTGCTTCACGGACTGCCAAAGTCTGCCATTGCTTCGTGGGAAAAGCTCCCTGCCGCAGCAAAGCAGCTGCCCATCAACCCTGTTGACGTGGTCATGAACGAAGCCCCTGTCTCCGACTGGAACGCGCTTTGCACCACCTATCTGAGCGACGCGCCTTCGTTACAGGCAGCACAGACTTGCCTTTCTGCAGCGTACGTCTACAGAAAGAACGAGCAGCAGCTCATGCATACTGACGCCGACTTCTCGCTTCCCGTCCCAGCCGCTACGCCCCTGCTCTTTGATTCCGAGCGTGGATTTGATGACAACTCGCCTCTGGTACAAAACGCCCTGCGAGCTGCAAAGCGCGGATGGCGCATGGCCGTTGAGCTCTACAATCCGTCCAAGCACTGCATCTACCTTGCACTTCCCACCACCGATGGCGAGAAACCCCTTGCGCTCGTATTTGACGTTTCAGCAGAAGGTCCTCATCGCGTTGTTGCAACACTGACTATTGACGAGGCGTACCCACTCGCACGTATCTTCTCTGATGGTCTACCTGCATGGATTTTGCCATAGTAGTCCCAACTCACAGGTAAGCTCTCTTCGCAGAACAGCTCATATAACTGGTCACCAAAAAAGCCGCGTCGTGTGGACGCGGCTTTTCTTGTAGTTGGATTTCTCGACGACGGGTACACCAGGTTTCTCGTCAAGTACACCGGGTTTCTCGCCAGCAGGCAGATTACCGGACACCTAACTTAGTCGTGCCATGGTTCAACAGGCCATTCGTTGCCCGTGAGGCTCCAATTCTTCATGTCGTTGGCGTCGCCGTTAATGACAAACTCCCTGACAAAGATGTCTCGCTTGCCATTTGAAATGGTCTCAATGTAGTAGCGAGGACGAACATCTCCCTCGTGAACCTCATCAAGAGGTGTGGTGTAGTTGGATAGTGTCTGCTGGTCAACACCCATGTCCTTCAGGGTTTGGGCCAAAATATCATAGTGCCAGACAGGTGCGTCAGAAATCTGCATAGGCTGAGCAGCTTCTTCAGCAGTCTGACCTGCAGGCTTGTACATGATTACTGGAGCGGAAGGTGTCTGAATATCGCCGCCCGTCAAGTACCAATCACCATGGTCAGCGGTAATGATGAAAGACGTATTCTCATACACTCCCAAACGCTTGAGCTCAGCGATGTAGGCTTCAACAATTCTGTAAGCCGCGATGGTTTGCTCGTCAACGTTTTGCTTGCTTGGATCTTCAGTGCGCTCAACGTTGCGATCAAGCGTGTAAGGTGGATGCGAGCCAAACAGATGAATGAAACGGAATGAACCGTTCTGACCAGTATTGTCAATCGAGAGTCCGTAGTGTTGAAGCTCCTGGTAATACTTGAGGTCATCCTCTGTGTATGGCTGTGAAGAGAGATCAACTTCGTCCATGTTGACTGACTTGCGCATGCGCATATTAAGATCCTCGGTATAATACCAGAATCGAGGCTTAAACACCCAAGGCATGTCCCTGCAGAACGCCGTCTTATAGAGAATGCGCAGTGCACCAAAAACATCCAGCTGATTATCAAGTCCCCTACCAACAGGTGGATGGTAATTAACGGAATATTTCTGAGCTGTTCCTCTATAACGGTTGTAATTGAGCTGGTCGGTGTACAGACCAGCCTCAAATCCAGCATTCTGGATATCCCTGAGATACTGATCACTCTGTGCCCAGTTATAAACAAAATCGTTGAAATTCTCGCCAGGCTGAGGACGTGTTCCAAAAAGCAGCGATGGCACACCATATCGAGTAGGAATCATAGAACCTACAGAGTTTCTATACCACGTAAATCCTGTTAAACCGGCAAATGTCTCTGGACGTTCATCGTAGAGTCTCTGAACAAAGGCGGTGTCGGTAGTATCAAGGACAAACACCACGACGTTCTTCTTGGAGGAAACGTTGTAGAGGCCCTCGCGCGTTGCGATAACCTGCTGGTTTTCGGCATGAGCATCTATCGACGCTGCGATTGCAGGACCCCAGAGACTTGCAACGCCCACTGTCTGGACAATGATAAGAGCGGTTGCGGTTACTAGAAGACCTGTTCTAAGCTGACGTGCTTTTAGGAGCGAGAAGGTCACTGCAGCTGCAATGATTGCTAGCCAAATGAGGCCAGAGACAATCATTTGGCTGGTGAAGTTGGACCAAATAACCTCATGACCATCTGCAAGTGGCATGCCACCATTCAAGAACACTGCCTGAACGTATGACGCCACACCGATGGCCCCCACAAACGCAATGGCAATGTTAAACACGCGCTTACGCAGGAGCGATAGAAGCACCGTAAGAATAATTGTAATAATAAGTCCTGCAATAATAACGGGACCTGCAACATCGTTGAGGTTGAAAGAAAGGTCTCGCGCATTGCTGGCTACCAACTCAAGTGGGGCTACGACCAAGATGGTAAAGACAGTAAAGATAGAAACAAGAAATGCAACACCAACACGACCTTTAGGTTTGAGGGTGCCCTCTTTTTGTTCTTTGAGACGAACAGCTTCAGCTGCAAGGATTTCTTTCATCTGAGCGTTTGCAGCTTTTGCGCCTTTGGCGTCAACCTTATGAACTTTGCCTTCGACAATCTTATTGGCGTTCTCATCAATCTTAAGCAGACGGAAGAGCACCTTACGAGAGCGCCTAAACGCAACGCCAAGGACCGCAGAGAGTGCAACTACAACTGCTGCCAGCGCCTGGATGGTGTAGGTCATAACCGATGGGTCAACGTAAGCCTGAGCTGTTGCTGGCAGCAGTGCCCACCACGCAAAGGTCAACACTGCAAGGTAGAACACAGCGTGGAGGAATGTTGCGCGCCTGTGAGCAGCTGAGCTGTGGGAGTTTCTCTTGGTAGAGGTTATGGCTTTAATCACGAGAAACACCGTCCTCATCAGTTGTCTTTGTGGCGTCTTTTGTGGAGCTCACGGCGTCGCTTTTCTCGGCGTCGTCTGCAGCGTCCGCAGCAGCGTTCTTCTTGGTAGTAGCGTCGTCTGCAACCTCAGCAGCGTCCTCCTCCTGGTGAGCCAAAACGCGCTCGAGGATGAACTTACCTGCGGCTTCTCCGCCGTGACCCAGGTTGAAGATCATGTTGTTGCGAATCTCTTCAATCTTGTGCGACCAGCTGTCGGTCTCTTCAAGCATCTGCGCAACCGCATCACCCAGACCCGAGAGGTCCTTAGGATCAAAGCTGCGGCCAATCTCATTTCTCAGCGTAATGTCGCATGGATCCGAATGAATCTTGCTCCAGTCAGGGTTATTCTCCTTCATTGCAGTATCAATGAAGACCGACGGCTTGAGCGTGGTAAACGAGAACTCCTCGGCAACACTCGACCAGTCAGTAAACAGCAGGTCAGCTGAGAGAACCGAAGTATTGGAGCTGAAGTCAGTCTCAAAGGAGAGCTCCTCTGGGTCTGCGTCAGCGTAGCGAGCAAGAATCTCCTCCATACGGGCGGGATAGCGCTTCAAATACTCTGGGTGTGGGCGAACCACAATACGCCAGCCACGGCCCATGAGCTGCTCAAGCAGGCCGTCAAGGCAGCTATCCATCAAGTTGTCGTACTGCCACGAAGGACCAATCAGCAACAGGGGTTTCTCGCCAGGTTTACGCTGGCCCAGATTCTGCTTCTGGTAGTTCTTGATTGACCTGTCGAGAAGATCGTATCCAATAGCAGGCTTTCTCTTGGATGGCGTACCGTAGTACTTCTCGACCAGCTCAAGATCGTGCTGCTGGTGAGGACCAACACAGAGGACGTCGTCGTAGTAGGTGTACTCGTTGCGCGTTGAGGTGACCGTCATGGAGGTCATATGGTGGCACATATACATGTACTCAGCGTCTTTGCGCACGTAGGAGCGCTTCATGTAGGAGCTCTCCAGGTCACCGAGGGACGTAACCACAACGTCGGCATCAAGCTTCATAAAGAGTGTGATGAGGCGACGCTGACCCAAGTAATACGGAATCAGACGAGGCTGCTGTTTTGCCAGCTCAAAAACCTGGTCATTAGGGTCAGAGGTAACGTAGTGGATACGAATGTCAGAATTTGCCAGCAGCCACTCGATGGCGCCCTGGAAGTACTTGTAGAAACCGCTTGACTCGGAATAGAAAACCAGGTGCTTACCGATAGTGTCAAAGAAGCGCTTGTAGTCCTCTTTTTCTCGAGCAGCATGAGGATCGCGCTGGAACCACTTGTGAGTAGACTTGGTTGCTGCGTCCATTGCCTCAAACTCGTCACGAGCAGCATTGAGATCGTCGTAGTCAACCTGCTTACGAGGATCAATGATGATGTTGCAGACAATTTGGACCAGAATTGAGAGAAGGTTTGAGCAAACCCAGTAGAATGCCATGCCACAGACAACGTAGACTGCAAGCACAAGTGACATTGCAATAGAAAGGCCGTTTGTGGTGTTCTTCTCTGCACGAGACTGCTCGCGCTGAAGTGGGTTCAGCTTGTTGGAAGCAAGGCCAAGAGCAACCGAGGACAAAGCTGCTGCGAGAGGCATAATCCAGGTGATACCACCGTCGATGATTGGGGTCATGCCCAAAAACTCTGTGCCAGGCGCGCCAGAATCAGTGATGCCATGGATAACGTCAACCAAGCCGAACAGGATGACTACCTGGATTGCCAGAGGAATAAGACTCAATAGCGGGTGATAACCTGCCTTTTTGTTGAGCTCGTTGGAGCGCTCCTCGATGGTCTCCCTGTCGCCGAAGTAGCGAGTCTTTAAGCGGAAGGTCTCGGGCATAAGGCGCACCATAACAATAGAATTTTGTTGCGTCCAAAGTGCCAGGGGCATCAGGATGATTTTAGTCGCAAGAGTAAAAAGGAAGATTGCCGCCCACCAACTGCCGGTCAAGTCGTATGCGGGCTGAACGATAAGTGAAAATACGTGCGCAAGCTGCTCCATATACAAACCTTCTACGAGAAAACTCTACAGAAGCCAATAAAACCTAAAACCTGCAAAATCAATGGAATTCATGGCAAACTAAAAGAAAGCTACGACATCTCAACGAAGTTTGCAGTATCTAAAGTTAACCTAAAGAAACCATTTGTGCATAACTATTTTATGGTATCAAAAAACGCTATTTATCGGCAGTTTAAAGCAAACAATCAAAATGTAAAATCTTTAATTTGAATGGACAAAATTTATTCATAAATTGTTCTTTTTAAAATCATTCTATAAAAGTTACGTAGGCAATTGTCTTTCTCGTTAATCAAAATTTAACCCCTGAAATGGCATTTTATTTGATTTTGGGGTTGCAATCGCGGTTCTGCTGGCTAAAATACTCTCCATGTTATTTTTAATATTCGGCGCATTAGAGCGCTTTTGAAATGAGGAGATTCTATGCAGGCTAATCTGCAGGAGCTAAAAGAGACCTATTCGCGGCAGACGTATAGTGTGTTTTCGATCAACCGCCAACAGAAGATTGCTGACTCCCAAGTTACCTTTTCGCTTGCTCATTCTGTTTTCATCATTCCTGTTTTTGGAGCTGCCGAGATTACTATTGGTGGAAATGAATTTGTCTGCGAAGGAACCACGGTTGTACATGTTCCTGCAGGTCAGACCGTAACGTATCGAACCCTTTACGGACGCTCGTTTGACCATGTAAACATCTACTATGATGGCATTCAGAGCGATGTCACCAGCCCAATCTTCAATGCCTATGCATTTGATCCTCAGGGATTCGACCGCATTCTTGATAAGTTGCTTGACCTGGAAAAACTTAACACCACCCCATCGCTGGACAATCGTGTTGCTCAGATTGTCAATGGCACCGAGCTCATCAAGTCTATGTTCCTACTCACCAACAGCCAAAAGGTTCAGGAGAGCATGGCTGAGGCTCGCACGTACATTGAGCTCCACTTTGCAGATCCAATTACCATCCCTGGCCTGGCTAAACGTTGCGGAATGAGCACTCAACGTTTCTCCAACAATTTTGTCCAAACATTTGGCGTTCGCCCAATGACATTCATTATTGCAAAGCGTCTTGATCATGCTCAACAGCTGCTTCAATCTGGCCTTTCTGTGCGCGAGACTTCCGAGGCGGTTGGCTATAGCGATCCGTTCTATTTCAGCAGACTATATAAGAAGCACATGGGCGTCACGCCTCAGGATGTTCATGACAGCTATGAAGGAAACGTCCTGATTAAGTAGTTGCTGCTTGAGATTGCCTGTTGCTACTTGCAGAAAATACTTGCCCAATTACTTGTGACAAAACTGGTCGCAGGTTTTATTGCAAATCAAAGGGTCAGAACGTTTTGTTCTGACTTTTTTGCATAATCAAGTTGTTATATTCATTTCTATGAATACGTAATTTTTGAGCTCAAAATTATGTGCCGAAAAAGGTAAA
>ERZ1674239.242-NODE-242-length-13448-cov-2.646084_pt1 | contig 13448 bp, 8 predicted proteins | sample MGYA00581208_ERZ1674239 | MGnify/ENA primary metagenome ERZ1674239 (study PRJEB41354, sample SAMEA4873308) | human saliva metagenome | biome: human-associated habitat [ENVO:00009003]; feature: mouth environment [ENVO:08000002]; material: saliva material... | reverse complement strand
GCTCCTCCGTGATTGCAAGAGCAACCTTCTGCCTTTGGAGCATCTACAATCACACTTTCTGTCGTAAGGAACATTGCAGCAGTAGAAACTGCATTCTGAAGGGCAACTCTCAGCACTTTTGCCGGATCAATAATCCCCGCCTCAAAGAGGTTTTTAAAGGTTCCTTCTTTAGCATCAAAACCGTAGTTGAAATCTTCAGATTCCTTTACTTTTTCTACTACTCGATCTCCTTTGAAACCTGCATTATTTGCGATTTGGCGAACAGGATATTGGATTGCATCTCTCACGATCTGCACAGCAACCTGTTCATCAGCATCTTCTAATTTGAAGCTATCCAAAAGCTTTGAAAGCTGAAGCAAAACGCTTCCTCCTCCGGCAACGATTCCCTCTTCAATAGCGGCTCTGGTTGCATTCAAGGCATCTTCAATCTTGTATTTCTTGTTTTTCATCTCCATTTCAGTCGCAGCTCCAACCTGAATAACCGCCACTCCACCAACGAGTTTAGCCAGTCTTTCAGCCAATTTTTCTCTATCATAATCAGAAGTGGCCATTCAGAGCTGTGCTTTGATCTGATCGGCTCTTTCATTGATAGCGGTCTGATCCCCTTTCCCATCTACGATTACGGTCGTATCTTTGGTCGCAATCACTTTATCAGCTCTTCCAAGCATCTCAATCGTAGCATCTTCTAATTTAAGTCCTAGCTCTTCTGTAATCACTGTTGCACCAGTTACTACCGCGATATCACGAAGCATTTCCTTTTTCCTATCTCCGAATCCTGGAGCCTTCACGGTCAAAACATTCAGCATTCCTCTAATTTTATTCAAAACCAAAGAAGCCAGAGCCTCACCCTCAACATCTTCAGCAATAATCACAAAATCCTTTTTCCCTGTTGCAGCAACTGCCTCCAAAACCTGCAAAATCTCCTTGATAGAGGAAATCTTCTTGTCAGTAAGCAGAATATAAGGCTTGTCAATTACGGCTTCCATTCTCTGAGGATCAGTTACAAGGTAAGGACTAGAATATCCTTGATCAAATTGCATTCCTGTCTTGATTTCTTTGGTCAGACCGAGAGATTTTCCTTCTTCAACAGTAATGGTTCCATCTTTTCCGATCTCTTCAAAGACATCAGCAATCAGATTTCCTACTTCTTCATCTTGAGCAGAAATGGTAGCTACTTGCTTGATTTTCTCTTTACTATCTCCAATTTGCTGGGCTTTCCCTTCAATCTCCGCTACAAGCTTCTCAACCGCCTTATGAAGCCCCTTCCCAAGAGAGAAAGGATTCACTCCAGACCTGATATATCTGAGTCCTTCGCTCGCCATCGCCTCTGCAAGCACAACGGTCGTAGTCGTTCCATCTCCTGCTTCTTTATTGGTTTTTTCAGCAGCTTCTTTGAGCATGCTTGCCCCAATGTTTTCAGATTTGTCTTCAAGTTCAATTTCTTTGGCTACGGTCACTCCATCATTCGTTACGATAGGTCCTCCGTAGGATCTTTCAAGGATTACATTTCTTCCTTTTGGTCCCATCGTGACTTTCACGGCATCTGCAACCATTTGCATTCCGCTAAAGATTTCTTTTCTGGCTTCATCACCATACTTAATGTGTTTTGGCATTCGTATCTTATTGTAAAAGAATAAAAAGTCTGATTTTTTCTCCTATTTTATCAATTAGTATCACATACATAAAATAGGTGCTATTTTGTTATAAAAAAATTAAGATTAATTGCAAGAGAATTTAATTCCCAAGTCTTTATCAAAGAAAACGCAAAAAAGATTACAGATCAACTTCACAAGTTTCTAAGGTAAACTTTGACTCAAGGGTATACTCAAGAGGCTCTTTTCTTGTAGGAACATAGTCTTTCATTTTCTTGACAATAATCTTCCCATTTTTTATCCCTGCAAAGAGCCAAGGAGAAGTCCATTTCTGATCAGGACTAGAAATTCAGCTTGGAAGTTCTCCTTTCATTTCTCATGGAAAATAGAGTTTATCATTGATCGCATAGATAGTTTTCCCTTTAAGATCAGCTCTTTCTCCAGCTACGAAATAATTTCCCTTATTATCAGCCCAAGATCCGACATCATACACACCTGCACAATCTGGGTCTTCTCGTGTACAATAAAGGGAAGCAAGATTATATACATCCGGAATCGTAGCACTCAAAAGTCAGGATTTTAGAGCTTTTTTAAGTGCAAAAGGCTTATTTCCCATTTGAGCATTCTTGATAGCAGATTCACTGTTCATCTCTGGCTCTTGAAATAAAGTTCCAAAAATCTGATATCTAGGATCGCTCGTATCCTTACAAAGGAAAGTAATTTCTACTCAGCGTTGCATGGCTTCTTGTGGATCAATTCCGTAGTGACAGGTTCTATCATTCATTGCTAAGAGGCGATCACCTGCCTGATCATAGGCATGCCAATCAAAACAAGCTCCTCCTAAACCATCAGGAATCTGACCTTTTTTTTCTTGGGTACTACAGTTCTTTACCACCTCATCAATCACGATCACCTTCTGTGACTGTAATTTTGGGAATGAACATTCAGGGAGAATATCAAAAAGGTATTGATCTATCCCTTCCTCATCAAGTCCTAAGTTTGCTAAATCTTGGAGAGTAATCCCACGATACGCTTCTTGAGAAGAAACAAGTGCTCCTGAAACTTCACTTGGAACTTCTATAGGATCTTTTGAATTACCAGAAAAAAAGCTGAACTGCGGAGCGTAATTCAGTCCAAGCAGAGTAAAGCCTACCCCCAAGAGGAGTCCTAGAAGAGTAAGAATAATTTTTCCCGTTTTGTTCATAAGAATTATAGTAAGAAAATAAAACTACAGATCAATCTCACAAGTTTCTAGAGTGTACCTTGCTGGATGTGGATTTTCTTGATTACTAAGATCAAAAGTCAGATTTTTAATCTTTTTTACAGTAAGTTTTCAATTTTGAACGCCCCCAAAAAGCCATCTAGAAGAATAAGGTTTTCATTCTCGTAAGTGATTTTCTTCTTGAATCCCTGGATCGTAAAGTTTTCCATTGATCGCATAGAAAATATGTTTGTATTCATAATAATTCCAATCTCTTATCCCTGCTGCGAAATAATTTCACTCATCATCACTCCAAGAACCCACACTCAATAACTTTTCACAATCAGGATCATGATCAAGGCAATAGAGAGAAGGGATATCAAAGCTTCCATCGTCAGAAGCAAGTAGTAAACCACCTCCTAAAGCTTTTTTAAGTGCAGTAAAGGAAAGTGGAGCTCTAAAGACTTCCTTTTTCGCTGTTTGAAAATAATTTTGATCATCAAATTTTGTTCAGAAAATTGGGGAATCTTCTCCTTTCTGCTCTTGTTGACAAAGATACAGCCAGGTATACGATTCTTCATAATCACTATCTCATGGAGACATTGGACGATAGCATCAGTTCATTTCATAAATTTCTTTTCTTTGGGGATCATAGCAGAATCGGCTTGCACAAGCTCTTCCTAAACCATCAGGAACTTGCCCTTTTTTTTCCTTAGAAGTACAACTTTTTACGACTTCTTGTATCTTAATTGGCGTAAAAGCTTGTAAGGGAGAGAGACATACCGGAAGATTTTTGATCAAGTAGCGTTCAGCTTCATCATAAGCTAATCTTTCTCATGGAAGATCATCAAGCCTTATTCCCGTTGTAAAAGATAAAATCTGATCTAAATTCTGAGAATTACCACTTTCATGCAATGCACTTTCTGAAAACTCAGCAGGAGCATAAACAACAAAAAGCTTCTGAATATCAGTTCGTTTCCAACAAATCCCAATTCAAAAAAAGAAGACAACAAGAAGGATCAAAAGTATTTGAATTCTTCTGTTCATCTTCTTTTAACTTATCAAAATAAAGCTCTAAAAGTTTACTCTGCTTCACTCACTGCTTTCAGGTTTTTATTATTTTTAAGACTATCAATAAAATCATAAAGATTGATCTTATTCACTCCTTCACTACTAAGCAAATAAAGTTCTGGTCTATCTCCAGTATTCTCAGGAATCGTAACGTCTATGATACGATTATTCTTTGCAGATAAATCAAACTTAAATCTAAACATATAATAGAGTTTAAAACTGGTTTTATAATTCTCATGTGTTTTTGTTGGACTTGATTCATAAACCGTAAAAGTCTGATTCTCTTTGTCAAAAAGATAAACAAATGGAGAATTTGCTGTTGCTATAATTTTTACATTATTTGAATAACTAGAAGAAGATTTATCTCCTCAAAGCATTGGAACTTCACGATAATCCAAAGCACTTCCTATATTAGAAGCCCTTCGAAATTGATACATTTTTCCAGCTCCCCATGCTAAGAAGTTTCCATCAATTGCAAAACCTCCAAGCTGCTGAGGTAAATTAGCACCAGAACCCGCTAAAATTGTATAGTTAGAAGCATTCTGATATTTTGATTCCGATCCTGCAACATTACGATATCTTGTCAATAATGCAGCACCAATATTATTCGGATTAGCCTGGAAAAGATAAAAATTGTTTCTTCCAAAAACTCCAATACCTCAAATAGTTTTTGTCGCCCAATCATTATCAACAACTTCCATTGGCTCTATTCCAAGTTTTCCTACATAGAAAAGATCTCCTCCCTCTGTATAGCAAAAAAGCCCTTTTTTACTGATACTTGAAGAACACTCTTTTGCTACTCATCAAAGATTATATTCTACTAGACTTCCTCTTGTAGCATCATTAACAACACCAATCAATGCTGATTTTTCTCCTGCAACGTTAATAGCGGAATCTACATTTACACTAACAGGCGCTCAAAGTTTATTTTTTTCTGAAGCATTAAAAGTAAGAATAGCAGTCTTTCTACCTGTTTTTTCATCATCAAACTGTGCTAAATCAGAAATCGTCCTTACCATGAAACCTTTTTCATAATCCTGATTTAACATTTTTTTCAAAGTAGCAGTATCTTCTTGCCAGATACCCTTTTGTTCAATCAAACTCAATTTTTGAAGAATTTCGCTATATTTCAAAGATTTCTCATCAGAAGAAGGATCAAGCTCTTTAAAGCTCGCAATATCTCTCTTAATATCATCTATCGTTAAAAGAAGTGTTGCTCCAGTTGAAGTCTGGAAAGTAATCTGATTTTTTTTAGCTGATCTTAATTGAGCTAAAATTGAAAAAGAGAGAAAAAGTACTGCTAAAGTCAACACTCCAACCATAAGATAATAGTTATTCCCTTTAAGTACTTTCTTAGTGGTGTATTTCCATTTCATAAGATCTACCTTTGATGCAATTTTTCCTCATAATTTAGAAGTATATTTTGAAGCCAAAGAACCAAGCTTCCCAGAATGAGAAGAAGAAAGCTCTACACCAGTAATACTAAAAGATCACAAAAATCAGATCTGTTGTTTCTCTATTCTAGAAGCAAAAAGATCATCCAAATAATCTAATACGGCTCCTGCATTTTCCTTAGCTAAAATCGCCTCAATCTCCGCATAATCATTCTGATCTAAAACTTCAGAAAGTTTCGTTCCTGCATAGAGAAAAACATCTCATCTTTCCAATTCTCAACCTATAAAATCAGAAAACTGGTCCACATTTGATTGCTCTTGAAAAGAGTTTTCAAGTAAAGAATAAAGCTTATTTCCACGAAAAATAAGCAAAGTTGTTTTTCCAATCATCCAAGTTTTTACCCCTTCATCCAGAATAATTTGAACATATCCCCTCAGATCGCATTTTGGGACATCACGAAGTTTATCTGCAAAAGACTGAAGTTTTGTGTTTAAATTCTGAAGATGTTTTTCGAGAAGCTCTTCGACATCTTTGGAAGAAAGTGCCGTACTTTTTACTTGATCTACAAAATCTGCTACGAACTCCTGAAAAATCTCTTTTTGATAATCTACAAATTTATCACTATGAATTTGAATATATACCTCGATACCAATATCATTTTCCAGTTGATCACTAAAAGAATATACCTTTTCTGGATCAAGATATTCTAAAGAACTAAACACTGGTTTCATAAATAACAAACAATAAGGGAATAAAATTCTAATTTAATCTTTTTTTTATTCAACAAAAAATGAAAAAACTTTTCTCCTCTCTTTGATAGGAAAAATTAAGAGAAAATCAAGAGAAAATCTCTCAAAATTCTCTTTTAAAAATTTCATTTTCTCATAGAAAATTAAGGATTTAGCGTTATCGTATACGCAGATTTTTCTTCTACCAACTCTTTTGCCATTTGGAGTTTATTCTCTGAACTTGCATAAAACGAAAATAGGATTTCTCATCTATGTACTGTATCGTATAGTTTCTTATGCAAGAAAATTCAAGCAGTTGCATCTCACGGAGCACCAAGCGTTCTAGCAAGCATATTGAGATATTTCATATCAATTGCTTCTACTTTTCCATCGCGTTCACTCACAATATCAAAAGTCTGACTTCCTAAGACCAATCCTTCTGAATCTACGTCAGAATTCCCTTCCTGCGCTGTAATGATTTCCTGCATTTTTTTTCGTGCATCTCAGCTCTGGAGCGTCTCCTTTGCAAGCCTATACGCTTCTTCGTAGCTTTCATTCCTTCCACAAAGTACGAGAAGCTGTGCCGCCAAATCTAATGCTTTCCCTTCTAAATCAGAAGCTCTTAACGCATGTTGCTGGAGTACTCTCAAAACTTCTCTTACCTGCAAAACCGCACCAATCCCGTTTCCAATCGGCTGTTCAGCTTTGGTTATCGCAACTTCTGTTTTAATTCCAAGTGAGGTTCCGATATTTTTGAAATGTTGAGCGATTCTTTCGGCATCCTCTTGATTATTTACTTTCGCGGTCGGTCCAACTGGAATATCAATTAAGCAATGATTGATTCCCATTGCATAATTCTTCGCCATAATACTAGAAATCATCCTCGCATACGGTTCCATCCCGAGAGGAGCAGAAACCTTAATAATCCTATCATTTGCAGGAGCAAGATTCAAATTTCAATTCCAAGCAAGGCAACATCCATATTTTTCTACTAACCTAATGATCTCAGATTTTTTCAATTCACTTCTCATCAAAACTTCTACACACTCTCAGGTCGCAGCTGGAGAGGTAATCGACTTAGAAAAGGTCTTTGGCATTACGATCCCGAGCGAAGCAAGGAGTGGCACCAAAATCATCGTCGTTTCGTTCCCAGAAACCCCACCAATACAGTATTTACTCGCTACTACGCCTGGAAAGCGGTACATATCTCCCGTATAAGCAGTTGCTTTCGTCGTATACGCCAGTTCTTCAGGATCTGTTTTATAAAAAAAGCTCGCTAAAATCAAATCAGAAAGTTTATTATTCTGAATATCTTCTACGATCGCATCAATCTCTTCGTTCGTAATTTTCTCTCCGAGCAGTTTTTTCCTAATTGCCTGCAAAGAAAGCGGATTATTCCTCATAAAAGAAACGAGGACATTATCTCATGGCATAATAGGATAATTTTCGAGCAGTTCTGTCGTCGCACCAATAGTTCATGGTTCCACATATTCACTGGAAAGAGCAACATCTACGACATACTCTTCACCTTTTCTGATGAGTGAAATTTTATCATGCTGTGTGATCCCATATTGAGAAGCTTGCTCTGCGTTGAGGATTGCAATAATTCCATCTCCATTTACAACATTTAAAGGAACAATTTTTGCACTAAATATTTCCATTGATTTTTTATTTATAAAGAAGTAAAATCTAATTCACCATTACCATATCTCATATTTGTTGTTCAATCAACTTACAATCAGATTCACATTGTAGTTTATCTTGAGATTCAGCAATTTTATTATAGTTAAGTTTAATCATATTAACCGTTTTCCTATATCGAGATCAGTATTGTTTATTTTTTTCTAATTCAGTTTTTCCTGTTGTATGATTTAAAAATGCAATCTTATCAAGATCAAGGATCTTATGTTCTAAATCTCAAGTTGAGCCTTCCGGATTTTTTTCAAGCATCTGAAAGAGGATTCCAAGAGCAAATTCTGATTTATGATGGGTATTTCCCTTTTCTTGGAGAAGTTTCTGAACCTCCTTTTTGGCAAGTACCATAAGAATAGGATTATCATCAAGTTCTTTCTGAAAAGCCCCCTCACCAGCTGAAGCATTCTGATTTATATAATTCTCTATACTTTGCAGAAATTTTTCCAGTTCTGTTAGCTCTTGAGAATTTGCTTTTTCAAGAGTATTGAGAAGAGGAACAAGCATTTCATAGAAAGCTTTATGTTCTTGAAAAGTCAGTTCTTTCTTCTCATCTACCGAAAGAAGCTTCTTTACAAGGGAAAAAATCATATCTTTTTTTTGTTTTTTTTCAATATTTTGAGCAATGGTTGCTGATTCAATTTCTCCAACCTGATAATTGATTTTATCTTGTAATCCATGAACCAAAGCATCGTTGAGCTCCTCTTCAGTATTAAGTCTTTGTTTTGGTAGGTATGCATTAACATCTACAGCCTGATTAATTAGATCATAATACGTAGGAATTTTTACTAAAAAATCTTCTTTATCAGGATTAAGACTGATTTTTTTTGATTGTTGATCTAATCATCTTATGGTCTGTAAACCAAGATTTCAGGTAACAGGGTTAAAGGTATAAGTAAGATTAGGATTTCTACTATCAAAACATTCAAAATAATCCTGTCCAAATTGATCTTTTTTCATAGTTGAAAAAGTCACATGTATCCCAAAGTTTTGAAAAAGCAATTTCCCGACATTAATTGCCGAAACTCCCGCTTGATTCACAATTAATTCCTGCATCATGGCTCTTTGTTGCTGTAGTAATTCCGCCCTTGTTTGACTATTTTTTCGAAGTTGCTGAATTTCTTCAAACAGTTCCTCCTTTCAAGTATTATCAAGTATTTTTTCTGCAAGTCATGCATCAAATTTAAGCTCATCAGGAAGATTTTGGACAGAAAGAAATTTTTTTATCGCTTCAAGATAATTGTTTCTCGGAATAGAAGTATCGATATCCTCATCTGAAAGCTCTTTTAGAGAGTTATCAAGATGTTTATTGGTATGAGACTTGCCGAAACTAGAAATATGCTCTTGAGAATCGGCATTTCTGGAAAAGTTTTCTATATTTGTTTTTTTTTGAAAAGAAGAAAGCTGATCAAAAAGTCCAGGAATCTGATTTTCTACCAATTTCTGAGACAGTTTTTGTGCTTTTTCTCCATAGGATTTATTAGAACGAAACACTAAATCAATTAATTCTCGATATTCCTGAAATTTTGGATTTCCTCTTAGAGAGAGTAAAACCGCCTCCGTCTGAGGTCACCATTTCCCATCAATAGCAATTTTATCATAGCCATAATAGTATTTACCAATAACTTGAATTTTCTGAAAAAAAAGTCCTCACTGCTTATAATCCTGCGGTTTTAAACCAACAAAAGCTGTTTTAATGACTTCTTCACGATTCAGCATTCCATATCCTTTGACAGCTGGTTCCAAGCTTTCATTATAAATGCGTTCAACTTCGTTCGCTATCTGCTCTTTTGTTAGACCTTTATTCCAGAGTTTTTTTACTTCAACTTCCGCAGCTTCTTTGAGAGCTTTGTTGTTTGTTCCCGAGAGTTCAAGCACTTTTTCAAAGGTTTTGATATTCATATTGGCTTTACCGAGTTCTTCAATTTTTCCTTGTTCTCGCTGAGCATAAAGATCAGAAAAAGTCAGATTTTCTCCTTTAAAAAGTTCAGGTTTCTTGGCTATATCGTCCAAAAAAACCTCAAAAGTAAGAGTCCCTTGCTCAGCTCGTTTTTGTTTCGTTTCTTCTTCAAGTTGCTGACTATTATAAACTGGAAAATTATGAAGAAAGGTTTTTATAAACTGCTGATACTTTTTAGCTACTCTCATATCGTTTTGAAACCCTCTGGCATGCTCCAGAAAGGCTTTTCTCCAGAGATCAAAGCATTTTGCAAATTTTTGCTGAAACTCATTGCTATTGCTAATGGAACTAAGTTTTTGAATTTCTGAAGAAAAAAATTTCCAATCACCATATCTCTCTTTCTGTCCAAGTGGTCAGATTTCCCCCTCTTCAGAATAAGCAAATTTCCCCTTCTCCTCTCTTAAAAAATCAGTCAAAAAAGCAGAGATTAAAAAAGGGTCCTTATCTACAAATTCACCGATCCATTGTCTAAACTGCAAAGTATTCATAAGAGGATATTTTATTTCAAATGATTTGAGCATCTGATTTATGTTTTCTTGTTCTTTTTTTATCTCAAATTGTTTTCATAAATCATGGATAGATTTTTCCAGTTTAAGATAAGCTTTTTCTTGCTGATCTGACAAAGAAAGATCTAGTTTTTGAATCTCATCAAATGCTTTTGTCAAAAAAATTAAAACCTGAGAAGATTCCTTATCTTTTAACAAAGATATCAATTCATCAATCTTATGGTTATCAATTATTGAAAACTTTTTAGAAATTTGTTGCCAAAGGGTCTGAATTTTTTGTTCAGAAGAGCGTTCTTGGGTTTCAATAACGGGAGAAAGTAGTTCAGAATCTGATTTTTTCTCTATTTTATCATTCGTTGCAAGAGTGGCCACTTTTTCAGGGTAATTCTGTCTTTCAGACATAGCCTTTTCTCAGGAATAAAACTTACCCAAGTATAATTAAACTTCCTCATTTGTCAAAAAATCAGAAACTTTTTCTTTTGCAATTCAGAGGAGAAATACTATACTTCATTCAGATTTATTTCTTTTTTCAAAATTAATGAAGCTCAAAGAAGAACTTGAAGCCCGTGGCTTACTCTACCAAATGACCAATGAAAACTTTTTTGATTCGTATGAAATGGGCGGTGAAAAGTTCTATTGTGGCTATGATCCTACGGCAGATTCGCTTCATCTGGGGCATTTCTTGACCTTTATGGCTGCGGTAAATTTTATGAAAAGAGGCAATACCTTTGTGATGCTGATCGGAGGTGCGACCTGAATGATCGGAGATCCAACGGGAAAAACTGAAGCCAGAGCTTTCCTTGGACTTGAAGAACTCAGGCATAATCAAGAGGCGATTACCGTGCAGGTCGGTCAGATTTTGGAAAATTTAAAAAAACTGACAGGAAAGGACTTTCAGTTTGAAGTCGTGAATAATTACGATTTTTACAAGGATTATACGGTTTTTGACTGGTATCGCACGGTGGGGAAATATATCACTATCAATACCATGCTCAGCAAAGAATCTGTGAAAAAGAGAATGGAGAACCCAGAATCTGGGATTAGTTATACCGAGTTTAGTTATATGCTATTGCAGGGGAATGATTTCGTACATCTCTACGAAAATAATGGTGTGAAGCTTCAAATCGGAGGTTCTGACCAGCGAGGAAATATGGTTACCGGAACCGAAATGCTCAGAAAAAAAACTGAAGGAGAAGCCGAAAGTTATGTGATGACGATTCCTTTGATGATGGATTCTAGCGGGAAAAAGTTTGGAAAATCTGAAGGAAACGCGATTTGGCTTGATCAGACCAAAAATTCTCCTTATTTCGTCTACCAATACTTCATCAATACCGCAGATGCTGATGTGGAGAAGTATTTGAGAGCCTTTACCCTGCTAGAGATTCCAGAGATTGAAGCGATTATTGCACAGCATCAAGAAAAACCTGAACTCAGATACGGTCAAAAACAGCTTGCAAAGTATGTAATTCAAGTACTCTTCGGAAAAGAGGCAAGCGAACAAGCGGAAAAGATTTCAGAATTCCTTTTTGGAACTGGAGATAAGCTCACCTTACTCAAGGCAATGTCTGCTGAAGAAATCAAAGCCCTCGCTCACGAAACCTGAGGAGCCAAGCTTGAAAATGATGAAATCAGAATTTTGGAGCTTTTGGTACAATCTGGACTCGCAGAATCTAATGGAGAAGGGAAAAAACTAATTCAACAGGGAGCAATATCAGTCAATGAGCAGAAAGTAAGCGATATTGCACAGACCTTTTCAAAAGCTGATGCCGTAAATAATGTTTTACTCCTAAAGAAAGGGAAAAAGTTCGCAATCGCTCAGTTTTAATAAATCTTTCCAATGAACCTCAAATTTAATATGATAAATTAGTAAATATGTTATTTTTTGCTGTTTCAAATGAGTGAAAAAAACTCAGACAACTCCTTACTGCATTATTGAAAAAAAAGTTAATTATTTCCGCAAAAGTTCTTAATTATGCAAAGGATTATCGTCTTTCTTCTGAATGAAAAATTATCAAAACTGAGCAAAAACTTCTCATTCTCAATACCGAAAAAGAAAAAACTGAAATTCTCACCTTTGCTCATAAAATAACCCCAGGTTTTCCTCTTGAAGAATTAAATCAAATTTCTTTTCAATAAAAAAAAGCTGATTAATTTCAGCATAAAAGTTGCACCTAGCCACGAACGAGATTCGAACTCGTCTTTCATCCTTACCATGGATGCGTTCTACCGAATGAACTATCGCGGCACTGATTGAATTTTAAGAAATTCCTCTAAAAAAACAAGATAATTAGCCACAAAAGGGAATCGAACCCTTAACCCCCGCTTTACGATAGCGGTGCTCTGCCAATTGAGCTATTGTGGCATCAAAGGTAGTGATTTGCTTAAAAAAATCAAGACCGAAAATTTGCAAAATAAAAAATTCTGACTATGATTAGAGAGTGTGATTTTAGTTACTAATCCATATGATAATGGGAATTGATAAAATAGGAGTGTCTTCCGAAAAAACAGGAGTGTCTTCCGAAAAAACAGAAGCAACTCTACCTTTTTTGGATGGATATAGATCCTCTATACTTGAAGCTTTCAGTTTTGAGAAAAAAGGAAATGAAAGCACAAAAAAAAGGAATAAGTATGAACTTGAGATGTTCTCTAGATTAGCCTATGATTATGAACAACTTGAAGAAATAAATCAAGAAAATTTTAAAATAACTATTGAAGAACTTCTACAAGTAGATCGAGCAAGTCCCAACTTCAAAAAACCTCGAAAAGAATTCTTAGAAAATTGGAAAAACCTATTACCAGTTACTTTTGAATATCAAAATAATGATTATAGACAGTCTTGTCTTCCAAGAAAAGCCTCTTTACAAAGCTTTTATGATCAATACTTAGATAATTGAGATGAAGAATCCTCTTCCCGAGAAAAAGAAACCCGAAATTATAGTGACTACAACTAATCTTATACTTTAATGAGTTTTTATTCTTTATACTTATAATACACAAATGACAAACACAACAGAACTTTTGGCAACGCTAAATGATCATCAGCTTGCCTATGTAAACCTTGATCTCACAAATCCAAAGAACGGACAGTACATGCTCTGTGCCTTTCATCTCATTCCTGGGAAAAAGCTCAATATGCTTCAAGCTGCATGTGAAGTTGCAGCTGAATCCTCTACAGGAACAAATTTTCTCGTAGAAACTGAAACAGATTTTTCTAAAGAGATGAATGCTCTTGTCTATAAACTTGATGTAGAAAAAGAACTCGTATGGATTGCTTATCCATGGAGACTCTTTGATAGAGGAGGA
>ERZ1674239.241-NODE-241-length-13473-cov-2.923461_pt1 | contig 13473 bp, 10 predicted proteins | sample MGYA00581208_ERZ1674239 | MGnify/ENA primary metagenome ERZ1674239 (study PRJEB41354, sample SAMEA4873308) | human saliva metagenome | biome: human-associated habitat [ENVO:00009003]; feature: mouth environment [ENVO:08000002]; material: saliva material... | reverse complement strand
AAGAGGGAGAACTATGAAAATATTTTCAAATTTTGATACCAATCGGAAACAGGAGGCTTATCAAGAGGCTATAGAAAAGTTTTGAAAAGAAAGTGTATTAGTTTTGAATAAAAGTTTGCTTTTCTTTTTTTCAAAGGTAGTTTTTCCTTTGTTGTGATGGACAGTTGTTTTTGTATTATTGCAATTTCCTATCTATTTTAGTTTAGGAGAGTTTTGAGTAGCTAAATATCTAGTGACGATATTACTTTTTTTTATCTATTTATTCATGCTTTCTCCAATATTTAAGTATTATCTTGATTATATGATGGATTTTTCACTTGTTACTCCTGAATTTTTGACAAGATATAATCAGTCTTGAATGCTAAAAAGAGATATAAAATCTAGTTATGTAAAAAATATTAAGACAATTACTATTGAAAAAAATACGCTACGATATAATATTTTCGATAATGGAAACCTGATTTTTCTTTCTGAGTGAGATAGGGATAATGATGGAGAGATTGTGCTTCATTATATTCAGAATCCAGAGCAGGCGAAAAAGAAAATTGTAAGAATTATGAAGCTTTAGTTTCTATTATATTAAAAGATATGCAGAAAGAGATTTCACCAGTGATTCCTTATGATATGTATGAGTCTTCTCAGGAAATTGTAATTATCATGCCACTTTGATGAGTAAAGAAAGAAACACTTCAACTTAAAATTGAAGATTATAATTTATTTATTCAATGAGAGAGGTTTTTTATTTCATTGAAAGAAAACCTTCTTCCTGTAAAAGAGGAATGTTACTGGGGGGTAATTCAGCAGAGAATTGATCTTCCTCCTCAGGTATATTTTGATAAGATTCATAGTAAGCTTTCTCCAGAAAATATCCTTCAGATTGTTATTCCGAAGGTACTTATCCCTTCAAAGATAGATTTAGAAATTGAAGGATAATATTTTATAATATATTAAAGTTCACTAGTTCACTGAAATAGTGAATTTTTTAAAAAAAGGAAAAATGAATCGGTTATAGTATGGCAGGTTTTTCACTAATTCACTGAAAATATGAAAATATTTGCAAAAATAGAGAAATATGGATATACTTAACAGGAAATTCACTGGTTCACTAAAAATATGAATTTCACTAGAAGAGTAAATTTTTAATTTCTGATAGTTTAGTATGTTTGAGCATCCAGGAAAACTGCTTGTAGAATATCTTAATCAGCAATGACGGACGCAAAAGGCATTTTCTCTTCATATTGGAAAAAAAGTCAGTGAGATTAATGAATTGATAAAAGGTAAAAGGAATATTACAATTGCTTGGGATTTGATTTTTTCTCAGGTTTTTCAGACCCCTCAAAAGTTTTGGGTTCTCAAACAACTGGATTATGATTATCAGCAAGCGTTAACTAAAGAAAAATCTAATTTTAATTTAACTTCTCAAGCTCATCAAAGGACAATAGTCAATAAATTTAATGATGAAAAAATAGATTCTAAGTCAGATATTTCCCAAAATGCTTCAGAAGACTTTTTAATTACAAAAGTTTTTGAGTCCTTTTAGTTGAATTTAAATATTCAAATTCACTTCTTCTTAGAAGTAGGCTAAGAATATAAATTTCATAGAGCAGAAAAACTAAATCTTGGCTTCTAAAGCATAATTTTATTGTTGCTGTTGATTTCATGGAAGTTTTAAATTTTTTATCAAGCATTTAAAGAAAGGAGTAAAGTAAGATAAAATATAAGTAAAAGGTCTATTTGCTTATAAATGGGGCGTTTTTCTTATTTCTTCATTGAAAATTTTAAGTAAATAGCTACACTTTTTCTATTAATTTTACTTTACTTACGAGTGAAATGCGAGGAAAAACATTTAAACGAGAAAAAATAAGTCTGATTTTTGTCTTTGGAATGATTGTTGGGTGAGGAATTACTTTTTGGAGAATGCAGACACTTTACGCTGATATGGATACCTTCTTATCTAATGTTGGGAAGAAATATTTCCGTATGGAACAAATTAGTACTCTTCTTTCTGGGGAATATTATGATCAGAAAGAACTACTTAGTGGACAGCAAAAAATGATTGAAAGTGCAACAAAAGCTTTTGTAGATGGTTTAGGAGACCCTTTTACTTCTTACCTTGATGTAGAGCAGTTTTCTGGCTTACAAACCGAGTTGGAGGGAGAAGGGCAGATTGAAGGAATTGGTGCAGTTGTCGGAAAAAAAGATTATTATGTTCAAATAGAAGAGGTTATTAAGGATTCTCCAGCTTTTAAAGCGGGATTGCTTCCTCTTGATAGGATTGTTCTTATCGGAACTTGAGAAACAAAAGACCTAACAACTGCAGAAGCTGTCCAAAAAATTAGAGGTCCAAAAGGAACTAAGGTTCAGTTTTTTATTGAAAGAATTGAAAAATCTGGAGAGAAAGTATATATAGAAAAGGAGGTAGTTAGAGATATTGTTGATGTCCCTTCGGTAAGATCAAAAATTCTGACTCAAAGTGGGGTGAAAATTGGATATATAGAAGTTTCAGTTTTTTGAGATAAGACGAATAAACTTTTCTCTAGAGCAGTGGTCGAATTAGTAGAAAACCACGTAAAAGGGATTATTCTTGATTTGAGAGGAAATGGTTGAGGATTGTTGGAATCAGCACTTGATCTTGCTGGACATTTTTTGTCAAGTGGAAAGCTTATTACAAAGACGAAGTATTCAAATTTTCAGCCGGTTGACTATGTTTCTAAAGGTTTTTGAGAGTTAGGAAAACTTCCTATTGTAGTTCTTGTAGATGGACTGAGTGCGAGTTCTAGTGAAATTCTTGCTCTTGCTCTCAAGGAGCAACTTAATGTTCCTATTCTTGGTGTTCAGAGTTTTTGAAAAGGTTCAATTCAGACTTTATATGAATTTAATGATGGAACTTCACTTAAATATACAATTGGAAGGTGGTTTGGACCAAAGGGGACAACAATTGACAAAAAATGAATTAAACCTGATGTAGAGATTCCTTTTGATTTTACGGGGTATGTTGACAAAGGAGTAGACAATCAACTTTTGAAGGCACAGGAACTGGTACTTACAAAAATTAAGAAATAAGCAATATTTATCTTTTCAAAAATTCATATTCATAGACTTTCTCTGCGATTTTGCTAGCAAGATTTTTTAGTTCAGCTCTAAGACTCCCAATAAGATCAGTGTAGGTCTCATCTGAGCTCTTTACATTCATCTTTCCTTTTTCATTTCTTCACTGAAAATATTCTCTAATTTCGTAGAGGCTGGCATTAGCAAGATACTGATCTTTTGAGCAAGCTTCATGGTAGTATCTCCAAAGAGCAAGTCATGCTTGATAGACTTTTTTAGCTTCAGGAGAGCGTACTTTGTCTTTGAGAAAGTCAGACATAAAGTGAGATTTGAACTTTTCTCTCGCCTCGACTTGCTGTTCAGTAAATGGGATTCGGTGGTTGACTCCATCATTTTCAGAGGAAGTGATACGGTTTTGTCCGTGAAAAAGCGTAAAAATCAAGCAATCAGTTTGAAATTCTGAGTCTTGCTCTCGTCAGTCTTTTGGTCGGAGGAATTGATCACGGTCATTTAGCCAAGTTGCTTCTATACAGTAGCGAACAGAAAAATAAATACATCCTTGAAATAAATTCTTATTACTGAAAAATAAATAATTATTATGCCTGTTTCCTTCAGAAGTAGAAATATTGAGAAATTTTTGATTTTGAAAGTCAGGAGTAGGGTTCTCCATAAATCATATCGTTTCTTTATTATTCTTATCGTCGAAAAGTTTTATTCGTTTATTTATTCTTGGAGTGTTCTCATCAGCATAAATATTTTTTAATCCTATGAAATCTCATATTTTATTATATATATCACTCGTAATTTTTGAGAATTCTTCTTTCTTTTCATTATTCCAAATAAAAAAACCAATAGGGAATTGTCCTGTTACATTGTCAAAAGTATTGCCAGGAACGATAAAAATTTTTTCGGGCTTCGCAAGGAAGCACTTTCTGAACTGCTCAAAATTCGTGCCTTGCAAATTTTTCAACTTTGAAAAATTTGCAATTTTGCAGTTAGGAATTTCCTTATAAATCCTCATCAAAAATTGGGCAAAAAGTTCATTTCTGGCGTTCCCAAGATTTGATGCATATTTACGATGGATCATTGTTCCTTTTGCAGTTCCACTTTTATTTTCTCAAGTTCTAGTTACAGTCTTAGCATTAGTTGCTTCAGCATAAGGTGGATTGATATAGAGGATCAGTTTTTTTCTCTTTTCTGGATCATTGATAATATCTTGAAGTGACTGAGAAAGTTGGCTAAAATCATCATTGAGAAAGTCAAACTGAAAGATATGCTCTTTGAGGAGATTAGCAGTCTTGTGTTCTGCCATATCTCTCATTACTTGGACATCTGCCATATCCAGTGTGGAAGCATAGATGTTATACTTGTTGGTAAGTCCTGCTAAGAGATTTCCTGTACCAGCCGCACAGTCCCAGATATAGTATTCATCTTGGTAATTCTCTCCAAAATACTCTGCCATATACTCCTGACTCTTTTCTACCCAAATACGAGGCGTAAAATAAGCTCCCTTTCTTTCTCTAATATCCTGAGGTACGATAAGGTCTCTTCTCTGAATGATATATTCTTGATATTCTTTGAGAGGAGGTCTTTTATAATTTTTCCAAAAGAATTCGTATTTTTTCTTGTCTTTGATCGGAATGATTGAGTCAAACATTTGTTTAAGACTTTCTTTTGCAATCTTGTATCCTCAGTTATCAAAAACAACAAATAAATCTGATTTTACACTTTCGTCATCTCCAATATTCTGAGTATTATGATCATCTACGAACAAATCCGCAAGAAAAAAATCTGAGTCCATGATATTATTTTTTTTGAGTTCGTCTCGGTTATTGATTGCAATTTCAGGTTTTACTTGTTCTAGCCACCTTAGATAGATGGGGATAAAGTTATTTTTGTTGATCTTGATCTTTGAAGAAGATTTAGCCTGTCAGATATTGGTTTTTATAAAGTCTCTTAGCTTTTTTTCGTCCTTTTCATAGTCAAAGATTGCAGTATTTTTGTCTAATATTCCTTTTACCCTTTCCAAAACAAGTTTAAATTCTCTTGTTTCATGGTTTGAAGGCGTTACATTCCAGTTGAAGTCGTTTTCATAGAAGATATCTTGAATTGCTAGGTATTCAATAAATGCAATTTTCATCCCATCAAAAGCCCCAAGATATGTAGGAGCGAGCATTTTATCAAAGGTTCTTGCTTTTCCAATGGTCAAGATTAGTTGCACAAACATCGTTGGAACATCATAGTCTCCTGTTTTAGCCTCAGCTCGTAAAAGTGGAGTCGCATGTCAAAAAAGCCCTTGCTGCTTTGGCAATACACAAAAATCAATATTCCCTACAATGCTGGTCGTATCGAAATCAGCAAAAAAATCTGATCCTACTTTATTTTTGAGTTCTTCTTCACGGATATTTGTATATTTCATAACTATAAGTTGATAGTAAACATCTTTCAGTCTAGTAATTTTGTTTTGGAAATCAAGTAAGTGTTCTCTTGCTTTTCATGACGATATTCATAAGCTTCCAATTAGATTTATCTTGATTGATATTTACGCTATGCTTCTTTATGGTAAACCGATTGCAGAAAAGATAGAAGCTGAACTCAAAGCCAAGGTGCAGTCTACTTTTTGAAATACTAAAAAATTTGTAGCAATTCTGTTTTTCTGAGATAATCACTCCTCTGCTGTCTATGTCAGACATAAGCAAAACTTCGGCTCAAGGATTGGACTTTCAACGCTTGTTTTTGGACAAGGACAAGAGAATCAGAGTCTAGATTTTCCTGATTTAAATCTGCTCCTTCAGCAAACAAAACGAGAAAAGAATCAGATTCTTTCTCTTATTCATCATCTCAACCAAGAAGAAGACTGTGTGGGGATTATTATTCAGCTTCCGCTTCCTCCTGAGCTTCAAGAATATAAAAATGAGCTCTTATCTGCGATCGCACCACACAAAGATATTGATGGGCTTTGATGAACGATGCTCGGAAAAAGTTTTTTTGACCTACTTGATTTTACACCTGCGACACCCAAAGCAGTAATGACTTTGCTTGATTATTATGATCTTGGAAATGTTCGTGGGAAGCAAGTTGCCGTGATTGGACAAAGCACAATTGTTGGTAAACCTCTCGCTTTAGAGTTACTCAAAAGAGGAGCTTTTGTTGCAACTTTTGATATTCGTAACACTCCTGAGGAGATTAGAGCTTTCTGTCAGAAATCTGATTATATTTTTTCTGGAACAGGGGCTGTTCATTTAGTCAATGCCGACTTTTTGAGTTCAAAAAAAGAACAAATTCTGATTGATATTGGGTATGGACATAAGGATGGAAAGCCAGTTGGTGATATTGATTTTGAAGCAGTAAAGCATCAGGTTTTACATATTACCCCTGTTCCATGAGGCATTGGCCCTCTCACGATTGCTTCATTATTTTCCAATGTTTTTGTGTTATGGAAGTAGGAATAGATACTGTCTTTTAGCTTACTTTACTTTAATTTTAATCACTTCGTTTTATGAGCCCTTTCTGATCTGCTCTTTGAAGAATTAGGTAAAAATAACCTCTAATTTCTAAACTTTTTGGCAATATTTTATTAATTAGTACTTCCTTGTGAGCTTTTTTTAGGTGTTGTGTATAGAAAAATTTTCCTCATTCATTGAAAGTTTTTCCCCAAATCATCCTAGAAATTACCGTAACCATCTGTGCTCTATTAATAAATTGCTTTGGCATAAAATTTGTTAGTGCAGTTTGATTAGGATGAATTCCCATAATGTTAAGTTGACAGACTTTTTTCATGGTGGCAATGTCTGCATTAGAAAATCAATTGGTATCTTTAAAATCACATGTTTTCTTCTCGTCAATCTCTATTCCAAGTTTATTACTTACGGAAAGAAGCATATGGGCAAATTGTAATCTTGTCATAGGCTTATCAAATAAAGTTTTCTCTTGCTCAGATAGAAATCCATGTTGTAGTGCTCGATCAAATGCTCATCTAAGTTCAGGAGGTAGTGTGTTTTTATTGTGGGTTTGATTAACAATATTCTGCTGATCTAGAATATGTTGTTCCTTCTCCAAAAAGTATCAAGAAAGAATATCCTCCTGATCAAAATCAATTGGTTGATGACAAAGTGATTTTAATATTACACTAGTTTGTGCTTCCGTTTTACCTTGATTCAAAATTGAAAAATCTAATTGACATGCTTTTATGCTTTTAACACGAATAGTAAGAGAAATAAGTTTTTCTTCGTTCGGTAAAAGAGAAAAATTTAGAATAGAGCTAGTTTTTTTCTTATTAGCATGCCATACTTCTATATCATCTCCACAGTTAGAAAAAGAAAGAGAAAGATTTTCTAATCAAGAAAAAGAGGAATTTTTAGTGATTAAATCCAGCTTAAGTTCACTAGAAAAAGTTATAGGAAGATTATTTGCGGTAAGAGAAAGTGTCGCGGTATTTCAGGTTGTTTGTGCAAAAACAATGCCAAAAAATGATACCAATCCGCTGATGAGAGCAAGAAAAATTTTTTTAGTCATTATCTAGAATAAAAAAATAAATATTATTATCCAATAAAAGGATAAATGTAAGGAAAATAATGTTTCTAAAACAAAAGTCAATATATATTTTAAGTATAATGATAACCTTTAGTTTGCATTTGTATTTAGAAATTCTTTAGACATTAAACTTAAAAATCATTACATCGCCATCTTGGACAATGTAGTCTTTCCCTTCTAGGCGAAGGAGTCCTTTTTCTCTTGCTTTAGACCGGGAACCAACTTCTAAAAGCCTTTCAGTATTGATTACTTCCGCTTTAATAAAACCTCTCTCAAAATCTGAATGAATTGCTCAGGCAGCTTGCGGGGCTGTTGAATCAAGAGGGATAGTCCATGCTTTTGTTTCTTTTTCTCCAGTTGTGAAATAATACATTAATCCAAGCTGCTGGAAAGCAAGACCAATCAGATCATCCAAGGTAGGAATTCTTACTCCTTGCTGAAGTTCCAAAAGTTCAGTCAAAAATTCTGACTTTTCTTGGTTGGAAAGCTCCATCATCTCGGATTCAATTTTTATACAAACGATTGCAACTGGAGCTTGAAGTTTTTCTTCAAATTCATTCTTCAGAGCTTCTGTATTTTGGATATCTTCCTGAGAGATGTTTAGTGCATAGACAAAAGGTTTTAAAGTCAAAAAATTGTAGGATTTAATAAGCTTAAGTTCTTCATCTGAAAGTTCTTTTCTTAAGATATTTGCAAGTTTTCCTTCTAAGAGTACACTTTGGATTTTTTCAAGGATTTCTGCAATCTTTTTATCTTCTTTATTTTGTGCTAATTTTGCTCTTTTTTGAAGATTCGGAAGGGTTTTGTCTATTTGTTCAAGATCTGCAAAGATGAGTTCAGTGTTGATAATTTCCCTATCTCTTAGGGGATCTACTCCCCCTTCTACATGGACAATATCATTGTCTTGAAAATATCTGAGTACTTGGACGATTGTATCAACTTCTCTAATATGTGAAAGGAATTTATTTCCAAGTCCTTCACCTTTACTTGCTCCTTTTACAAGTCAAGCAATATCGACAAATTCAGTATTAGCATAGACGATTTTTTGACTTTTAGACATTTCAGCTAATGCTTCAACTCTTGGATCTTTTACATCAACAATACCAACATTCGGTTCTATTGTGCAGAAAGGAAAATTTTCAGCAGGTGCAGAATAGGATTTTGTTAAAGCGTTAAATAGTGTAGACTTTCCAACGTTTGGGAGTCCAACAATTCCAATTTTCATTTCTTATTTTATAAAGAATAAATCTGAATTTCGACCTTAATTGTAGGGAAATATAAGTGATTTACAAGGGAGAATCAAAGTAGCCTTGTTTAAGATTTTTCTATTTTTTATAGGGTTTTAGTATAGTGTGTAAATAGTCGTCACGATTGTTTTTAGTTTTAATTTTTTTGATTAAAAAAAAGAACTCTATTGCAAGTTCAATTATAATTTGGACCCTATCGGAGTCGAACCGATCACCTCCTGCGTGCAAAGCAGGCGCTCTAGCCAAATGAGCTAAGGGCCCAATATTTTAATTCAAAGCATTCCCATTTCCAAATCCTCAAGAAACCTGATCTGCAGGATTTGAAAGACTAAAAACACCAAACACCATCAATATCCCTAAGATTACAAGTCACACCCCAGCTAAAACCACAGCATTTCTTGTTCCCCCAAGATTTCTCTCTGCTCGTGCATTCCTTCCGAAAATTGCAACTAACTGATACGAATAGTAGCACATTACTGCCCCAGCACCAGCCAACAACAATCCTCATATAATACGACCGAACATAGCGATAATGAGTAGCGATAAATAGCGGATAACGGGACTCGAACCCGTACAAACAGAGCTGAAGTCTGCTATGCTACACCAACTACATCATATCCGCACAACCTTGTGTTTATGATGACAGTGCAATTTTATATGAAAATGAAATACAAAATCAAGAGAAAATGATTTATATTTTTAGTCCTAGTTGTTGAGCTCTTTTAACAATTCTTCACAAGTCTTTTTTAATTTTAGGTAGAGAGGAGACTCTTTCTCTGCCACTGTAAGAAATGTTGTTCCTATTTTGTTCTAGGCAAGATATTTTATTTTTCTTCTAAAATCATCGTTTTCCTTTATAATTTGTTCTCCAATTTCTCAAATCTGAGTTGTAAGTTCTGTAATTTTACCCATTTGCTTATACTTTATATAAATAAAAAATTACAACTTCCTTGCAAAGTCTAATAATTCTAAATCAGACCATTGCTTGCTCATAGCTTGAATTCCAACAGGAAGTTCTTCTTCTCCTTCTTTTACCATACCAAGTGGCACTGAAACCGCTGGCAATCCTGCTAAATTTGCAGGGACAGTATAGAGATCGGAAAGATACATTTTGAGCGGATCAGAAACCTTAGAATTGATCTTCCAAGCGGGTTCTGGCGTCGTCGGAGTAAGGATAATATCGTAGGAACTGAATACTTGAGCGAGATCAGCTTTTAATTTTTTTTGTGCTTTTAGGGCTTTGAGGTAGTAGCCTTCATAATTTGCAGAGCTTAGGACAAAAGTTCCGAGTAAAATTCTTCTTTTCGCCTCTTCACCGAAGCCTTCAGCTCTGATCGTCGCGTAATATTCATCCAAAGAAGCAAAATCCTGACTTTCTCCCTGATGCCCAAAACGGATCCCATCAAAACGAGAAAGATTGGTGCTGACCTCGGCTGGCATTAGAGTATAGTAGATTGCCAAAGCATATTTAAGGATGGGAAGTGGCTTAATGTCTACTTGATGTCCCTGTGCTTTGAGTTGCTTAAGTTTTTGGAGGAAAAGTTCCTTGATCTGCGGATCTACCCCCTCATCTAACGCTTCCTCTGGAACGAGAATTTTGTATGAAGAAGGGAAGTCTGATTTTTTTTCTTTGAGTTCGTTAGCTTTTGGAGAGGAAGTGCTATCTTTAGCGTCATGTCCTACAAGATAGGGAAGCAAAAGCTGGGCATCTTCCACTGTTTTGGAAAAAATTCAAACCTGATCTAGTGACGAAGCCATCGCCACAACCCCATAACGAGAAATTGCTCCATAGCTCGGCTTGAAGCCTACAATTCCACAAAGAGCGGCTGGTTGCCTGACGCTTCCTCAGGTATCGGTTCCGAGTGCAGCAATTGCCATATCAGCTGCTACTGCTACCGCAGAACCCCCACTACTTCCTCCAGGAATGCGGTTTTGACCGTGAGGATTGAGAGTTTTTCCATAACAAGAAGTTTCCGTAGAGCCTCCCATAGCAAATTCATCCATATTGGTTTGTCCGATCATCAAGGCCCCAGCTTGTTCTAAGTTTTCCATACAGGTTGCAGTATAAGGAGCTTGGTAGTTCTCTAGCATCTTGGAGGAGCATGTCGCGAGTTCTCCTTTGATCAAAATATTATCTTTGACCATAATCGGCAAAGCTGCAAGCGGTTTCTGAGCAAAGTCCTCAGCATGAGTAGTTGCATATTCATCATTGAAACGAACACAGGCATTGAGTTCAGGATTCAGACTTTTTGCTCTCTTTTGATAGTCAAGGAGGACTTCTTTAGAGGTAAAGAGTTTATTTTTGATACCTTCTAGATACTTTGCAATGGTAAGATTCATGAGAAAAAGAAAAAATAAAAACTGATTTCACAATCAGTGTAGCTATTCTCCTCATTTTTTCAATCACAAAAAAGCATCAGACAGGATAATACAGCTGATGCTCTAATTTGGAATGATCACCTTTCCCATGATTTACCTCCTTTTTTTTAGAGGGAGTCCCATTAGCTTCCTAGCCTTATTAGGCTCTTTCAAAGTCGTCTTCTTTTTGATTCTGACTTCAATTTTCTTTTTTAAGTTGCATTTTCTCATAAATTTATCCTCCATTTTATTTTAGACAAAATAATTTTTATTAAAAATTTAACAAAAGTCAAACAATTATTGTTTAATCTTTTTGTGAGATTTTTTGTATAATCACAAATCAATAAGTATAATATTTTAATTATTGACTTTTAATAAAAATAGTTTGATTTTTATACTAAAATAACTATAGCTTCAACATAAAAAAAGTATTAATAACAAAAAAAATTAAAACTATGACAGAAAAAAAAGCATCTTCCTCTGCCAAAAAAGGTACGAAGAGACAGAGAGAAATTAAGACTTTTGTCTTAGATACAAATATTCCATTATCAGATCCTACCTGCCTTACGGGATTTAAGGAGCATAATGTTTGTATCCCAATTATTGTCCTTGAAGAGCTTGATAACTTCAAGAAAGGCAATGAAGCGGTAAATGTAAATGCTAGAGAATTTGGACGAATTCTAAAACAATTAACAGGAGATGAGCTTTTTAATGGAGGATTATCCCTTGGCAAAAGCCTCGGAAAGCTGACTATTGCTCTTGGGGTTGATTATCCTAAAGAGATGGAACAATCATTCTCTGAAGACACTCCAGATCACAGAATCCTCGCTATTGCTTTTACCAAAAAGCAACAGGGAGAGCATGTTGTTCTTGTAACTAACGACCTCAATCTCCAAATGAAAGCCAGAGCTCTAGGGGTTCTTTCTGAATCGTATCGCAATGATTCTGTAAAGGACATGACCAAAATTTACGGAAGTATTTCTGAGGTCGTTCCTACAGAAGAAGAATGGGAAGAAATATATTCTAAGAATCGAAAAGAACAGGATCCTATTCCTCCTCGTTTCAGGGACTATCCTGTCAATCAGCTTTTCGTACTCAAAGGACAGGAAAGTGTATTAGTCAGAAAAGGAGAATTAGGATTCATTCCGATCAGAAAGAACGAAAAAGTCTTCGGCATTCAGGCAAAAAATCACGAGCAAGAGTTTGCCTTTGATGCTTTACTTGATCCAAAGATTAGCCTTGTCGCTTTGACTGGTAAGGCAGGAACGGGAAAGACACTTCTTGCATTGGCTGCTGCTCTTAAACAAAAAGATCAATTTGAAGAGATCCTTGTAGCCCGTCCCGCAGTGGAAATGAGTGACAAGACGCTTGGTTTCTTGCCAGGAGATAAAGATGAAAAAATTGATCCCTATATGATGCCGATTTACGACAATTTGGCAGTTATTAGAGAAGCTGGCAAGCCCAAGCAGAGGACAAACGAGCCCATTCGTGAATGGGCAAAGGCGAACAACATTCAGGTTTTAGTCTTAAATTACATTCGTGGACGCTCACTTGCAGGTCGTTTTATTATCATTGATGAAGCTCAAAATCTAACTCCTCATGAAGTAAAAACCATTATCACTCGTGCAGGAGTGGGAACGAAGATTGTCATTATTGGCGATGTGAGCCAGATTGACTCACCTTACCAAAATGAACGCTCAAACGGACTTTCTTACTTGATTGATAAGTGGCTTGGACAGCCTGAATTTGTCCATGTTCACCTTACTCAAGGAGAAAGAAGCCCTCTAGCCGATAAGGCAGGAAGGATTATGTAATAAAAATTCCTATTTCAAAAACTCGCTTAGTTAGATGTGCTAGGCGAGTTTTTATAAAATCAAAAAATCTGATGTTATCCATATTTTCTTCCTTTAAGTTCCGGAGGAAAATGTTCTTGATCTACTTTTGCATCTTTAAAATCGTGAGCATATTGATAGCCTTTCCCATAGCCGAGTTCTGCCATCATTTTTGTAGGAGCATTTCTCAAATGGAGGGGAACCGGCAGATTTCAAAACTTTTGTACATCAGCTTTAGTTTGTTGGGCGATTTTGTAGCTAAGGTTGGATTTCGGAGCTTTTGCTAGATAAAGAGCTAATTGGAAAAGAAAAACTTCACATTCTGGCATTCAGATTTTTTGAATCGCTTCATAAACCTGATTGGCAAGCAAAAGAGCGTTATTATCTGCGGGTCCGATATCTTCACTCGCAAAACGTAGTAATCTCCTCGCAATATAAAGTGGATCTTCTCCAGC
>ERZ1674239.236-NODE-236-length-13752-cov-4.378185_pt1 | contig 13752 bp, 11 predicted proteins | sample MGYA00581208_ERZ1674239 | MGnify/ENA primary metagenome ERZ1674239 (study PRJEB41354, sample SAMEA4873308) | human saliva metagenome | biome: human-associated habitat [ENVO:00009003]; feature: mouth environment [ENVO:08000002]; material: saliva material... | reverse complement strand
CTAATGCAACAATCACTAACCCTTTCATCAATTTAGATTTCATAAATCTACTCCTCTATTTTTGTCGGGATTGCTTGCCTAAGCACTTATGCAATCCGGCGTGTAAAAGTATTCCTTTTACGATTGCTTTGACTGTTTGGAAAATTAGTTAGTTCAAATGGCTTGTTCAATTGGTTTAAGAATGAACAAATTTTGGTATGATTGTTGAGAGGTTTAATTGGTGATTCAGTCTGATGTTGTAAAATCTATTTTCACTAATTGAAGTTAAATTTTAATGAATGAAATGAGCACTAAAATGAAAAAAGCCATATTAATCATTATAAATATTCTTACTTTATCTAGCTGTGGAGTGTTATTTGAGACCCTATTGAAAGATTTTGGAATAACGGAGTAATGCCATCTCAAAATGAAATGGAGGCATATAGTCTATGTATACGTAAATCTGAAGAAATGTATCCCCAATCAATAGATCCTGATGGCTCTAAAAGAGTTCCATATACAAGAGCCTGCATGGAACAAAAAGGATACTGGTAGTATAGATGATATTTCAAAAAGTATGCTAAAAAATTAAACTCAAAATTATACTTAGTAGAAGATTAATGATGAAAAAAGTCATATTAATTATTATAAATATTCTTACTTTATCTAGTTGTAGTATAGATCAAGATGATTATCTTGTCAGATGGTGGAATGGTAACATTCCAACTAAATTATCTGATAAAGAAAAAAAATACGGGATATTTGTCGTGAAAAAACAAAATATTTACCCAAAAACACTGAAGAAGAAAAGGAAAAAGCGGACATGGAATTAAATAACTGCTTACACGAAAAGGGATTTTGGGATTAGATACTTGGCTTAATATGGAAATACTAAATGCCTTAGCCCTTGATGAGTGCGAGATGGTGGGAAGACCTAAGGTATGGGTTGGAGAGGTTTCTATCAGGAAAAAGCATTAAATTTTTAGTAAAACCATTTTTTAATGATAGGCTTATAAAATGATAAAGAAGAAAAATAAATGTTTTAAAAGGTTTATTAGAAACCTTTTTGTTATTTTAATTATCAGTGAGATTGGTATTGTTTATACTGTTTTAAAAGATGATGGTTTTTCTTATTTGATAGACAATTTTATAAAAATTAATCTTAATTTTTTAGAATATATGCTTTCAGGTTTTTTTATTTTAAGTTTGTATGACTATTTAACATATAAAAGGAATATGCGTTAGAGGAAAGGAGAAAGGTGGGGTATATACTTGCCATCTAAATAAATAATGATTTTAAAAATATTAAAATTTTTTATATTTGTTACATTCCTATGTTTCTTAGCTATGGTGATTGCTGGATTAGATGCAGGGCAGAAGAGTTTACAATATGTACTCCTTATGAAAGAGGCTTTACTTATGTCTCTAAAATTCCAGGTAGTTGCTTTGCCTATTTATCTTCTCTTTTTTAAACGAGATTAGAGCGGTTGGAATGAAAAAATATTTTGGAGATAAAAAATGAGTAAGATAAATCTCAGTATCTTTTTTCTTTGTAGTATTTTGACTGCATGTGTTTCTTCTGATAGTTATTTTGTTCGGTTTTGGAATGGGGATGTGATACCTAAAAGGCCATATGAGGAACAAAAAATTTTTGAATCATGTTATGAGAAATATAAAAATCTCCCTGATAAGACAAATGAGGAACGAGAGGTCATAAGTTTGAAAGTTATGGAGTGTATGCACACAATGAAAAAATGATAGTATTCAAAATAACGTTAAAATAGTATGTGAATTCCTTTTTAAAGGTAGCGTAAACCTATAAAGTGCGGTCAATTTTAAAAGAGTTTTTAAAACCTCTCAAAAATTGACCGCACTTTTATATTTTTGATACCTCTTCTACCGAAATATCGCCCTCTCATGGCAATTCCGCCTGCAACACCATTCCTATGCCCGCTTGTTCTGTTGAGAAAACGGAATAGTTCCTCCAGACTTGTTTAATTGCTCTAAGAAGCAGTATGCTTATGATATTTTGATATAAAATTATCAAATAAAAATATTTTTATATAAATTTGATAAAATTTTATCGATTTGTGACTTTGATCACAGTAATGCAGAAAAAAATTCAGTATTATGCACGCAACTCGATGATAGATGTTTTTTAATAGCGGGTTAATAATCATTTAGACTTTAAACCTAATCATAATAGGAGATTCATTATGGCATACTATCCAGCAGAACCGTTCCGTATTAAAAGTGTTGAACCAGTTTCAATCCTACCAAAAGCAGAACGTGAAAAAGCAATGAAAGAAGCAGGTTTCAATACCTTCTTACTTGATTCAGAAGATGTTTACATTGACCTTTTAACTGATAGCGGTACTAACGCGATGAGTGACCGTCAATGGGCTGGTATTATGATGGGTGATGAAGCTTATGCAGGTAGCCGCAACTTCTATCATTTACAAGAAACTGTTCAAGATTTATTTGGCTTCAAATATATTGTGCCAACTCACCAAGGACGTGGTGCAGAAAACATTCTTTCTCGTATCGCGATTAAACCAGGTCAATACGTACCAGGTAATATGTATTTCACCACTACACGTTTCCACCAAGAAGCAAATGGCGGTATTTTCTACGATATCATTCGTGATGAAGCGCATGATGCAACATTAGATATCCCATTCAAAGGTAATATTGATGTTAAAAAATTAGAAAATTTAATTAATGAAAAAGGTGCTGAAAATATTGCTTATGTGTGCTTAGCGGTAACTGTAAACTTAGCAGGTGGTCAACCAGTTTCTATCGCAAATATGAAAGCCGTTCGTGAATTAACAGCGAAACATGGCATTAAAGTATTCTATGATGCAACACGTTGTATTGAAAACGCATACTTTATTAAAGAGCAAGAAGAAGGTTATCAAGATCGCTCAATCAAATCTATCGTTCAAGAAATGTTCAGCTACGCAGATGGCTGTACAATGAGTGGTAAAAAAGACTGCTTAACCAATATCGGTGGTTTCTTATGTATGAATGATGAAGAATTGTTCATGAAATCTAAAGAGTTGGTTGTAGTATTCGAAGGTATGCCATCTTACGGTGGTATGGCTGGTCGCGATATGGAAGCGATGGCAATTGGTTTGAAAGAAGCAACTCAAGAAGAATACATTGAACACCGTGTTAAACAAGTACGTTACCTCGGTGAAAAATTAAAAGCAGCGGGCGTACCGATTGTTGAGCCAATTGGTGGTCACGCAGTGTTCTTAGATGCTCGTCGTTTCTGTCCACACTTGAAACAAGAAGAAGACTTCCCAGCGCAAGCATTAGCAGCAGCAATTTATGTTGAGTGCGGTGTACGTACAATGGAACGTGGTATTATTTCAGCTGGTCGTGATATCAAAACTGGCGAAAACCACCATCCAAAACTTGAGACAGTACGTATTACTATCCCACGTCGTGTTTACACCTATGCACACATGGATTTAGTTGCTGATGGTATTATCCACTTATTCAAACATAAAGAGGATATTAAAGGGCTTCGTTTCGTGTATGAACCAAAACAATTACGTTTCTTCACTGCACGCTTTGAACAAAAATAGGCCTACTAGCCCTTACTTCGGCAACGAGGTAAGGGCTTTTTGTATCTAAAACATTTGGTTAATGAGAAAAATGCGAAAACATTCTAATGACATTGTAGTTTGATGTATTGTCAAGTAAGGAAGTGACTAGCCTTTCTACGATAATCGGAAAGGAGAAAACTCATGAATAAAACATTGGGAAGTACCTTAATTACCTCAGGGACGATGATTGGCGCAGGGATGCTTGCTATGCCTCTCACATCTGCTGGAATAGGTTTTACGTTTACAGTCGTTCTACTTATTCTTTTATGGATCCTACTCACTTATAGTGCATTATTATTTGTTGAGGTTTATCAAACCGCTGAACATGATGCCGGCATTGGTACACTTGCTGCACAATATTTTGGCCGACCAGGACGAATTGTCGCAACCAGCGTATTAATGATTTTCCTTTATGCATTGCTTTCCGCCTATGTGACCGGTGGTGGTGCAATTCTTGCTTCAACTTTACCTGATTTTGCTGCTCCTGATTTGAAAATGAAAGGTTCTATCCTTGCATTTACAATCTTATTTGGTGTTTTCGTGGCAATTGGTACAAGCTTTGTGGATGCGCTAAATCGCTTCTTATTTATTGCGATGATTGCCGCTTTATTTATCGTGCTTGGATTGATGATCCCCGAAATTAAAATCGATAACTTAATGGCCATGCCAATTGATAAAGCCTTATTAATTTCAGCTAGCCCTGTTTTCTTTACCGCCTTTGGTTTCCATGGTTCGATCCCTTGCTTAAATAAATACTTAGAAGGTGATGTAAAAGCCTTAAGATTTTCGATTATTGTGGGCTCTGCAATCACATTAGTGGGTTATGTCTTATGGCAATTTTCAACTCATGGTGTATTAAGCCAAACTCGCTTCTTAGAAATCCTTAATCAAGATCCAACATTAAATGGATTGATTGAAGCGGTTCGTGTGATTACAGGCAGTACCATTATTGCTGCTATCGTGAAAATCTTCTCTGCCTTAGCACTGATTACCTCGTTCTTAGGGGTGGCACTCGGTTTATTAGAATGTATTGACGACTTGTTAAAACGTGTATTCAATTTTTCTGCAAACCGTTTAAGTTTAGGTTTCTTAACGTTCCTTCCGCCATTGCTCTTTGCATTCTTCTACCCAGAAGGCTTCATCCTTGCATTAGGTTATGCAGGACAAATGTTTGCTTTCTATGCAGTGGTATTGCCGGCAGCATTGGTTTGGAAAGCTCGTCATCAACATCCAAACTTACCTTATCGTGTGCCTGGTGGTTCAGGGGTTCTACTCTTTGCCTCAATTTTAGGGACAATTATTGTGTGTATCCCATTCCTAATTAAATTAGGTGTATTGCCTCCAGTAGTAGGTTAATAACACGGATTAAAATAAAAAGTGCGGTTAAAAATCAGTATGTTTTTAACCGCACTTTTTATTGATATAAGACCATAAAGAATAGATTAAATATTGTTGCTTTTATCTAAATAAGATTTATTTTTTAATAATTTTCCATCTTTGCTAAAAAGCAATTCGATATAAAAATCACGTCTATTACCTAAGTAACCTTCACCTTTTTTATAGAGTGCAAATAGTTTATTATCTGTTTTTTCTAAAATTTCAAATTGGTTCGAAATTAAATCGCTTATTTCTTTCTTATCCATTCTTGAATGAAGGTATTTGGAGACAATATGACTAACATCCGCACGTTGACTTGCAATGTCAGTAATACGGGTTTTAAAAACCTCATCTAGCATTAAGTTTAAATATGTTGCATTACTTTTTCTGTCTGAAACTGAAGATTGAATCCCAGAATGATTCTTATGGCTACTCGCCTCGCAGCCAATTGAAACTATAGAAAGTAGAGTAAGGGATATTGTGAGTAATTTTTTCATGTTAAGTACCTTTTATATTTCTTGGGTTTCAGTTTTCAGTATCTTCTAAAATTTGATATTCAATAGCTAACGAATCCATTCCTTTTTTAGGTGAAATAACAATGTGATAAATGCGTTTTGCTTGACCACTTCCTGAGCTATGTCCAGTAAGTTTCGTTCTAATATATCCTGAATACTCGCAAATTTCTTTCCTTGCCTCACAAGTCATCCCCATTTGGGATACTGCTTTTTTGATGCTATCTGCACGATTATCACCATTTAAATGAGGATAAATCAATTTGATTAGTGCTTCTCTTTCAGGCTCGTTAGGAAAATTTTTAGTAATATATTCTTTAATTTCCCCTTGAGGCAAATTATCGTAATTAACGGTCATTTTTGGAAAACCTAAATCACAAGCTGTTAAAAGAAGCGATAACCCTAGAATAATGATGCCTTTTCGCATATTAAAATACCTTTAATTGATAGTAACTTAAGGCATTATAGCAATAAAAATTTATTTTCCGATAATAAATCATTCTGTTATTTTGGGTAATTACAGAGAAAAATTATCTTTTTCTAAATAATATGAAAAGAACATAAAGAATGTGATTGGTAGGGTGTGAAACGTTGCTTCATACACATTTTTAGCATAATTAGGTAGTTATTCTAACGCTATGATTTCTCTTTGATTGCTTTGAGATAGCGATATACGCTAGGTTCTGAGATTTTCAAATATTTAGCGACCATCGGAATAGCGCCTTTGATATTAAAAATGCCTTTATCAAATAAGACTTGAACGGCGTTTTCCCGCTGTCTTAAACTGAGTGGTTTATCGGAATGTAATAGGGTGAAATCAAGGTATTCACAAAGGATATCTTCGATAGAGTTTTCGAGTTTTTCTTTATTAATTATTTCGGCTTCTTCCACTTCGGCAAAGGCTGCATCAATACCTAAAATATTGACGAAGTTTCCGAGATTCTCCAGTGAAATCAATTTGGTCATCACATCAACCAACTCAGAGGTATCATGATTAATACAAAGGATGCCTTCTAATTTATCCCCGTTTTTAATGAAATAAGTTGCACCTCGAATGACCTTTTCGGAATCTGCCACCGCTTTGTAGTTAAAGATAAAATCTTTATCTAAATATACTTTATCTTGCAACAAACTAGAACCAAAAGAACTAAGTGGAGAGGAAAGTGTTCTCCCACTGACGTGGCTATTCGCAATGGCTTCCATATGAGCCTTCTTTTTATCAAAAGAATGAAATACGACTTCGTATTTAGGGCCTAGAACACTTCCCAAAAAATGGGTTAGACCAATAAAATATTTCTTTTGTACATTGTTCATATCGAGCCAATCTCATTAATTACCATTTGCTTGTTGTGGCTATTTTATAGTCACTTATTTTTTATAGCAAATACATTGTAAAAAACGACAGGTTATCTATGTTGTTTTGCTTTAGGAGAATCTTATAATGCTTAGGGGGATGCGGTTAGACAATATTTCTGTGATATTCTTTGCTTGGAAAGTAAGGGATAGTATCTGGAAGGTAGGCCAATATGTATCCAATGGTGAAAAAAACACAGCAAACCTGATGCTAAGCCTTGAGGATAAATAATACAAAAGTATTTTAAACAGAATACGCTTTAACCAGATACAACGTTCAGTCAATCTCCAAAGAGTTTTAAAACTTGAATAGAATCAAGAGATCAATACCTTAACAATACAAATTTTAATGGCTTTTTTGAGAAAAATTTGATATTGTATAGGCCTATATTTATCAATAACTTAAATTTAATTGACATAATAGATGAAAAAATTATTACCCTCTTTTCTTTCCTGTTTATTACTTATTTCCCCTTTTATCTTAGCTAATCCCCCTTCTACAAATGCAAATGTAGAAAAACAAATTGATGCTCAACAACAAAAACAACAAGCGGAACAAGAGGCTGCTATTTTAGCCCAGCAAACGCAATCAGCGAATGTGCGTTTAGAGGCAGAAAAAGAATCATCTCCTAGCTTTCCACAAAATGAAGCACAATGTTTTCCCATCAATCAATTAGCACTCACAGACTATCAAGCTGAAGAATCCACTTCATCAACAACTCCTCTTAAACTTGCTGAACCTAGCCAATTTTCTTGGGCGTTAAAATCAGTGTATGCTGAACGTGATTTTGCGCTACCGGCTTGTATCGGTTCAGAAGGGATTAACGTATTACTTCGTCGTATTCAAAATCGTTTGATTGATGCAGGTTATGTGACAACACGTGTTGTAGTTGAACCACAAGATTTGCGTTCAGGCGTGTTAGTCTTAACGGTAATACCAGGTAAAGTGGGTCGTATTCAATTACAAGACCAAAGTGCTATTCCATTTGCGACACGCGGTACGCTATGGTTTGCTATGCCAATGTCGCAAGGGGACATGTTAAATGTACGCAATATTGAGCAAGGATTAGAAAACTTAAAACGTGTACCAAGTGCTGATGCCAATATGGAGCTTGTACCAAGTGAAAATGTAGGGGAAACCGATATTGTGATTTCCTATAAGCAGACATTGCCTTTTCATTTAACTTTAGGTGTAGATGATTCGGGGAGTAAAGCAACAGGTCGCTTACAGGGCTCAGCCACATTTTCTTGGGATAATGTATTAACGCTGAACGATATGTTCTATATCAGTGGTACGCGTAGCTTTAAGCGTAATAGTGACGATGCAGAAGGTGATTATGGCAGTAAAAATGTAACACTCTATTATTCTATTCCTTGGAGAAACTACCTTTTAACTCTTTCAGGCTCTAAATATTCTTATCATCAAACAGTCGCAGGGGCTTTTGAATCTTATGTCTATTCTGGCGAAAGCCAACAAATGAAAGCGAATTTAAGTCGCTTACTCTCTCGTGGTAGTCAACATAAAACATATATCAATGGTGCGTTATGGACGAAAAAATCTCATAACTATATTGATGATACAGAAGTTGAAGTACAACGTCGTCGAACAGCAGGTTGGGAAGTGGGGATTAATCATACTCACTACATCAGCGACCTTGTTTTGCAGATTTTTGCTGGTTACAAGCGTGGTACAGGCGGTAATAAAGCGCTACCTGCACCAGAAGAAGAGTTTGGTGAAGGGACTTCGCGCATGCAAATTATTACAGCCGGACTTGATTTAACGTATCCATTTACGATGGGTAATCAACCATTTCGTTTCAATACCAGTTGGAATGGTCAATGGAATCGCACACCTTTAACTCAACAAGATAAATTTAGTATTGGTGGGCGTTATACCGTACGAGGGTTTGATGGTGAGCTTTCGCTTTCGGGTGAAAAAGGTTGGTTATGGCGTAATGAACTTGGTTGGGATATTGCCAATAAAGGGCATGAGCTTTATTTAGGTATAGACCAAGGTAAAGTGCATTCTAGTCAAGATGAGCTTCAAGTAGGAAGTAGTCTAATTGGTGGGGTGATTGGTCTTAGAGGCAAATTATGGGGAATTAACTATGATTATTTCGTAGGTAAACCGATTAAAAAGCCAGAAGGATTTAGAACCAGTAATGTGACTACCGGATTTAATGTAAGTTACCGTTTTTAATACTTATTTATCCAGATTAATTGAAATTAAACAGAATTTAAAATTTAAAGGAAATTGAGAAAATGAATAAACGTCATTACAAAGTTATTTTTAGTCGTGTATTAAATCAACTTGTTGTGGTATCTGAACTTGCCAAATCACAGGGTAAAGCACAAAGTGAGAATATGAGCTCAGAACAGGTAAAAACAGGGTTGTTTTCAACCGCACTCTCACTCAACCCTATCCATTTTAGCTTAATGCTGGCATTAGGCTTTGTGTTTCTTTCACCTTCAGTTCAAGCTGAAGATATGGCTATTCGTGCGGATAAATCAGCACCAGGTAATCAACAGCCGACAGTATTGCAAACAGGTAATGGTATTCCACAAGTAAACATTCAAGCACCAAGTCAGGCTGGAGTATCGCGTAACCAATATTCGCAATTTGATGTGGCGGAGAAAGGGACTGTATTAAACAATGCTCGTAAAGCAGCACAAACGCAAATGGCAGGCTGGGTGCAGGGTAACCCGAATCTTGCTCGTGGTGAAGCGAAAGTGATTTTGAATGAAGTCAATTCAGCGAATCCAAGCCGTTTAAAAGGCTATGTAGAAGTAGCGGGTAAAAAAGCGGATGTGGTGATTGCGAACCCAAGTGGTATCCAGTGTGATGGCTGTGGTGTGATAAATGCAGGGCGTGCAACGTTTACTACGGGTAAGGCAGAAGTTGAAAATGGTGAATTAAAAGGCTATCGCGTACAGGGTGGTAAGGTCTCTGTAGGTCAAAAGGGGATGGATACCTCTAAAGCAGATTACACAGATATTATTGCAGATAAGGCTGAAATCAAAGGTGGTGTGTGGGGTAATAAAGTTAAGATTACCACAGGTAAAAATAAAGTAGACCGCACCAATGATTCAGTGGTTTATGTTGGTGATAAAAATACAAACGAAACTGACCGCACTTCTGATACCCAAAGTGAAAACCAAAGCTACAGTGTGGATGTGGGCCAATTAGGCGGGATGTATGCAGAGAAAATCCATTTAGTGGATAACGGTCAGGGTCTTGGTGTGCGTAATGCGGGGCACATTGGTGCTGCTGCAGGTGAGGTGAAGATTGATAGCCAAGGGAAAATTATCAATAGTGGTACTATCAGCTCGACACAACAAGCTGAGCTCAGTGCAAAGAAAACGATTGAGAATACCGGGAAAATTGAAACTAAGCAAGGTAATGTATCATTACGCTCTCAAGCTAATGTAGCACAACATGGTTCGATTGTTTCGCGTCAGGGCGGGATCTCAGTTCAAGCTAAGGATAAAGTTACTCAAACAGGTGAAACTGTAGTGAAGGGTAATGTTGCTTACCAAGCGAAGAATATTGAGGCTAGTAAAGGTGCATTAATTGCCGCAGGTGTAACTGCTCAAGAAACTACACAAGGTGAGACTCGTTCATTAGATACTCAAAGTGCTCAAGGTGCTAGCATTACGCTCTCAGCTGAAAATTCTGTTTCATCTAAAGCTCAGCATCTAGCGAGTGGTCAAATTAATGCTAAAGCAGGTACCGTTGATTTATCGGAAAGTCAATCAACAGCTGATAGTATTGCTTTCCAATCTACTTACTCACCTTTAAATTTGAAGCAAGCAACATTATACAGTGAGGGGAATACTACATTAATCAGTCCAGACGCTATTCTAACGGAGAATACTAACCTAAATGCAGGGCATTTTGTGATAGATACTGCACAACTTAATAATAAGAAGAGTAGCTGGGTTCAACGTGGTAAAGAGGCCTTTTCATTGAATTTGAAAAAAGGGTTAGATAATACTGAAGGGAAGATTGCTGCTGAAGGTTTGATCTCTATTCAAAGTCCGTTAATCCAAAATAATCAAGGTGTGATTTGGTCAAACCAAGGTGTGAAACTTAACACGAATGCAGGACATATTGAATCTCAATCTGGTTATTTATTTGGGAAAAATAGCCTTGATATTAGTACCTCAACATTAAATAACCAGAAAGGTGAAATGTTAGGTGGACAAGTTTTATTGACTGCGCAGCAAGTTAATAATGAAGATGGAAAACTGATTGCTGGAAATCGTGCGGATTTATCAGTTAATCAATTTAATAATCAGCGTGGTATTGTTTATAGCCAGGGTCAATTATCGTTAAAAACAGAGAATTTAAACAATCAAGATGGCATTATTTCATCGGTTTCTCGTGCGACATTGCTTGCAAATGATTTAAATAACCTTAAAGGAGTGATTCAGGGAGAGTCTGATTTAACGATTCAAACCCAAAATTTGAATAATACACAAGGTGATATTTCAGCGAAAACAGCATCGATTTCTTCTGCTGCAATAAATAATGCACAAGGTGTAATTTCATCTCAGGATTTAACATTATCTGGTACAGATTTAAATAACAAAGGTGGAATTATTCAAAGTGTAAATTCAACATTAAATTTGACCGCACTTGATAACCAAGCTGAAGGTGATAAAGGCTCTTTGGTTAGTGCAACAAATCGTTTAGTGTTAAATGTTACAAATGTAAATAATAAAAATACAAAAGCTAAGCAAGATACTCCTACTCAAGGTATTCAAACAGCTAATTTAGTAATGGATGCAGAGCATATTGAAAACCAATCTGGTGGTATTTATGCAGGAAAATCAGCAAATATTACAGTTAATCAATCTCTTGATAATCAACAAGGTGAGATTTTATCAACTGGTCGAGTTGATATTGTAAATCCAGATTTGACCTTAGTTGTAAATAATGCACTAGGAAAAATTGAATCAGTGATTGGCACAACATTGCAAGCTAAAACATTAGTTGATGAGGGGTCAATTAGTACAAAAGGAGATTTGGGTATTGAGTTAAATGATAGCTTTACCCTAAATAAAGCCTTTGGTGTAGGCAATAATCTTACTTTTAAAACAAAAGGTGATTTTGTTAATAACTCCAACCTTGTGGTAGGTAATTCAGCATCAGTTGAAGGATCTACTATTCAAAATAGTGCTAATGCAGAAATTTCTTCAATAAATACACGTATTCAAACTAATAAGCTAAATAACTTTGGCTTAATTGATGGCGATACCACAGTGATTAAAGCCAATGATGTAAATAACATTGGTACGGCACGTATTTATGGAGGACACCTTGCAATTCAAGCAAACAATTTAAATAACCTTGAGAATGCTGACGGAACAGCGGCGACAATTGCTGCTCGTGAGAGACTTGATTTAGGTGTCGGTAATTTAGTAAACCGTAACCATTCACTTATTATGAGTTTAGGTAATATCTATATTGGTGGACAGTTAAATGAAAATAATCAAGCAACTGGTTACGCAAATAGCATTGATAACGGTAGTGCGACCATTGAAGCTTTAGGAAGTGGTTGGATTAAAACCCATAGTCTGCTAAACCACGATTTACATTTAAAGTTAGGACATAAATATACTAAAAATCATTTTGTTACGTATTCCCCGTTTGATAGCAGTGCGACTTATTATGGTAATGAAGGAGAAAAAGGTGAGGGCTATTTAGATCATGTTAATAATAGTCGTCATAATAGCAATCAATATTTTCGTTTCAATGATGGACGTAAAGCTGTGGCAGCTCAAAATTGGCTGAAACAAGATTACATTCGAACCACAGATACTAATACCATTGAACACCAAGACCCAGGTAAATTGCTTATCGGGCAATCTTTACATTTGGAAGGGGGGGAGTATACGAATAAACACTCCCGAATTGTGATTGGTGACACCTTATATTTAGCGGATAAAGCGATTAAGGAATCCGTCAGTACAGTAAGCCAAGGATTACTAAAACTTGATAATATTGATGTTGATGGTGAAATTCATCGTCGAGATATCGGTTTGAAAACAGATATTAAAAAAGAACATCGTTATCATGGTGTGAGAGGTAAAAAAGTTTGGGCTGTGTATGGACGAAATAAACAAAAAATCGACCGCCTATTACCTGTCGAACCGTTCAAATTTGGGCTGGAACTTTTAAAAATAGGTGAGCCGGTGGAGTCTACTGGCACAATTGTTGGGGATAAATCAGATTTCCAAGGCATTTCATTAGCGGAGAAAACACCTTTAAATACAGATTTAAATGTTCACCGCGTTAATCTAGAAGCAATCACATCTGGAGTGATGAAAAATAAAGATAACCTTGATATCAAAACGCATTTACCAGATATTTCATTGCCACAGGCGAGCCTTTATAAAATCAACCCCGCAGTATCAGGACAGTTTTTGGTTGAAACAGATCCGCGGTTTACACAGAAATCTAAATGGCTAAGTTCTGATTATATGTTTAAACAGATTCATAGCGATCCGAAAAATATTTTGAAGCGTTTGGGTGACGGTTTTTATGAACAGCGTTTAGTGAATGAGCAAATCAATCAACTCACGGGCAGACGTTTCCTTCAGGGTTATTCGTCAGATTATGAACAGTATAAAGCCTTAATGGATAATGGTGCGCAATATGCAACGAAACTTAATTTAATTCCTGGTGTAGCATTGACGGCTGAGCAGATGAAACAGCTCACCTCAGATATGGTATGGATGGTAAAACGTGAAGTAACGTTAAAAGATGGTTCGAAAAAAGAAGTACTTGCACCACAGGTTTATGTAGTGAGCCGTAATGCAGATATTGATAGTCGAGGCGCAGTGATTTCAGCCAACAATGTAATTGTCAATATTCAAGGCGACATTCAAAACAGTGGAGTTATTTCGGGGCG
>ERZ1674239.232-NODE-232-length-14035-cov-3.073820_pt1 | contig 14035 bp, 10 predicted proteins | sample MGYA00581208_ERZ1674239 | MGnify/ENA primary metagenome ERZ1674239 (study PRJEB41354, sample SAMEA4873308) | human saliva metagenome | biome: human-associated habitat [ENVO:00009003]; feature: mouth environment [ENVO:08000002]; material: saliva material... | reverse complement strand
TTTCCTGTTGTATTCTTCACAACAACAATGTTTTGTAAAGAGGTTGGAGTAACAGAGTTTTGAGCAAATTCACCTTCTACAAGAATTTCTAATGCCAATTGTCCGAACCCTTCTTCTGCTAAATTTGTCCACTCTGTTGCTGTTTCAGAAGAACGTATAAAAAAACCATTAAGGTCTGAACCACTATGATCTACAATAGGAAACTTTGTTGTGGCTTCGGAAGCATCAGTAACGGTAAGAGTATAACCTATATATACACCGTTAGATCCAACAACGTATGGAGTATTTAATGCTACATCGTTCACTTTTCCCTGTATATCTTCACTTTCATCGCCTGCATTGAGTTCTGCTTGATCTACATTCTGTACATAGTCTGCATTATTAATATCACTGGGCAAGCTTTTTGAAACCCAAACCTTTACATTGGTTGTATGTGCTTTATCGCGGAGATAAAAACGAATAGCTTTGATAGTTTTTCCAACAATTATAGAATTGTTTGGATCCACAAAAATAGCAGCATCGTATGTCTCTTTTTTAGAAACACCAACAGAACTACGTTCTTCGTTTTCTGGTTGATATCCCCACCATACTTGGTTGGCAGTAGGCTCTATGTTATTTGCTACTACCTTGTTTGTGGTTGATGCCTGTGTGGTTGTTAACTTTGCGTAACCTCTTTTATTTAGGTCTCGCTGGAATACACTCGTTTTTGCATAGGCTGAGAAGCTCAGTACAAATGCTACGGTTAAAGTAAAAAATTTTTTCATATTCGCAGAAGTTTAAGTTAATGACCGACTTAAAAGTACGGCACTATTAGATTAAATTACGTTTGTATGCTACAAAACAAAAAGAATCGTTTACAGATTGGTCTCGTTTTAAATTGATATTGAATTATGTGTACAAATATACATACTTATTTTGAATATATATACTTATATTGTTTTTTTTTTTTCTTAAAAGCATTCAATTCTGCACTATAATATTTCTTTTTAGGGATTTCCCTATTGTAAAGTAGAGATATTGTGATCTGTTCGTTTGTTGTATTGTGTTAATTTTGCGGTATTAATAAGAATAAGATATAAGAGACTATTGATTATGAGACAGATTACAAAATTCTTGATGGTACTTGCACTTATTGCTCTCCCTATGGGTTTTACAAGTTGCGATACAGAAGACGATTATTATCCTCCCTATAGTAGCCTTGTAACGGAAGCTGTTCAAAACTATTGGCGTGCATATCCCGGTGGTACAGACTATTATACTACGAGAGAATGGTTTTTGTACTATTACCCGATGGCTACAGCAGCTGAACTTGCAGACTTTATGGATGCTGTAAATTATGATTATGTGGATAATTATAATCCATCAAACAATGATCCTTTATTAAATGAAGTTCAGATGCTTTCTGGAGAATGGGCTGGAAATATGACTATTGCTTTTGATGAAAATGGACAACGACTTTCACAAACTTTCCATGCTAATATGAAGTTCTTCCAATATGAAAGTTCAAAGAAATCACTGTCGGGACATGGAACAGAGGTTGATACTGCAAACGATGGATCTACTCAGACGTTAGACTTTTCTTGGTACATAGATAAAAATGGTGATATTTATATTAAATATACTAAGTCTGGGACAATATTCAGAATGGATGCTAAATCAAGCCAGAAGGGATTCCATCTTGGGTATGAATCTCAGAAAGGTTATGATACATTCTTTGGTTATGGAGTTAGCACAAACACAACCGACGAATTCTATATTGATTTAGCTCGACAAGCTACTAACAATGCAAAGGCAAAGATATTGAAAGCTTATACTACGACTAATAATATAGGAAACTATGTCTTTGGTAATGCTACAAGGAATTATAATTCGTTAAATTCAGCAAAGGCTATAGATGGATTACGTGCGAGATAAGAAAGTTTCTCATAGCATATTTACAAAGTCTCTTTTGGTTTTTCTAAATGAGACTTTGTAATTTATCAGCGTATACCATCGCTAATATTATTGAATAGGTGATAGGTGGAGATTTATAAGCTACATCTACTAGTTATTTATCTTTCAGACAGGAAATCTTAGATATTTAGAAAAGGCGGCTAAATGTAGTTACTTTTGTCTTAGATATCTATCATTTGTGTTTTAGATATCTGCCATACCAGTCTTAGATATCTGTCAGTTGCAAATTAGATATCATAAAAAACTATAACCTATGTTTTGTATCGCTATACATAATAAATGTTGATTCATATTCATTTAGGTGAAGATTCTAAATGATGTAAGAGTTAAGAATTCTGATGCCAATCACATCAATTATATAACAATAGCCCTTAGATACTACAAAATATCTAAGGGCTATTTGTTTATTATAAAAGGTGGTAAATGGTTGAATATTACAGAGAATATAAATGTACACAAACGCACCTTCTTTTGTTATAGTATTTGGTTTCTATTATCGATTTAGAATGTCGTTACAATTTGCCGGCTTCTCCTAAATAGCTATCTTTAAAGCCTAAGAAATAAAGAACACCATCAAGACCAATTGTACTAATATTTTGTTCAGCATTCTCTCTTACACGTGGCTTTGCGTGGAATGCAATTCCTAATCCTGCTTCTGCAAGCATTGGTAAGTCGTTAGCTCCATCGCCCACAGCAATAGTTTGCTCTAAGTTTACCTTTTCTACCTGTGCTATAAGCTTTAGTAGTTCAGCCTTTCTGCGTCCATCTACTATATCGCCTACAAAGTTTCCTGTTAGTTTATTGTTTTCGTCTATTTCTAATTCGTTGGCATAGACATAATCAATATTATACCTTCGTTGTAAAAATTCACCAAAGAATGTGAATCCTCCACTAAGAATAGCGATTTTATAACCACAGTTCTTTAAAACCATCATTAAGCGATCTACCCCTTCGGTAATAGGGAAGTTTTCTGCGATATCTTGCATAACACTCGCATCAAGTCCTTTAAGGAGTGAAACACGTTCTTTAAAACTTTCTTTAAAGTCTATTTCTCCACGCATCGCACGTTCTGTAATCTTCTTTACTTCGTCGCCTACTCCTGCTCTTTTAGCCAGTTCGTCAATACATTCTGTTTGAATAAGAGTAGAATCCATATCGAAACATATAAGACGGCGCATACGTCTATACATATTGTCTTTCTGCAAAGAGAAGTCGATGCCTTGTTCCTGGCTCATTTTCATTAAATCAGCTTGCATCTGAACATAATCGTTTGGTGTTCCACGAAGAGAAAACTCTATACAAGCACGAACGTTATGACTTTCTCTCTTTATGCTTTGGCGACCAGTAAGACGCACAATAGAGTCGATATTCATACCTTGAACAGCAATTACTCTTGTAGTAGCTTCTATATTCTCAGCAGAAAGTGAACGCCCTATAATAGTTAAGATATATCTGTTCTTCCCTTGTTGGTTTACCCAATTTTCGTATTCATCGTCTGTAATAGGAGAGAAGCCAATGTTTACTCCCAATTCGGTAGCTTTAAAAAGCAAATCTTTCATAACCTTACCCGAATTGTCTTCGTTTGTTCGTATTAGAATTCCAAGAGAGAGTGTGGCATGGATATCTGCCTGACCAATATCAAGAATACGTGCATCGTACTTTGCCAATATTCCCATTATCGATGCTGTGAGTCCAGGTCTATCTTGTCCTGTAACTCGAACTAAAATTTGTTCTTCCTGAATGTTTTCTTTACTTTTCATAATTGATATATTTTATATAGGAACTGGTACTGGCTTAAAATTCATCTCATTTTATTAAGCATTTATCTACCTCATTTTCATAGATAACTTACCATCTATTGTTATTTTAATAGCGATAACATAGCTTGTTGAGGCGTCAGGAATGCCAATAATAGCATCAAAATATAATGCTTTAGCATCGGAATGATTAAATTCGAATCTGCGTAGAATACTTTTATCCAAAAAAGTTTTATCAATAATCGATGCAAATTCCTGCTTTCTAAAGTCATGTGTGTAGACTAGTTTCTTTTGATTTGAGATTACCACTGAAGCAACATTATCAAGATAAGCATTGTCTACTTCTATTCCACTTTCATTATAGGTAGACTTTATCACTTTATCTGATGTTGTCTCAACTGATATTTTTATATTGAAATAGCCTAAGTCTGTTCGCACCACCGTATCAGATGCTATATGCTGAAATGTATTCATAGCATATACATGATAGCTGAATGATTCTCTAAGATTTTTATCTCCACTCTTAACAAGACGCACTTCTTCGCCATTATTATTAATAAAGGAAAATAAGTTCTCCGATTGCTTTTTTATTTTATATCCATTCTTACTTTGACCTTTTAGGTAAAAAGAATCTTTATATATCCAAAAGCGTACAGGTATGCTACCAGAATCTGGAAAAAATACACTATCACCTTTTGCCAATAAAGCAGGCTCGCCATTGTCATCAGATACCCAAAGGCCTTGGAAAAGTTCTTTTGCTTTTACATCTTCAACAACAGAGTCTCCTTGCTTTGTTTTATTAAAACAACCTACGAAAAACAAAGAAAGGAAGAATAAGCAGAAACTAATATGTTTCATTAGCGTTTTGTTAACTTTTAAAAGAGGTCTATTTTATTCCAAGCAACAGCTCGATTTAAATCTTTATCGGAAATAACAATATCTTTTATATCAATAGGCCAGTCTATTCCTACTGTTTCGTCATTCCAACGAAGACTTACTTCGCTTTGTGGTGCATAAAGATTGTCTACTTTGTAAGTGAATATTGCTTCATCTGATAATACAAGAAATCCATGTGCAAAACCACGTGGAATAAAGAACTGGCGTTTATTCTCTTCCGATAATTCTACCATTGCATATTTACCAAGTGTAGGAGAATCTTTTCGTAAGTCTACAGCCACATCAAGTACTTTCCCTTTTAATACACGTACTAGTTTAGCTTGTGAATATTCACCTCTTTGATAATGGAGTCCACGAAGTACACCAAAACTCGATTTTGATTCATTGTCTTGAATAAATTCTACATGATATCCAATATGTTCATCAAAATCTGCTTGTTTCCAAACCTCGTAAAAGTAACCACGATTGTCGTTAAACACTTTTGGCTCTATAATCCAAACACCTTCAATATTGGTCTTCTTATATTCCATATAGTTCTTATAATAGTTTTTTGTATTGCAAAGTTACGAAAAGATATTGGATTGTTAGCATAACATTTGTTTATTAACGTTTTCTTGTTTCAATAAAAAATCGGTTTGATATTCAATAAGAGAAATCAAACCGATTTAATTTTATGAGTTAAACATTGAAGTTTTTAATACTTCTCTGTTCATCTACCTCGTAAACACGAGTTTCATCTATTCTTATTTATTTTACAATAACTTTATGTATTTTATTTCCTTGTTTTACAATGTAGAGTCCTGCAGGGAGTATTGATATATTATTCCCAACCCGAACACCTGATGTAGTATATATAGATGTAGTCTTTTCAGTAGAGTTTTCTAATGAAATATTATTTATTGCGGTTGGTGTAATAGATGCAACATTAGATGGACTAGAGTTGCCTACATTATATAATGTAATCACATAATAATTATCGCTATCCGTTCCGTCTGTATCAAATGCTGTAACTTCATTTGCATTATTATTGTTAGCAATAAGTTTATTATTGCGATAAATATTGTAGCCAATAATCTGTAATGGAGCACTTTCGTATGTAATATCGTCTATTAGAAGACCTGCTGGTTCAAATCCATAAGAAGATTGTGGTACTGTTGATGTATGAACAATAGCAAAGTATTTTGTACCTTCAGGCAAATTTACGGAAATCTTCTTCCAATTAATATTGTCTGCAGCATTATCTGTGTATATCTTCTTGAAGTCATTAACATCTTTACCACTTGTAGAATAAGCTACATAAAAATCTTCTGGTCCGTAATTTGCGTAATCGCATTGTGGTGCTTTTGTGAAGAAACTTATTGTTTGTGCCTTACCTGAAAGCTCTGGAGATATAATCCAATCGTTATTTCCACTTGTTGCATCGCCTACATTTCCAAAGCTCATCATTGATTGTGCACTATTATGACCATTAAAACGTTCTTTAAACATCTGGGTTGTTGCATCGTCCATTCCATGTGTAGTGCCATCACAGTTGAATACAGTGTATGCAAAAGGAAGTCCATTGCCAGGGAATGTAATTCCACCAAAAGTATTTGTGCGACATTTATCAGCATCGTAAAGTGTCCATGGATTTATTTCGTCAACAAGGAATGGTGCATAGGTTTCAAAACTTTCTGTAATAACACAGTTCTCTACTACAGGAGCCGTCCATTCAAGTTTAACCTTATCAGCATTTTTACTAGCTTTAAGATTGTTTATTGCAGGATATGGAGCGGTAACAACTTTAATTGTTTTCTTCTCTGAAATATTATTAGCTTGATTTTCATCAGCTGCCCAATCTGATTCAGCCCAAACCTGGAACTCTTTATTATCGAAAGGAACAACATAATGGAATGTATATTCCTGAGTTTCTCCTGGAGCTATTGTTCCACTTTCTGTAGCTATTTCCGTACCATTATTTGAGTGGAGTTTAACTTGGAAGCCTTCCGCATCTTTTAAACCTATATTGCGAACATGAACAACAATTTCTGCTTGTTCACCACCTTGTGCATGAAGAGGAGTGTTGATGTTTGTTATAACATTATAATTAATTGCATCGTTAACATTAACGTCATCTACTATAATATTTTCTCCATCAGAGATAGCGTGAATGAGAACACGGCCATAACCATTTTCTTTTTTGAAAGCAGCATCGGCACAATCTACATTCACAGTACGCCAACCTACATTTCCTGTTAATGTAGAATAATCTATTTCTGAAGCAAGTTTCCTGTATTGGCCATTTACATCTAAGAATACTTGTAGTTTACTCTTACTACCAGGATAGGCATAGAATTGGAATGAAATGCGTGGATTTTTAGCTTTACCTAAATCCATCTTTGGTCCTACTATTGTAGCTGCATCGCCAGCTCTTTCTGGTGTGAATAATAACGAACCTTCATCATCATCTGCAGATATATCTCTAGAGATTTTGAAATGTTTCTTTGTATCATTATAGCTAGCGCTCCATGGACCTTTTTCCCAAGTTCCATAAGGCCATGATTCATGGAAAGGAAAATCGTATGGTGTTCCATAGAAAAATGGGTCTGCAAAACCGCCATCTCCAACATGTTCTGTATCTGTATATGCTACTATTTGGTAGAATTTGCTACCTTGTGTTCCATTTGTAGGAATATCTTTAATTGTAACCTCAGTTCCAGTAATATCTTCTGCAATAGGTGTTTCGTAGATACCCTCAAAAATACCGTACTTAATAGTAGTAGGATCTATGTAACCTCCATTAGCTCCGACTTTTACAGGGTCCCATTTTAATGTAATTGTCCCATTAAGATTATCGTATGCAATTACATTCTTAACTTTACCAGGCACAAGTTCGCTACCAACATAAATTTTCGCTTCAGCTTTGGCACTCTTTAAATCGCCAATATAAGTGTATACTTCGTATGAATGTTGCCCAATAGCTACATTATTATCAATCCATTCTATACTCTGTCCAATACCGGGATTATCTATTTTATAAATAGGTGTTACAGAACCATCACGATATATTGTTGCAGAAGTAATAGAAGTTAAGTCTCGTCCCATTATATCTTTTGTTGGAGTTGTGAATGAAACTTTAACCATTTGTTCACCATTTTGCCCTGTTTCTAACTTTAGGTCTGAAATAGCAATTGGCGTTCCAGAAGTTTCAGCCGCTTCTTCAACTTTTACTGGTCGCATAATAATATATCCAGGCCTATCGCTTACAGCATGGAACCCTATACGATAATCGCCTGTCTCTGTAGGTGTGAATGTTGTTTTTATTGTTGTAGGTGTTCCGAAGGCTGTTCCCGAAATTGGTGTAGTTGGAACTATCTCGTTATATGTTGTAGGATCGTCGCCAGTACCATAAGCTATATTCATTCTTTGGCCAGTTCCAGAATGTCCTCCCACAACTGCTCCTGCTTCAAGTGCATAAGTTTGTCCAGCTATTAAATGTAAAGGTGGCGATACAAGCCAATCGTCTGCATTTACTGTTGCATTTGCTCCATTATATGCTGGAGCTCCTGCATCTAAATCCTCCCATGTATAGTTGTCGTTATTTTTATCTTCTACTGTCCAAATTTTCTTTTTTAGAATTACTTTGGTGTTTGCCCAATTTTCTTTATATGGTTTACCTTTTGTTACAGTAGTTGGTTCTGCTGTTGATGCTGTTTGGGCTATACTTGTAAGAGGACATCCTGCTAATGTAAATATACCTCCAAGAATTAAAGCATAAATTCTTTTCTTCATAAGATATGTTTTATGTTGTTTAATTAATTGTTATCTATATACTTTTGCGGTATATGTTCAATTACTTATTGAATTGTTTTTTACCATTCTTAATAATAATACCTTTATAGTCTTTTCCTACACGTTGTCCTGCAATATTGTAATTAGGACTTTCTTTTATTGTATTAGATGAATGAACATTATTAATTGCAGCAGTAACATCTCCTTGTACAACTGTAATAGGTTTATCTGATACTACGCCTTTACCATGAATTAAAATATCACATTTACGTCCAGCTACATTAGAAGGAAGTGGATCGCAAGTAAATTTAATTACAGTTAAACCATATTCGCGATAACTTTCCTCATCTATAGTGTAACTCTTTATCCAACTATCTATTCCAGACAATGTATATTCTTCTTTTTTATTGTCATCGTACCACATTCCATTTAACTGCGCAACAGCACCAGGAAAAACAAGCCCTTGCGTACATGTGGTTTGTCCTTCTGTTCCTTCATTATTCATCAAAACAAGCCCATAATTATAAGAAGTTTCAATGCCTGCATCTACATATCCATTGGCATAATCGAATTTTGCAGAGAATGTAACACTTAGTGCTATATTATTATCGGCATAAATGTTTGCAGCTTTATTTTTGCCATCTTTAGTTTTTATTAGGCAAATTGCTGGACTTAATACCTTATTATAATAAGGTATTCCTGCACCAGATAGTCCCATATCTACACCTGGTTGGTCGAAACCACGCACAATAACAGCAAATTCTTTATCTATTAAGAATCCTTTTCCTTCATGTGTAAATACAGCAGCAAACTTATTATAACTTTTTCCATTAGCATCAGTAATAGGATCGTTCTCCTCTATATCAGCAGATGTACACTTTAGTTCGGCTATTGTTTCACTTCCTGGTTTCTTTTTTCCCTGTGCATCTGTTTCTACATTGGTAATGAGCATTGTTAATTCTGTCCCATTTGGTAATGGCTTGCTACTTTTAGATATAATTGGTAGAAAAACATCTTCTACCCAAAGTGGTGCTACTGGTTTTTCTAAAATTTGTTGTACGCCACGTGACGTATATTCTCCGTTCGAAATAGTACCAGAACCGAAAAGATATCCATTATCCATTCCTCCAAGATAGAAGTTATTAACTTTATCGTCGGTGAATTGTAAAGGACGGATATGGGAATCCATAGCTGATGAGGTTCCACTTTTTATTCTTGGATACCAATACATTACTGCAGGGAGGTCGTAGTCTAATGGTCCCCAATGTGGATTTTCCTCTGAAAGTGTAAAACTATCTGTTTCACAAACAATAGTGGGAAGAGCATCGGCTCCATTAAATCTAGTAATAATATTGAAACTACCATCGTTGTCGGTTGAGAATAAATTACTAGTTTTTCCTGTTCTATCGAATGTTCTACAATTTCCATTCATATCGTAAACATTCTGATGCCAAAAATATTTTGTATTTTCTGGTACAACAGGCACAAATTTTGTTTTACTATAGCCAGGAACATAAAGATAACTTGTACCTGCCATTTTACCATTTTTAGGTGTAACTTCAAAAGGAACGCCTTCAGGTTTGAGATAGTAAATACTTTTTTTAGTTTCCTTTGCAGGTGCGGTTAATCGGGCACAAACTGCATTGTTCTGTGCGAAAACACTACTGACAATTGCCATTGTTAATGCACTGGAAAATAATCTTTTAATCATAAGCTATTAAAATTAAAAATTAAGTTAATATTATATAGTATAAGGTTTAGCGAACCAATATGTATTATGCCTCTAACAGGCTTACAGAATAGTAATTGAAATGAGTCTTAGAACGGATAAACGTTTAAGTCCTATCCTAAACTTTTAACTCTTTAGAAAATGCATTGTGTTTATTTTTGGCTATGAAATGTATTATTCCATTCCACTAAAACTGTCAAGATTGTTCTTTATCTTTAGTTAGTTTATGCCTCTTGTTCTTATATGCTTCTCCAATATGCCGCAAAGATAAGAAAAAAAAGAGATAGAATGAAACATTTTCTATATTTTTTTAATTTTTGTATTTTTTCGTTTATCAGTCTCTTCCTTTTAGATAGTGTAATAACACCTTATTAATATATTATTACGATATAATAAGTGTACCCGTTATTTCGGAATAAATGTATAAAGAATATCTCTACAGGAGTAGCTAATATAATAAAAATACTTTAGTGGAAACAGAAAAAACAATAGCTTATTTATGGTTGATTTTTTTAATTATAAAATTTAAAAATGTAATTAAAAAAAATAATTTTATAATTAAGTTTCAGTTCAATTATAATTATATTTTTTATAGCAAAAAGCAAATCATTCATCTTAAGAATATTTATTTTTGAAAATAATAATCGGAAGAAGTTGATTTCTCTGAATATTATTAGTACTTTTGTACGTACTGTAGAAAGAGATTGCTGACGAATTTGTATAATTATGATTAGTGATATTCTGGACATAGTAGAAATTTTATAAATTTCTTTTGTTATCAAAACTTATCAAATGATACTATTCTGAATAGATATATACAATTTAAGAATATGTTTAAACGGAATATGTATCTTTCTGGTAAAGAAAACGATAACATTAACCTAAACAATATAAAAATAAATTTACGATGAGGTTATTTTATCTATTCTTTTGTATTATAATGTGTTCTTCTATAATAAGTTGTACGAAGAATGTTTATGAATATTACGGAGTTGGTTCTGAAACTGAACACGAAACTGATAATGGAAAAACGGACGAAAAGAAAAATAAGGAGGAAACAACCGAAGAGATACGAACTGTTGCAGATTTCCTAAAAAATGATTTTGGAGAAACTCCTGTTTGGGTTGAGGGGTATATAGTTGGAAGTTGCACTAAAAGTATAAAGAATGCAGTTTGGGAATATCCATTTCCAACCGATAATGCAATTTTGCTCGCCGATGAACCAGGTGAAACCGATACAGAAAAGGTTATTGCTATTAAGTTGAAAACAAAAGAACTTAAACAAGATTTGGGCTTAGCAACTAATCCAGATAATTATAATATGCGCATTCGGATATTAGGAATAAAAGAAAAGTATCTTGGAATTTATGGAATGAAAGACAATATTCAGGCTTATGAATGGGTGAGATGAGTAATTTTTCACAACATATTAATAGTTTTCTTATTAATAATTTGTTTGAAAAAATAAAAATAATTATATTTGCAAGCGAATAAACAATGAATACAATTTAAATTACAAGCCTATAGGAACACCATTACTTAAATATAAATCATTTTAGAGAATGAAGAATCTTAATGAAATGACTGATGAGGAATTAGCCTTGTTGTATATTAATGGTAATAATAGAGCTTTCGACTTGCTTTTGTCGCACAATCAGTCTAAACTTTTTTCCTACATACTTTTTGTAGTTAGGAATCGTGATGTTGCAGATGATATCTTTCAAGAAACATTTGTGAAGATAATAACAAAACTGCAACAAGGTTGTTATAAGCCGAGTGGAAAATTCTCTGCTTGGGCTATGCGTATTGCCCATAATATAATAATGGATTGGTATCGTGCTCAGAAAACAGATAAGATTGTTGAGCCGACAAAAGAGAACGATTTATCGAATTTAGGTAGTGCAGATATACAGATTGGTAATATTGAAAACCAATTTGTTAATATGCAGACCTTAGCAGATATAAAAAAATTAATGCAACATCTTCCTCCTTCTCAGCGTGAAGTAGTTTTTATGCGCTTTTATCAAGAGATGTCTTTTAAAGAAATTGCCAAAGCTACAGGTGTTAGTATAAATACAAGTCTTGGAAGAATGCGTTATGCCATCTTAAATCTTAGGAAAATGGTACGCGAAAATGATGTTCTTTTGCAATTAGCCTATTAAATAGGCGTTAAAAGTTAGTGCATATATATAATTGTATCAATATTCCTCTTAGATATACCAGGATTTTTAAGCCCCTTTTTCACTATTCTACCATCTTACATTAGTTGTGTAGCCCGATACACTTCTTCTTTAAAATAGCAAATAGACTGAAAAATGGGCTTAAAAATATTAATAATTGGTTATGGACGTCTACTTAATTCTTTTAAACTTTTAATAGTTTCAATAGGGTGGGGAGAATTAAATACGTAACTTCCACTTACTAACATATCGGCTCCTGCTTTAACAAGTCGTGGTGCTGTATTATTTTGTACACCACCATCAACTTCAATAATAGCATTACTTCCTGTTTCGTTAATAAGTTTACGTAGGCGTTCAACCTTTTTAATTGCATTTTCAATAAAAACTTGTCCTCCGAAACCTGGATTTACGCTCATAATAAGAACAAGATCTACCTCTACTATAATATCTTCAAGCACCGATACAGGAGTAGCAGGATTAATAACTACACCGGCTTTCATTCCAGTTTGCTTTATTTGCTGGATAGTTCTATGTAAGTGAGGGCACGTTTCGTAGTGTACACTCATAATTGCAGCTCCAGCATCGGCAGTTTGTTGAATATAGTTCTCTGGGTGTACAATCATATAATGAACATCCATAGGTTTTTTGCAAGCTTTGCCAACAGCTTTTAGAATAGGAAATCCAAAAGAAATATTAGGAACAAATACTCCGTCCATAATGTCCATGTGTATATAATCGGCTTCGCTATTATTAATCATTTCTATATCCTTATATAGGTGTAGAAAGTCAGCCGATAATAAAGATGGTGATACTAAAGTTTCCATTTGTTTAATTAAGACAATAAGTTTCTAACTTGCCGTTTACTTTTATTGCTCTATATGTATAAGCAATTTGACGGATAATGTTCAACGTTTTTTCTGAGGGTTTCAACTCTTCTTGTGTAAATAATTCTATCATAGGCTATGCTATATTAAATGATGACTTTTATTTATGAAACGCAATCTTTGTCTTTTTATTATGTATTCTCTAATCTTTTCGCTAACTTTGTATTATGAAAGATATCTTAGAAACAATTGTTGCTAACAAAGAAAAAGAATTGGAACAATGGAAACAATATGTTCCACTAAAGCAATTGTATGGTATTATAGAGTATGAAGGAGCTTTAAAACATAAAGTTCATTCGTTAAAGGGCGTATTTAATGGTTGTTCGTCTCTGAAAGTAATAGCAGAATTTGTGCGAAAAACACCTGCTTTTGGCTGGATAAATAAGGAAGCTAAGATACGGAATATAGGCGTAGATTATGAAAAAAATGGCGCCACAGCTATAAGTATTCCCACCGATTTTGTTTATTTTGGCGGATATGATGAGTTTGTACAAGAAGCTCGTGCTATTGGAATAGCCTTACCTTTATTATATAAGAACTATATTATTGACGAATATCAGCTGTTTCAAGCAAAACATACAGGAGCTTCTGCCATTGTTCTCACTGCTGTATTATTAAGTATAGAACAATGTAAATATCTAACTTCTCTTGCTCACCAATTAGGAATGGAAGTTGCATTAAAACTATATACGATAGAAGAGATAGATTACCTTGAGTGTGATGTAGACTTAATAATAATAAACAATCGTATTGCTTGTAGTTTCGATATGGACGTAAACAAGTCGTTTGAATTTGCAAAACTATTACCAGCCGATTGTATAAAAGTAAGCGAGGGCGGAATTTATACTCCTGAGAAAGCGAAAG
>ERZ1674239.218-NODE-218-length-14699-cov-2.802513_pt1 | contig 14699 bp, 16 predicted proteins | sample MGYA00581208_ERZ1674239 | MGnify/ENA primary metagenome ERZ1674239 (study PRJEB41354, sample SAMEA4873308) | human saliva metagenome | biome: human-associated habitat [ENVO:00009003]; feature: mouth environment [ENVO:08000002]; material: saliva material... | reverse complement strand
ACGACCTGCTGCGCCTGCCCGGACTCGAGTTCATCCGCAACATCGAGCTGTTCCTGCCCACGCACACGCTGCCCACGAAGTCCACGTGGTTCACCCTCACCCCCGCGGCGCTGGCCGCGATGGGGATCAACGCCGCGGACCTAGCGGGCACCCTGCACGCGACCGAGCACGCGATGATCGGGATCCTGCCCCTCGTCGCGACCTGCGACCGCTGGGACCTGGGCGGCCTGTCCACCGAGCTGCACGACGACACGGGCGCTCCCACCGTCTTCATTCACGACGCGTTCCGGGGCGGCGCCGGGCACGTGCTCGCCGGCTTCAACAGCGCGCGGTCGTGGGTGGCCGCCACGCTCGAGGCCGTCTCCTCCTGCGACTGCGAGTCCGGGTGCCCGCGCTGCGTGCAGTCGCCCAAGTGCGGCAATGGGAACGAACCCCTGTCCAAGCAGGGGGCCATCACGCTGCTTGCCTACCTGCTGGACCGCGCGCCCGGGAACGGATGACTCGACCGACTGACGGAACGACTCGAAGCTGTCTGCTGGACCGCGCGCCCGGGAACGGATGGGGTCGGCATCACAGCACGCAGGCCAGGCGGCACCGCAAGGAGAAAGAGCCCGGGCCAGATGGGGGTTTTGCACCATTAGGAGCCTTGCTTCGGCGTGTCGCCGGCGTGTCGCGCCTCTAATGGTGCAATTCCCCCCACACAGCCGCCCGCACTCACATTAACGGGCCCACGTGCGTATTAGCGGGCCCACGCGAACGGCCAGACCGCCGCGAGTGGCACCAGGGTATGCACGGCCACACCACCGCGAGTAGCGCAAGCAGCGGCGCGCCACCTCGCCGACCACCTCGCCGACCACCCCCACATACTCGAAGGGGCCGGCCCTGAGGCCGACCCCTTCGAGTATCCCATCAACACAGTGCAAGTCTCCCGATGCGCTCCCTTTCCCGGATCGCCCCGGTGGGCGATTCCTTTAGCTTGATGACTCTTACTGTAGGAGCACTTCCTGAGGGCACCATTGAACGAAGCTGATAGTTTCCTGGGAGTTTTTCAGGTGACGCTTCCAGCCCGCGCTCGCGCGCGAAGCGTCGCCCTCACTCCCATGATGACGACAGCCTCGCTCAGGACCACCCGACAGTCGCTGCCCCGCACCTCGCAGGTCTCGATGTCGGTGCCGTTGGCCTGCGCGACTGAGGCAGCGGCCGAGCAGGGCCGGTCCCCGACGTCCTCCCAGCGTGCGGTCACGGAGCGCTCGGCCCCGGCGAGCGCCGCCAGGTCCGCTACGGCCTGAAGGCGCACCGAGGCGGTGCGGGCGGCGCCGATGCCCGCCAGGAGCACCGACAGGGTCAGGGCCAGGGCGATGAGGCCGAGGCAGTTGATCGTCCCCGACCCCTCCTCGCTCCCGCCGTTCCCCCGTCGCGCGTGCCGCTCCCCTCTCACGACAGGTCCTCCTCGTCGATTGTTGTGACCGTGCAGTGCGCCTGCCCGCCGACCCATCCGGCGGCACCCCCATAGGGGGCGGTGCCACTGACGGTCACGAGGCCGTCCCCGCGCGTGACCGTGTAGGACCCCGACGGGAACGAGGCCGTGGCAACGCCCCAAGGATCGGCCTCGCCAATGGAGGCGGCCCTGGCTCCTTCACGCACGGCCTGACACAGGGACGATCCGGTCATCCCGGCCTGGCCGGCGGCCACGAGGACGCCGATGACCAGGGTGACGGCGACGAAGCACACGGCGTGTTCGACGGTGACGTATCCTCTCTCGTCGCGTGTCATCGCGTGTTGAGCGCCTCCTGGATGAGGGATTCGAGGGCCGCTCTCACCGCGTCGGACTTGAGGATCACGATGAGCAGGCCGGCGAATCCTGCGGCGGCGATGGTGCCGATCGCGTATTCGACGGTGGTCGCGCCCTCCTCCGGGTCCCTCTGTGCGCAGGGGTCGCTTCGATCCGGGTCCGCGCGAAGGTGTTGGGAGGCGTCGCGGATCGTCCCCATGGCGGCGAGTTGCGCCCTGGTCACGGCGCAGTCGAGTCGGTCGATAATCTTCATTGATCTGTCCTTTCGTCGTGCGCGCGCTCGCGCGCAGGGCCAGTGTGCGCGTGAGATTCCCTCGCGTTCCACCCGGATCGAAGACCCTGTGGATAGAGACAACGCGACGCGAGTGCCTGTGGATACAGAAAGGGAACGAGCAGACAACACGCGCCCGACTCTCCACGAGGTCGTTCAGGTCGGGTAGGAGAGAGCAGGGAACGAGCAGACAACACGCGCCCGACTGGGCGACGCGCGCCGGTCCGGTCTCATTCGTGCTTCCGCGCAGACAAGGCCGAGCGCGGGCGGCTACAGTGTCACCGTTAGTTGTCGGAATCCTGTGGACAGAGAGCCAGGCATGAACCCCGAAGAAACCTATTCTGCGATCGAAAACCTCCTCAACGAGTGGCAGAGCCAGGCTGAGCAGAAGGCCATCGACAGCCAGAAACTGGTCGATGACATCGCGCAGGTCGAGGTCGTTGCCGAGTCCCAGGACCGCTGCGTGCGCGTCGTCGTCGATTCCAACGGCGCGCTCAGCGACCTCACCCTGTCCGAGGACATGTACGACTACGAGCCTGGTGAGCTCGCGGGCACGATCCTCGATCTGTTCGTGCAGGCGAGAAACGACGTGGCCGATCAGGTCCGTGACCTGACGAGTGCCGCCTGGGGTGCCGACAGTCCCGACGTCGAGGCCACGATGCGCTCTTACCGCAGCCCGCACCGCGGCTGATCGACAGGCGACGACTCTATCCCCCGATTCCACCCATGAGGTGAGCGAGGAGGGGCGCGATCCCGAGGGCCAGGAAGGCCGGTAGGAAGAAGACCCCGAGCGGGCCGACCAGCCGGACGCTGAGTTCCTCGGCCTTGGTTCTCGCCTCGACGAGGCGCGTGCGCCGCTCCCAGGCGGCGCTTCGGGCGAGCATCCCCTCGGGATCTGTCCCGCAGGTCCATGAGGCCTCGAGCGCCTCGCCCAGGGGCCTCGCCCAGGTCGGCGCGTCCTCCCACGCCTCCTCCCACGAGGCCCCCACGCGCAGGGCGCGGGCCGTCCAGGCGAGTTCCTCGTGCGAGCACGCCTCGGCGAGGGCCGCCAGCGCGCGCGGAATGGAAGCGCCGCACGCGAGCGCGGAGGCGACGAGGTCGCATGCGAGGGCACCGTCGGCGGACACCGCACCGCTCCCCGTGGGCGGCACGGATGCCTCGGAGCGTCGGCAGCGCTCCAGGATTCTGCGGCACGAGGCGATGCCCGCACCCCACGCGGCCACGCCGACCGCGGCACAGACGCTGCCCAGCCCGCCACCGGTGTAGAAGGCCCAGGGTGACGCCCCGAGCGCCAGGGCAGCCCCCACCCCGACGAGCGGGAGCGCCGCGAGGACGCGCGCTGACATGAGCGGTCCGGCGGAGGCGACGCGACGTGCTTCTTCCACGGCTTGGGCGTCGTCGATCGCGTCCCCGATGGCGTCGAGGACGTCGGCCAGGGGCGCGCCGAGGCCGCTGCTGAATCGGCAGGCCACGATGACGGAGGCTGCACCGACACGCGCGGCCGCCTCCCCCGGGGAGCTCCCGCCCGCCGGCATCGCGCGCCACCGCGTCGGCCGCGTCGCCCACTCGTCGAGGATGGGCGGGTAGGCGGCATCGACGCCGCCCGAGTCTGTGGCTCCGATCCTGTCCATCGCGTGCGCCCAGGCAGCCGACGTGGGGGCTCCCGCACGGAGCCTGGTGGACACCTCCGCGACGAGGAGGGCGAGCTCGCGCACCTGCGGCGGCCCCTGGGCACGCCCCCGGTGGCGACCCGACCCCTCCCACCACCGCATCGGGCTCGACGGTCCGGGAGGAGCGACTCCTCCACGGGGAGGCGTGCGGACCGAGCCCGCCCAGGCGCGCACTATGCGGCGCTCTCGCCTCCCGCGCACGACGGACGCGACGCACCCGACCAGCAGGCACGTCCCGCAGGCCGCGAGCGCGAGGCCGACGGCGAGCCACGCCAGGCGTTGGATTCCCGCTCCGGCAGCCACGTCAACGCCCCCGAGGAAACCCGCCGTCATAGCCCGGCCCTCCCGGCGAGTGTTGCCCAGGCCTGGTGCTCGGTGACGCTCCCATCCGCGCCGACGCTGAGCGCTGGCTCGCACGACAGGGAGCCGCGTTCGCGCGTGATGACGCCGACCTCGGCCACCCATCGGTGCCCGGATGTGTCTCGGCGCATGTGGAGGACGGCGTCAAGGGCGCTGGCGGCTTGCGCGGCGAGCGCTGTCTCGCTCATGCCCGCGAGCGCGCCGAGGGCCGCGAGCCGCGCGGGGACGTCGCGCGCGCTGTTGGCGTGAAGGGTCGCCCATCCGCCGTCGTGCCCGGTGTTGAGGGCGGTGAGGACGTCGCGTACTTCGGGCCCGCGGCATTCCCCGAGGATGAGTCGGTCGGGGCGCATGCGCATGGCCGCTCGCACGAGGTCGGTCAGGGTGACGGCGCCTCGTCCTTCGACGTTGGGGGCGCGCTCGATGAGGTGGACGCAGTGGGGGTGGGCGGGGGCTATTTCGGGAACTTCTTCGATGCAGACGATGCGTTCGCTGTCGGGTACGAGGGCGAGGGCGGCGCTCAGGAGCGTCGTCTTGCCGGAGCCGGTCGCCCCGGAGACGAGGACGTTGGCACGGGCGGCCCACGGGTGGGGGCAGCGTGCCGCGCTCCTCGAGGTCGGCGACCCCGAGGCGCCGGGTCCCGAGCACGCGCAGGGAGAGGAGGGTCCCGGACCCTGAGATGGGCGCGAGGACCGCGTGTACTCGCACTCCGCCGGGGAGTGTCCCGTCGGCGATGGGGCTCGCGTCGTCGAGTCGGACCCCGCACGCGCTCGCCATGCGGATGGCGCACCTGCGGGCCTCCGCCTCGCAGCTGATGCCGACGTCCGCGCGCACGAGGCCGGAGCCGCGCTCGACCCACGCGCGCCCGCCGTTGATGAGAATGTCGGTGACTCCGGGGGCGTCGACGAGTGCCGCTAGGGCCGGCGTCATGCCGCGTTGGCGGGCCCGCAGTTCCTCGAGGGAGGCGGCGGCCTCGGCAGCGCCGCACCCGGGGCGCGCGGCGCGCGAGACGGCTCGGGCGGGAGGGTCGCCCCTCGCGAAGAAGTGCAGCGCGCTAGGCATGGTCTCTCCCTCCGGACAGTGCTCCCGGGCGCTCGGGCGATGCGAGGAGGGCGAGCGAACCCGGGCGGTCGGGCGACGCGAATGGGTCGTCGCCGTCCGCGGGCTCGATGGTGGCGAGGGCCCGGCGCAGCGCGCGCAGGTCGCGGCCGGCGCGCGTGGGGGCGCGCAGGATGGGGGCGGGTGCGCACGCGCTCAGGCCGGGGCTTCGGGCCGAGCTGTGCGAGGCGACGAGGGTGAGCGCGGGGACCGGTGGCGGGGCGGCGCTCAGGGAGGCGGCCATCGCGGCGGCCCCCTCCAGGTCAGCGTGGGTGAGGAGGACGAGGGCGTCGGCGCGGATGACCTGGGCGAGGCGTGCGGAGCGTTCGTCCCACCGGCCGGCGTCGACGATGAGGGGAGCCCCGAGGCTCCGGCACGCCGCGACCACGCGCGGGTCGTCCGCTCTGGCTGCTCCTCGTCCGTCCCCGACGAGGGCGCTCACGCCGTCAATCCGGGGCAGGTGGTCGCGCAGGGCGGGCAGGTAGGAGTCCTCCGAGGCGTCCAGGTCCGCCCACCGCACTCCCGGCAGGCAGTGATCGCGCGCGCGTGCGAAGCCGGGCACCGACCCGGAGGCGTCCACGACCACCGGTTCGCGCGATCGGCCATCCTGCCGCGTCGTTCTCGGGATGGAGCGAGGCTGAGGGATCATTCGCGCGAGGAGAGCGCGCCACCGCCGCTCACGCGCGGAACGCGCGAGGAGGCGCACGACGCGCGTCGTTCCCAGCCCTCCGGCGATCCCGGCCACCACCCACACGGCGTCGTCCCGCCGCTGGCGCCAGGAGGCCTCGGCGATGAGGGAGACGACGAGCGCGCTGTCCCCGGGCAGGCTCACCTGTCCCCCGCCGCCCACGCGCACGCAGGGCACGAGCGCGGGAACGGGAGCTCCAGGCGCGGCGAGGACGAGGGAGGCGCGCGAGGGGTCCTCGCACAGGCGCGCTCCCGCCACGGTGACGGTCTCGCGCGCGTAGTCGGCGTCGGGCGAGGTCAGGCCCACGAGGGCGACGAGGCCCGGGCCGGGTGCGGCGTGAGGGTTCATTCCTCCACGGTGCGCGCTGGCGGCACGCGCGTCTACCCGCACGCGCGCCCCTGTGGACAACGCAGATGCGAAATGACACCCTGTGCACAGAAGGGTCCGACGGCGGACCCCTGTGGATAATCTCGACGCTGGAGTGAACGCGATGGCACGTGCGGCCTTTTTTGACTTGGATAAGACGATCCTCGACACCTCGTCAAACGTGGCGCTGTCGGGGCCCTTCATCGAGGCCGGCCTGATGACTCGGCGCACCGCGATCGCCTCCGTGCTGGTCCAGCTGCCCTACCTGCTGGCGGGCGCGGACGAGTCGCGCATGGAGCAGATGGCCGAGGCGATGGGGCGCATGGGGCGAGGCTGGAACGCGGCGTTCCTGGAGGCGACGGTCGAGGACGCGCTGGAGCGCACGATCGCGCCGGTGTGTTACGCGCAGGCTCTCCGGCGCATCGCCTACCACAAGAGCATCGGCGACGTCGTGGTGATCGCGTCGGCGTCGGTGGAGGAGGTGGTGCGTCCGATCGCGACGATGCTGGGCGCGGACGAGGTCTTGGCCTCCAAGGCGGCCGTGGACGACGACGGGTGTTTCACGGGGGAGGTCATCCACTTCAACCAGGCGCAGGGCAAAGCGGACGCCTGCGCACAGTTGGCTCGCATGCGCGGCTGGGATCTGTCGCAGTGTTCGGCGTACTCGGACTCGGTGTCGGACGCCCCGCTCCTGCGCCTGGTCGGTCACCCCTACGCGGTCAATCCGGACCGGGCGCTGCGCGAGATGGCTGAGCGCGAGGGCTGGCCGACGCTGACCTTCTCGTCGACCGTTCGCGTGCTGCCCCGCCGGGTGCCCACGCCCGCGAAGGTCGCCGTTCCCTTCGTGGTCGGCGTCGCGGTGGGCGCGGCGGCGTGCGCGCTGGCGCGCCGCTGACCGGCTAGGAGAGCCTGCCCGCCTGCACGTGGCGGGCCACGTCCCGCCCGACCTGTGCGCCGTAGACGACGCCCCGGCAGTAGTGGGTGATCCACCGGGCCAGGCCGGCCTCGTCGGCACTCACCCACCCCGCGAGGGAACGCCCCGCACGCGCCGGATCGAGCGCATCGTAGGCGCCCGGCACGCACACGCCGGTCGGGTCAACGCCGCGCGTGACGAGGACCCAGCGGGCCAGGCCCGCGCCCACGGCCGACGAGGCCGGGGAAAAGACGCGCCGGAAACGGAAGTGGGCGGTCAGGGCGGCGGCGACAGCCAGGGCGGGCGCGTCGCAGCGCGCATACTCGAGGGCCGGGGCCAGCAGGGTGGGGTCCGTCGGGGTGGCCACCTGGCCGGGCACGGTGAGGCCGGCGGCGAGCAGGCCGGAGCAGGCGTCCCTGTGCAGCCCGGCGATGAGGGCAGGCAGGGGCGTGGGCGCGACGCGCACACCCCCCTGGGAGCGCGTGTTGAGGGCGGGGAATCCCGAGGCCAGCCTCCATTGGGAGCGCCAGATCCCCAGCGCCAGGGCCGCTCCGGGGTCCGAGGCCGTCCCTCCCTCGTCCGCCATCGACAGGGCGCGCACGTCGTCGACGGTGGTGCGCGCGCCCTCGACGATGGCCAGGGCAGCCGCCTCGCGCACGGCGGCCTCCGCGCGGGCCTCCTCCCATCCGCGACGCAGCCCCTCACAGAAACGCAGCTCGGCCAGGGCGGCGTGAGCCTCGTCCATGGTGGAGGCGACGTCGGGGCGCGCACAGGCGGCGCGCAGCACGGCGGGGGCGGGGTCGACGAGGGCTTCGATACTCACCCCTCTACACTAGGGGCATGACGCTTTTGCAGCATCGAAACTTCTCCGCGCGCCTGCGCTCCGGCCTGTTCGCGTTCATTTTTGCGCCCATCGCGCTGGTGTTCCTGGGATCGTCGATGGTCGACGTGCAGGCGCTCGCCGCCGTCGGGCAGCCGCTGGCCTCGGTCGAAGGCCTCATCGGCATGGCGCTCGCGTCGCTGCTGCTGGCCCTGATCGCCCTGAACTGCGAGGAATCCAGCGCGGGCATGGTCGTGACCTTCGTGTGGTCGCTCGCGGTGGGAGTTACCCAGTTCATGGGCATTGCACGCATCCCCTTCCTGATGAAGTCCTCAGTGGAGCCGCGCGATATGGCCGCGGGCGTCGTGTGGGGGCTCTACCCCCTGTGCATGTCGCTGATGCTGGGCGCGTGTGCGCTGACGATCAAGTCGGTGCGGATGCGCGCCGGTCAGGACACGCGTATGCCGCTCGCCCGGGTGCACCGCCACGCCTTCGGTACGACGGTCGCGGTCCCGGCGGCCATCGCGGTGGGTGTGTTGATGGTGGGGGCCGCCCCCTCGGACACGACGAACGTGGCGGCGATGGGCCTGGAAGGGGTGTTGGAGGGGCACTTGATGGGGCACGGCCTGGCCTTGGGGGCCGCGCTCGCGCTGGCGCTGCTGGTGGTGGGCGCCCGCTGGTCGATCACCGGCACGCAGCTGGCGACGTGGCTCATCCTGGTCCTGCCCGCCTTCGTCGCGGTTCCGGTGTGGGCGTCGCTGACGGGGAACGTGATCGTGCCGGGTTCGTCCCTGTTGACGAAGGTCTCGCTCGCCTGTCCGGCCCTGGCGGCGCTGGGCATGGCGACGGGATGCGCGTCGATGGGCGTCCTGTGGGCGCGCGTGCGGGCGCTCAAGACGCTGGAGGCCAACGAGGAGGCGACTCACAATGAGGGGCCTGCCGAGGACTAATGAGCGCGTTCGGGCGCATGAAACGTAATATGTGGGCAGATATAAGGAGGAAGCATGTCCGAGAACGAGATTGACGTCGAGCGCGACCGCGCCGAGGACGAGCGCGACAACGTGGTGTTGACCGGTGAGGAGATCGAGCTGCCGGGCGAAGGCTCCGACGCCTCGGCCATCATCGGCGAGTCCAGCGAGCCCATTCACACGGGCGAGATCGAGTCCGTCGCGATCGGTAGTCTGAAGGCCCGCGTGCCCGCGACGGCGCCCCTGAAGCCCGCCATCGAGGACAAGATTTCCACGGGCGAGCTACCCGTCGTCTCCGCTCCCGCGGGTGACCTCCCGGCCGTCTCCCCCACGGACCAGGCCGGGGCACCCTCCGGGGCCGAGGACGCGCCCGCGGATGCGTCCTCCGACGCCCCCGAGGCGGATGGCTCCGCGCAGCGCGAGGGCGCCACGTCCGAAGCCGACGCCGCTCACTCCGAGGCCGACGCCGCTTCCTCGGACGAGGCCGCCGCAGCAGGCGACGCGACGGAGGAGGCCCCGGTCGAGCAGGGCACCGAGGCTCCCGCACAGGAGGCCCCCAGCGACGAACCAGCCGATGCCCCCGCCGAGGCCTCGTCGACCGAGCGCGCTGAGGCCGCACCGAGCGAGGACGCCGCCGAGGCGGAGTCCGACGAGCCGAGCGCCCCCGTGGCCGAAGAAGCCCCGGCCAAGGAGGCCGCCGCGCAGGGCGAGGATGCGACGGACGACGAGCCCGAGCAGGTCGGCGAGCCCGCCGAGGAGCGGGAGCCCGCCCGCTCCCCCGTCATGACGCCCGCGCAGGCCGCGGCCGCCCTGGGACTGAACCTCGATTCCGTGCGCGAGCCCCGCGAAGAGACCGCCGACGAGACGGCCGATGCCCCGCAGGATGCTCCCACCGACAACGTCGAGGAAACGCCCGTCGACAACGCCGAGGAGCACGCGGACGAGGCGACGACAGCGGAGGGCACCGAGGCCTCGAAGGACGCCGAGGAGCCCGTCTCCGCGGTCGGCGGCGCCGCGGCGGAAGCAACCCACACCCTGGCGTCGCGCCGCTCCATGATCTTCGGTGACGAGGAACCCGTCTCTCCCTCGATCCCCGCGCTGAGCCCCACCGAGCAGCAGGCCAGCGCGTCGAGCGCCCAGGAACCCGTCGAGCGCGACACGGCCTCGGACGAGGACACGACCAAGGACTCAGAGTCCGCCCTCGTCGACGGCCCCACCAAGCAGCTGCCCACACAGGCGACCTCGTACTCCTTCGCGGATCAGGACCAGGCCGAGGCCGAACGCCCGCGCCGCCGCTCCCTGCTGGGCGCCGACGATGACGAGCGCGACGCCGCCACCCTGGCCGCGATCGCCTCCGCCAATCGCGACCGCTCCGAGAACACGAAGGAGCCCGCCGGGCTGGACGACGAGCTCTTCTCCGCCGCGCCGGTCATCACCGAGATGCCCTCGCGCCGAGGAGCCCACTTCCTGTCCCTCCTGCTCTTCCTCGTCCTCACGCCGTTCGGCTGGTACCTGGCTTCCGACGCCGGCGCACGCATGACGCTGGCCGACGCCGCCCCCATGTACACGGGCGTCGCCTCGATCCTGGCGCTCGGCGAACTCCTCGGAGCGATCATCGTCGCCGTGATCCTGTTTGCCACCGCGCGCCGCTCCTCCCTGGGCGCGTGGATCATGGGCGTGGCCACCCTGATCGTCGGCCTGCCGTGGGTGCTCGCCCCCGGCATCACGGCCTCGACCCTGCTGGCTTCGCTGAACGCCCTGAGCGCCTCCAGCTCCCTCGGCGCGAATCTCTCGCACCACCTGCAGGCGTCCGGCTACTCCGGTCGTTTCGCGATCCTGGGCATCGTCCTCATGGGCGTGGGCTACCTCTCCCACTCCGCGCGCCGCACCGGCCGCGCCGAGGAGGCCCTGCGCACCTCGATTGAGGCCGTCAACCCGGCCGGCGCCTTCTATTCCAAGCGCGCACGCAAGAAGGCAGCGAAGGACCTGAGCAGCAAGTGAAGACCCTGATTCCCGCCAGCGCGATCGAGCTCGAGGGTCCGTGGACCAATCGGCACGTGAGCGCTGGCGGCGCCGCATTCCACGTCGCCGACATGGGCCAGGACATGGACCATGCGCTGGTACTCCTGCACGGTTTCCCCGAGCACTGGTGGTCCTGGCGTGAGGTCCTGCCCCTCCTGGCCGAGTCGACCTCGCGCGTGTTTGCCCTCGATTTGCGAGGCTTTGGGACCTCCGACCTGACGCGCGGGGACTGCGACGTGACCCAGCTGGCCACCGACGTCATCGGGGTCGTGCGTGCGCTCGGCGTCGCCTCGTTCTCCGTGGCCGGCCTCGGCGTCGGGGGGACCGTCGCGTGGATGATCGGTGCGCTCGCGCCGCTCGAGTTGCGCTCGGTCGCCGTCCTGTCAGCGCCGCATCCGCTGGGCATCCAGCCCGTCATCGGGCGCGCCCCCTGGGCGGGTGGCCGCGTCCTTCAGGGCCGTCTCGCGCTGCCCACGGGACGCGAGCGCGCCCTGCGTTCCGGGTCGCTCGTGACGACCGTGTACCGCGCGTGGGCGTCTCCCGCTAACGTGGACGCCCTCGTGTCACAGTCGGGCACCTACCGGGCGGCCCTGCGCCGCCCCTTCGCCGCGCACACGGCCCTGCGGGGGTTCCACGCGACCCGGTCGCTGTCTCGCGAGGTTCGCCGCACCCTGTCGGAGCCGCTGCGGGTGCCCGTCCTGTCGCTTGTCGGCCGAGACGACGGCGCATGGTCCGCACTCGATCACGCCGCCGACGCGCAGTTTGTCGACGCTCCCCTGACCCAGATTGTCATTCGCGAGGCCGGGCACTTCCTGCCCGAGGAGGCACCCGCGGCGGTCGCGCAGGCCCTGGCGCAGCACGTCGGAACGCACGCCCAGTAGCCCATTTTCATTAGACAGGTCACACAAATCAGTAAATGAAACATGTTTCACCTGATAGATAGGGCATAATAGTGTGATACGCGGTACCTCCTAGTGAGCGGTGTAACGCATGGGACTCGCCGCGCAGTCCAAATCGGAACGCCCGAGCAACTCGGGCACGAGCGGAAGGAGCTCCGCACCATGATCGGTGACGGAAACTTCATCAGCCAGGTGCCGCTGTTCGGTGGCCTTGATGATGCACAGCAGGTGTCCCTCCAGCAGAAGATGGGTCATACGACCCTGCGTCGCGGTGAGACCCTCTTCGACGAGGGCGATCTCGGCGATCGCCTCTACATCGTGACCGAGGGCAAGGTCAAGCTCGGCCACACGTCGAGCGACGGCCGCGAGTCCCTCCTCGCCGTCCTCGGCCCGGGCGAGATCATCGGCGAGCTCACGCTCTTCGATCCGGGCCCGCGTTCGACCACTGCGACCGCCGTCTCCCCGGCGTCGCTCCTCTACCTCGAGCACGAGGACCTCATGCACGTGCTCGACACTAACCCCACGCTGGCCAAGCACATGCTGCGCGCCCTCGCGCAGCGCCTGCGCCGCACCAACGAATCCCTCTCCGACCTCGTCTTCTCCGACGTCCCCGGCCGCGTCGCCAAGGCCCTCCTGGACCTCGCCGACCGCTTCGGCACCGCGACCGACAAGGGCGTCCACGTCCCCCACGACCTCACGCAGGAAGAACTGGCCCAGCTGGTGGGCGCCTCGCGCGAGACCGTGAACAAGTCCCTCGCCGACTTCGTGTCGCGAGGCTGGATCCGCCTGGAGGGTCGCGCCGTCACCCTCCTCGACGTCGATCGCCTGGCGCGCCGCGCCCGCTGACCTCAGCTCACGGGTTGGGCCCGACACCGCGCGGTGTCGGGCCCAACCTCTTTGTTTCCTGACGCGAACGAGGCCGTGGCCCCATGCGCTTTGCGCGCGTGCCGACCACGGCCTCGTTCATGCTGTTCTCTGCGCGCAGATTCCGCGCGTCAGTTCTGAACGGCGGAAGCTTCCTCAATCGGACGCTTGAGGTAGGCCACCAGGTTCTCGGAGCCCGTGGGGCCCGGGATCACCTGGACGAGTTCCCACCCGTCGGCGCCCCACTGGTCGAGGATTGCTTTCGTCGCGTGCGTGAGCAGCGGAATCGTGGAGTATTCCCATTTAGTCATGAGCCCATCCTACCCGCCATCTGGGGGCGCACAAAGGGCAACACCTTCGGAACGTGGGCACTGCGCAGCTCCCGGGCCAACGGGTCATCCGAAGAACGCAGCCACTCCAGCCAATCCTCCGCGTGGGGATAGTGGCGCAAAATCGCGCGCCGCTCCCGCTCTGTCAGGCCACCCCACACGCCGTAGTTCGCTTCGGACTCCAGGGCATCGGCGAGACATTCGAGGCGCACCTCGCACTCGTAGCAGCGCAGGCGAATCTGACGCTGGGATGCACCCTGAACGAAGAGCGCATCCGGTTCGATGGACGCGCACAAAGCACGTGCGACCCAACTCTGGTCGTCGCCGTGGGTTGACATCGTGAATCTCCACTCCACTGTACTACGAGCCCTATCATGTGACGATACACACATACCTTTGTGGGCGCAAACGGTGCGACCTCGTATGAGGCGGCGACGGGTGACCGATCAGGCAATTCTCACGCGTTGCCAGACTCCAGATGTCCCCGGCGGCACGTAAGCTAGAACCATGTCGCACTCTCATTCACGCGCCGTCCGGCCGACCCAGCTGTTCGCCCTCCTGCTGGCGTTCCTGAGCGTCTCCTCGCTCATGGGCGTCGTCGGGGCGGGCATGCTCGTCCCCATCGCCGGACCCACCGCGCTGGTCGCGAAGTCGGTCCCCTCCGTGTTTAACGAGCTGCCCGGCGACCTTCAGACGGTGGCACCCGCCGAGGAATCACAGCTTCTCGACTCCTCCGGCGGCGTGATCGCACACTTCTACGACAAGCAGCGCATCGTCGTTCCCAGCGCGAATATCGCCGACGTCATGAAGAAGGCGATCATCGCGATCGAGGACAAGCGCTTCTACGAGCACAACGGCGTGGATGCTACCGGCATCGCGCGAGCGCTCGTGACAAACCTGGGCGATTCAGGCCGCCAGGGCGCCTCGACGATCACCCAGCAGTACGTGCGTAACTCTCTGGCCGAGCGCGGCTACCTCGAAGGCGATGCCGACCAGGTCAGCGCCGCCACCGAGCAGACAACCGAGCGTAAGCTCCGCGAGATCAAGTACGCGATGGCCCTGGAAAAAACCCAGTCCAAGGACGAGATCCTCACGGGCTACCTGAACATCGCTCCCTTCGGCCCCATCACCTACGGCGTCGAAGCCGCCTCGCAGCGCTACTTCTCCAAGTCAGCCTCCGAACTGGACTACCTGGAGGCCGCACTCCTCGCCGGCCTCGTTCAGTCTCCCGTCCAGTACGACCCGCTCACCCACCCCGAAGCCGCCCAGGAACGCCGAGACACGGTCCTGGCGACCATGCTGGATCAGGGCGTCATCACGCAGGAAGAGTACGACAAAGGCATCGCGACGTCGGTCGACTCGATGCTGCACCCGACCGTGTCCTCCGAAGGCTGCTCCGGCGCCGAGTCCTCCAAGGCGTATTTCTGCGACTACGTCCTCGCCCAGTTCCTGGAAGACCCGACGTTTGGCGCCACGCGCGTCGAGCGCGAACGCCTGCTCAAGACCCAGGGCATCACGATCCGCACCACGATGGATCCCGCGATGCAGGACGCCGCCTACTCCTCGTTGACGAACACGATCCCCGTGGGCGACGCCTCCGGCCTGAACGACGCCCTGGTCTCCCTGGACCCGCGCTCGGGTC